>JAABUS010000484.1_pt1 | contig 101135 bp, 100 predicted proteins | sample 5560161 | NCBI WGS metagenome assembly JAABUS01 (sample SAMN10711885, study PRJNA513376) | rock metagenome | isolation source: Antarctica rocks | place: Antarctica: Victoria Land, Trio Nunatak nord | collected 2016-01-04
GCCCCCGCCCCCCCGAGGCGGGGCGTCGAACCTGCGGGTGGCGAGGGAGGTGAGCCGCGTCCGGCGATTTCGTAGGGAGGATGGCGATGGAGACGGAATTGAACGGCCTTCGACGGCACTGTTGCGCCTCGTCAATGGCTACCAAGTATCACAGGCGATCCACGTTGCCGCGAAGCTTGGGATCGCCGATCTCCTCGCCGATGGCCCGCGCGGCAGCGATGATCTGGCAGCGGCCACTGACACCCATCCCCCGACGCTGTACCGGTTGCTGCGCGCGCTGGCCAGCGTTGGCGTCTTCCGCGAAGAGGCTGATCGGCGGTTCGCGCTGACACCGCTTGGCGAGTGCCTACGCGCCGACGCGAGCGAGCCGGTCGGGGGATGGGCGGCATTTATCGGAGAGCCGTACATCTGGCAGACATGGGCGTCGCTGATCCACAGCGTGCGAACCGGCGAGAACGCGTTCCGCCACGTCCACGGGATGGACCCCTGGACGTTCCGGGCGGGCCACCCGGAGCTCTCGGCCGGCTTCGACCGCGCGATGATGGTGCGCTCGCGCCAGGTCAGTCAGGCGGTCCTGGCGGCCTACGACTTCGGCCGGTTCGCCTCGATCATCGACGTCGGGGGCGGGAACGGGGCATTCCTGGCGGCCATCCTCGCCGAGCATCCCGGTATGCGCGGGGTGCTTTTCGACCAGCCCCACGTAGCCGCGGGGGCGGCGCCCATTCTGGAAGGGGCCGGGGTAGCCGGCCGCTGTCAGATCGTCGGGGGGAGTTTCTTCGAGGATATTCCGGCGGGATGCGAGGCGTACCTGTTCAAGGCGATCCTCCATGACTGGGACGACGAGCGGTGCATCCAGATCCTGCAGACCTGCCGGCGAGCGATGGCGCATGGCGCGGCGTTGCTGGTCGTCGAGCAGGAGCTGGGACCGCCGAACGAAGGCGCGGCCGCGAAGTTTTCCGACCTGAACATGCTGGTCGCGCCGGGGGGGCAGGAGCGCACGCCGGAAGAGTACGCCGCTCTTTTCGCCGGGGCTGGATTCCGGTTCACCGGCGCGACCCCGACGGGAAGCGGTGTCAGCGTCTTTGAGGGCGTCGCCGAGTAGAACGAGGGGGCGGAGGGGGCGGAGGGGGCGGAGCGGGCGGAGGGGGGGCGAGGAGGACGGGGGGGACGAGGAGAGCGGGGGGGGACGCGTTGGGGCGGCCGGTGGACTATGGGACGTGGTACGGGAGCGGGATGCTGACGTGGAATGGCGAGGTCTCGCCTTCACCTGCCAGGTCATTCAATGCCGGACGGCACTGGCGGTTCTGGCAAATCGCCACAAGCGTTGCCTCGATGGTGCCGTTGGCGATCTGGAGGAGCCGGAAGGTGCGCGGGCGCTGCAGGTCGGGACCTCGGTGACCAGCGACTCGACCAATGGTTGCGGCGCGTCTCGTCGTCTAGACGGCTGCGACCACATGGTTGGGGCGGATGGGATACCTAGCCTGCCCCTCGACCCTCACTGAGTGGCCGCGAGGGTCGAGGAGGCGGACTAGCAGGACTGGTGTCACGCGGGGCGGCTTAGCGGAAGAGGCGCTTGGCGGCCTCCTGGAGGAAGGCAGGGTCGACGCCGGGCGCCGTAAGCTGCGGCTCCTCCTCAAGATCGGGGGGTGCGAACCCCTCGGGGATGCTGTCTTCCACTACCAGTGCTTGCCCGTCCTCTGGGTGCGGCCCGTTCCAAACCTCCCCGACTCGCCGGTAGTCGTCCGGGCTCCAGCGGAACATCACCAGGTGCAGTCCCTGGTCTTCCAGTTTCTTCGCCTCGGGAAACTGCTTGTTGCTGATGTCGGGAATCGGGAAGAGCTTGCTGAGGTCGGCCCCTGTCAGGTGCTCGAGCGCGCGGGCGTAGGCCACGATGTGGACCGCGCCTCGAACGAGCAGGTAACCGACCATCGCCCGCGCCGTCGGGTCGTCGACCATCTCATAAACCCGGATCTTGTTGGCGCGGGCGCCGCACTCGAGGAAGAAGTTGTGCAGCAGGTCGAGCTTGAGGTTGCCCGAGGAGAAGACGTTCTGGCCGGTCCATGGGTTGCCCATCGAATCGACCGGGAGCGCCGTCTGACCGCTGGCGATGAAGTGATAGCTGTTGCGATCGGCGACGTTGCCTCCCAGTGGGGTCGTGGTCGGGTCCGTACCGCGTTTGGAGGCGCCGGTTAGGAGCAGATTGATTGTGTAGGAGACCAGCTCGATATGGCTATATTCCTCAGCGGCGATGTTGGCGATCAGGTCATAGTAGGGTCGAGCCGCGCTCCGGCCGCGGAAGTTGAACGACTGCATCGTGTAGTTCATGAGGGTGGACATTTCGCCAAAGCGACCACCGAGCAACTCCTGAACGGCGGCCGCGCCATTTGGAGAGGCGTGTTCCGGTACGGGCAGCTCAATCGGGATCTTGTCGAGGCGCAGGATCACGGCGTCGTCCTTTCGTCAAATTGCTTCCCGGTCTCTGTGCGACCGGCGGCCCACCATCGCGCAAGCGGCATGCCGACGACCGAGCGGTTGTAGGCAATATCCACCGATGGGTCGCCCGTATTTGCTGGGTGGGAGCCACGCTTGCAACCCGTTCCGGGACCGCTGTTTCGCAGTGCCGGTACGGTCGACAGATCAATCGAACGTCGGTGGGGCCACCGCGTCCGATGGCGAAGCGGGCCCTTCAACGCGTTCACGTGTTGAACGATGGCCTCGCACGGCTTCTGGTTCGCCATCAAGAGGCTAAGATGCTGCTACAGGCACGGCCTAGTCGTCGCGGCGCGACCCCTACCCACGGCGCCGTCTCCCTTCGAGCCGGCTATCAACAGGCTGCGCCTCCTCCGCCTCCTCGTCCTACCCGTTCTACTCGCCCCCCGGAAGCGAAGCGACCCCCCTCGTCCTCGTCGCCCCCCTCCGTCGCTACAGCCCGGACGCGGCGGGTGCTGTCCAGGTCCGGCTGGCGGCGCTTTGCTCGACGGCGTCGAGGACGGCCTGGCAGCGAAAGCCGTCTTCGAAGGTTGGGGCTGGGGTCTGACCGGCGTGGATACCGTCGAGGAGATCCTTGATGGCGTGGACGAAGGTATGCTCGTAGCCAATGATGTGACCGGCTGGCCACCAGGCGGCGGCGTAGGGGTGATCGGCCTCGGTGACGTTGATCGTGCGGAAGCCCTGAAGGCCGGCCGGGTCGTCGGCGAAGAAGACCTGGAGCTCGTTCAGGCGCTCCAGATTGAAGGCGATGCTGCCGTTTGAGCCGTTGACCTCGAATGAATTGTAGTTGCGGCGGCCGGGGGCGAGGCGGGTGCCCTCGAAGGTGCCGGTGGCGCCGCTGGCGAAGCGCGCGAGGAACGTCGTCGCGTCGTCGACCGTGACCTGACCCATCTGCTGACCGGCGGCGGCCGAGAGCCCGGCGCCGCCGGCGCTGGCGGTCTCGACGGGGCGCTCCCGGATAAAGGTGTCCATCGTGCCGATCACCTCGGTGATCGGGCCGATCAGGAAGTGAGCGAGATCGACGATGTGGGCGCCGATGTCGCCGAGCGCGCCGGAGCCGGCGACCTCCCGCCGCAAGCGCCAGACGAGCGGAAACTCGGGATCGTTGATCCAATCCTGAAGGTAGACGGCGCGCCAGTGGCGCACCTCGCCGATGCGACCATTGGCGATCAATTGCTGGGCAAATTGGACGGCGGGGACGCGGCGGTAGTTGAAGTTGACCATCGCGACCACGCCGGCCCGCTTGGCTGCGGCAAGCATCTCCCGCGCTTCGTCGAGGGAGTTGGCGAGCGGTTTCTCGCAGAGGACGTGTTTGCCGGCGGCGAGCGCCGCCAGGACGACATCATGGTGGGTGTCGCCTGGGGTGGCGACGTCGACGAGGCCGATGTCGTCGCGGGCGACCAGCGTCCGGTAGTCGGTCTCGTAGCCTTCCCAGCCGAGCTTGGCCGCCGCCTCGCGGACACCTGCTTCGTCGCGTCCGCAGATCGCCCGCATCCTCGGGACCGGGTCAACGTCAAAGAAGTGGCTGACCTGCCGGTACGCGTTAGAGTGCGTCCGCCCCATGAACTTGTACCCGACCAATCCGACGCCGATTTCCGCCACAATGCACCTCCGGTACGAGGACTGAGGACTGAGAACGGGTCGGAGGTCGGGGGTCGGAGGTCGGAGGTCGGAGGAACGCGGGAGCGCGATCTGAACGACTGCCAACCGATTGGCTCGCGAGCGATGGCACGCCGTGCGATGATCTCTCAGTCCTCAGTCCTCAGTCCTCAGTCCTCAGTCCTCGCTAGACCCACCAGGCCTGGCCGGCGGGGTCGTTGATGACGGTCTCCTTGAGGAAGGAGACGGCTTTGGTAAAGCCCTCGTTGACGCTCATCAGGGAGTCTTCGTGCTCGATGGAGAGGGCGCCGTCGTAGCCGGCGAGACGCAGCTCGCTGACGAAGGAGCGCCAAAACTCGGGGCCGTGGCCGTAGCCGACGGTGCGGAAGATCCAGGAGCGGTTCTTCTCGTCGGTATAGGGTTTGGTGTCGAGGACACCGTTGCGGCGGATATTCTGCTGATCGAGCCAGGTGTCCTTGGCGTGGACGTGGAAGATGGCGTCACCCAGCTCGCGGACGCAGACCAACGGGTCCATCCCCTGCCAGAAGAGGTGCGAGGGGTCGAAGTTGACGCCGATGCTCTCGCCGCCGGCTTCTCGCAGCCGCCAGAAGGACTCCGTGTGGTAGGCGACGAAGCCGGGGTGAAGCTCGATGGCGACGCGAACGCCGTTGTCGCGGGCGAAGGCGCCAGCATCTTTCCAATAGGGAGTGACCCTTTCCTTCCACTGCCAGTCGAGAATCTCCGTGAAGTCGGTCGGCCAGGGGCAGGTCACCCAGTTTGGCTTCTGGGCGGTATCGGAGTCGCCGGGACAGCCGGAGAAGGTGATGACGTTGGCGACGCCGAGGTCCTTCGCCAGGCGGACGGTGTCGCGGAAGGCGGCGTCGTGCTCCTTGGCGAGCGCGGCGTTGGGATGGAGGGGGTTGCCGTGGCAGGAGAGGGCGCTGATCTCCAGGCCGCGGCTGGTGACCGCCTCCTTGAACCGCTTGCGCGCCTGATCGTCGGCCATCAGCGCCGAGGGGTCGCAGTGGCCGGCGCCGGGGTAGCCGCCGCAGCCGATCTCGACCGCCTCGCACCCGGTCTGCTTGATGTAATCGAGCGCCTCTTCGAACGGGCGCTGGGCGAAGAGGACCGCGAACACGCCGACTTTCATGCCACCTCCTTGAGACGAAGGACTGAGGACTCAGGACTCAGGACTCAGGACTGAGAACGGTGTGGGCGTGGGTTTCAGCGACCGCGCCCTCGATGTGGGAGCGCATCATACCGCAGCGATTGACGGGCGTTTGATTATCGGCGAGATGGTTGTGACTACGAGGCGCCAACTGGCTGGGTGACGGGTTTGGAGCCGGCGCGGTGGCCGTTGGTGGCTGCTGTCGCGACGCCGGAAGACTGGAGATTCGCAAAGCAGCGGGCGGTTTGAGCGAGCCCGGCGGCGAAGAGCTCGGGTGGTGCGCCAAGGCCGAGGCGGAGGTAGCCTTCGTAGCCGAAGGCTGATCCGGGGGCGAGCATGACGCTGTACTTCTCGGCGAGCGTGTTGGCGAGATCGAGTGAAGGGATCTCCAACGCGTAGCGCATGAGCGCCAGCAGGCCACCGCGCGGTCGTTGCCAGGTGACGACGTCCGCGTGATCGGCAAACCAGGCGTCGGCGGTGGCGAGATTCTTGGCGACGATCTTCTGGTTGCGCTCAATGATGCGCTCTCGGGCGCGAAGGGCGATGGTCGCCAGGAGATCGTTGAGCTTACCGGGGCTGAGCGAGACGAAGTCCCGCATCGACCAGCAGGCGGCGATGACCTCGGCGGGGGCGGCGATCCAGCCGATCCGGAGACCGGGGAGGCCGAACGGTTTGGAGAAGGTGCCGACGCTGATCCCCCGCTCGCCAAGGTCGCGGATCGGTGGCGCCAGCGGCTCGCCGCCAGGAAGGTCCAGCCACCGGTACGCCTCATCGCAGAGGACGTAGGCGCCGGCCGCCGCGGCGAGGTCGTAGATACGGCGCAGGTCATCCGCGGAGAGGATCGTGCCAGTCGGGTTGTGGGGAGTGTTGATGACGATCAGCTTGGTGCGTGGGCTGACGAGGCGCTCCAGCTCGTCGAGATCGTAGCGAAAGCCGTTCTCCGGTCGCAGTCGCCAGAGGGAGATGTCGCAGCCGATCGCCCGCGGCACGCTGTTCAATTGCTGATAGGCGGGGTGAACGGCGACAATGTGATCGCCGGGTTCGAGCAGCACGTTGCAGGCGAGGAAGTTGGCCTCGATCGCCCCCGTCGTGACCAGGATGTTGCCGGGATCGGTCTCGCGGTAGGTCTCGGTCAGCAGCGAGCGAAGCTCGATCGAGCCCGGCGCTTCACTGTAGCCGAGCCTGGTGTCGAGGAGACGGGCGAGCTGGGCATCGCGGTCGGCGGCCGGGCCGAAGTCCAGGACCTCGTTGACGGTCAACGGCGCGATACCACTTTCGGTGATGTCGTACTGGACGTTCATCTCGTAGGTCGTCATCCAGCGCTCGAGCGCGAAGGTCTCGATTTTCAACACCGGGCTCCTTTCGACAGGTGGCTGGTTGCGTGCCAGACGCACGCGTTTGGTTGATGAGGACACTATCGCATGGCTCTCAGCATGGTCGTCGCTGGCGATCGTCAACCGCTGGCCAAACGCGATCGCCGGCGCGGCGGGGCGCCCCAGTCCTACATTGCCAGCTGGCGTCCGACGTCACGCTGGGTCGCCAGGTCGACGACGGCGGCGGCGACGGCGGCGTCCTGGATGCCGAGCCCGGTCAGATCCGCGATGGTGATCTGATTGTCATCTGTCCGGCCGGGGACCGTGCCGGAGACGATCGCACCCAAGGCAACGACGTCGTCAGCGCGGATGGCGCCGGCGGCGACGGCATGATGGACTTCGCCGTTGAGGAGCGCCTGCTGTGGGTGATCGGCTACCACGAGGTCGGCCCGAGCCAGGGCGGCGACGTCGATCTCCTGCTTCTCGGGGAAGTCCGATCCCATGGCGGTGAGATGGACGCCGGGTCGCAGCCATGCGGCCTGGATGATAGGAGAGCGGGCCGGAGTCGTGGTCACGATCAGGTCGGAGCCGGCGACCGCGTCGGCGAGGTCGGTCGCGATCGCAATGTCGAGATCGTGCTGGCCTCGCATCTCGTCGACGTAGGCCTGAGCTGACGCGGACCGGCGACCGAAGGCGACAACGCGGCGCGGCCGGCGAACGAGGAGCAGCGCTGTGAGCTGGTATCGTGCTTGACCGCCGGAGCCGACGATGAGCACTTGCTCGATCTCCGGTTTGGCGAGCAGGTCGGCGGCGAGCGCGCCAGCGGCACCGGTTCGCAGCTCGGTCAGGTAGCCGTTGTCGAAGAGCAGCGTGTCGAGAAGACCGGTAGTGGCCGAAAAGACGAGCGAAACGCCGCCGGTGACGGGTAAGCCCCGCTCTGGGTTGCGGTAGAAGCCGGTCGCCGCCTTGATCGACCAGTAGGGGGCGTCATGGAGATAGGCACCTTTGACGTGGGCTTCGCCTTCCCGGTCGGGAAACTCCAGACCAAGCGCGTCTGGCAAGGTGGCCCGACCCTGGGCGAACGCGGCGAAGGCATCGCGCACCGCGGCTAGTGCCTCGGCGGGTCCAATCAGGCCGCGGATTTCGGTTTCGTTCAAGACGCGCACGTCCATGGGGTCATCTTTCACAAGATCTTCGAAAGGAACTGCCGGGTCCTCGGATGGGTCGGCGCGGAGAAAAAGTGATCTGGTGGTCCCTCCTCGATGATCTGGCCGGCGTCCATCATCATGACGCGGCCGGCGGCTTCGCGCGCGAACCCCATCTCGTGGGTGACACAGAGCATCGTCATCCCCTCGGTCGCCAGCTCTTTCATGACAGCGAGGACATCGCCCACCGTTTCCGGATCGAGGGCACTGGTCGCCTCGTCGAAGAGCATCAGCTTTGGCCGCATCGCCAGGGCCCGGGCGATCGCCACTCGTTGCTGCTGCCCGCCCGACAGTTTGCTCGGATAGGCGTCGCGCTTGTCGCTCAAGCCGACGCGTTCCAGCAACCGCTCCGCCGCCTCGATCGCCGCCAGCTTCGACTCGCCACGGACCTGGATCGGCGCTTCGACGATGTTCTCGAGGGCGGTCTTATGCGGCCAGAGGTTGAATCGCTGGAAGACGAAGCCGATCTCGGCCCGGCGGCGCGCGACCTCCGCCGCCGGCGCTTCGACGAGGGTGCCATCGGCGCGTTCGCGATACCCGACGAGCGCGCCGTCGATCTCGACCCGCCCGCCGTCGATCGCCTCCAAGTGGTTTAGGCAGCGGAGAAAGGTTGTCTTGCCGGAGCCGGAGGGACCAATCAAACAGACGACCTCGCCCCGCCTGATCGTGAGCGAGACGCCGCGCAGGACCTCCTGGGCGCCGTACCGCTTGCTGACATTCTGGGCCAGGACGATGATCGATCCTGGCCCGCGGTCAGGGACAGGTGCCGGCGCCGCGAGCTCGCCAGCATCGCCGCCACGCGTCGTCATCGCGGCCAGCTTCGGTGTCACCGGGCACCCGCCGGTTGCAGCCGCTTTCGCAGCCGCTCACCCAAGGAGGAAGGGACAGGAAAGTCGTCGCGGTTCAGGCGTGCTTCGATGCGCGCCTGGACCAGCCCCCACAGCGTCGTCAGGAGAAGATACCAGCAGGCCACGCTCAGAAAATATTCGACTGGCTGAAAGGTGGTCGAGTAGTGGGCTTCGGCGTCAAAGAACATCTCGTAGACGCCGATGAAGGCCAGAAGCGAGGTGTTCTTGATCATCCCGTTGAACTCGTTGCCGAGCGGCGGGACGATGAAGCGGGCCGCCTGCGGCAGGACGATGCGCCGCAGCGCCAGCCGCCGCGTCATCCCGACCGAGAGGGCCGACTCCATCTGCCCCGGATCGACCGCGGCGATGCCGGCGCGGATGATCTCACTCATGTAGGCGCCCTCGTTGATGGCGAGGGCCACGATGCCCGCGATGATCGCCCCGGAGACGAGGACCCCTCCCAACCCGACTTCCCGTGGGAACAGGTCGAACCCGAGGAAGAGATTCGCTCCGAAGTAGACGAAGAAGATCTGGACGATCAGCGGCGTTCCGCGGATCACCAGGACGTAGGCCGCTGAGAGCGCTCGCACGAGACGGTAGCGGGACAAGCCAGCCAGCGCGGAGACCAGGCCCAACAGCACCCCGATCGCCTGCGACAGGATGGCGACGGAGACTGTGGTCCACAGCGCCCGGGCGAAGTCGCCGTCCGGGCTGAAGATCCGCGCGCCGACGACTGACCAATCGACCTGGATCGCGAGGGGCGGCATCGGTTCCCTACGCGGCGGCCGGCGTCGCGGCGGGTGTGCCGCCAGCCGCGGCCGGGAGGGCGAAGTCCGAGAGGGACCACTGCTTGAGGATGGTCGCCATGGTACCGTCGGCGTACATCGCGTCGATCGCCTACTGGATGCTATCGCGCAACGCCGCGTCGTCCTTGCGGACCGCGATGGCGACCGGAATCGCGTTGATTGCCGGACCACCGAACGCGAAGGCATCCTTCCCTTGGGCGATGTAGTAGGCGACGACGGGGGAGTCCGACTCGTAGACGTCGATCCGGTCGGCCTTGAGGGCCAGCACACCGTCGGTGTCCGCCTTAAACCCCACCACCTTGATCTCTGGCTTCCCCGCGTCCTTGCAGGCGGCGTTGGCGTCGTTAAGAGTGTCGAGGTTGGTCGAGCCGACCTGCGCGCCAGCCGTGTGGCCGCAGAGCGTCTCCAGCGAGACGATCCCGAGCGGGTTGTCCTTCGCCACCATCAGGGACTGGCCAACGTTCAGGTAGTTGATGAAGTCGACCTGCTTGGCCCGCTCGGGTGTGTTGTTCATACCAGAAATGATGGCATCGCAGCGATTGGCGCCGAGGGCGGCGATGATGCCGTCGAAGCCGACATTCCTGGAGCTGGCTTTCCGCCCTAGCCGCTTAGCGACCTCGTTGCCGATGTCGATATCCGCTCCTTTTGGCGTCGAGCCTTCGAGGAACTCCATCGGCGGAAATGCGAGATCGGAGCAGAAGACCAGTTTCTCCTGAGCGGTCGTCACCCGTGGAACCACGGTGATGCCGCCAATCCCCAGGATTGTCGCGACGAAGATCATCGCGACGAAGCCACTGTAACGAATCATTGCCGCCTCCTCCTCGTTGCCGCTGCTTCTCGCTCAGCTTGCTCCGGGCCGGTCGTGAATGATCGTTGTGCGATCCATTTCCTCCCTCACGTTCGGTCGGTTAACGCCACGACATCATCTTCCAGGACGGCGCAGACAAGGTTCTGGGCGTCGACCAAGTGCGCGTCCAGCGATGCGACGAGAGTGGGAAGCTCACGGTGGATGCCATCGAGCAGCGCGCGGTGCTGGCGGAGTTGCTCGTCGAGGTCGTCGTAGGTCCGGTCAGTGACCGACAACACGAGGCGCAGTTCCATCAAGATGCTCGTCATTGCCGAGACGAGCCGGCGGGAGCCGGTCGCGGCGACAATCGCCGTGTGGAACGCCATGTCGGCCTCGACGACCCGGCGCCGGTCGTCGCGCCGGACGGCGTCGGTCATCGCGGACAGGCTGCGTTCCAGGTCCTCACGATCGAGGAGATGGTGCGCCATCAACGCTTCCGCGCCCCGCAGTTCGAGCACCCGGCGCGCCGCGTAGATATCCCGCACGTCGGCGGGCGCGAGGCGCGTGACCTCCATCCCCCGGTGCAGCGAGTGCGTCAGCAGGCCTTCCCGCGCCAGTTGAGACAGTGCCTCGCGCAGGGTCGTGCGCGATACTCCGGCGCGGACGCTCAGCTCCACGTCCCGCATCGGGGCGCCCGGCGCGAAGACATCGGAGAGGAGTTGCTCGCGGAGAGCCTCGGCCACCCGCTCCGCCGTCGTCAGGCGCTCAATCGACAACTCCGTTGGTGCGAGAGGGGAACTCATGAGCGCTCGATCCTCGCTTCTCGGTTGACGCTTAGGCCGCGATGGCGTGACGCAGGCGGTCGACGATCACGACGTCGTCACCGGGCTTGAGGGTCTCGACCACGACAACCAATGAGCCGTTCTCGACCACGCAGCGAATGCTTGGATCGCCGTTTGCCAGATGGTCGGCCAGCTCCTGGGCGGTCTGGCCTCTCTCCGGCGAGAGGTCGACGACGAGGGCGTTGACAGGTTCGGGGACGAGCCGTTCGTCGAGGGTGAAGCACATCGGTGTCAGCGTCGTGTCGGGCAGGTCGTCCAAGGCGGCACGAAGCCGTTCCACCTGCGCTAGATAACCGGCCCAGCGCGCGCGATGGTCCATCGCCAGCCATTCCTCGAGCGCGAGGACCGTGGCCACGACCGTCGACCGGTCCATTTTGAAGGCGCGCCCGAACCGGCGGTACGGCCCTGACTCGTGACGGGTGAAGTCGAGGCCGGCGACGGTCGCGACAAGGTCGGCGCGCCCAGCGATGAATCCGCCGGCGTTCGGTCCGCCGAAGTACTTGGCGCTGAAGCAGACGAGATCGGCGCCCGCGGCGGCGAAGCTCCCCATGACGGTCACGGGGTCGTTCATATAGGCGGCGTCGACGAGGGTCGGAACGCCGGTCCGCTGGCCGATCGCGGCGACACGGGTCAGCGGAACGGTCCCGTTGTGGCCATCGAGATGGGCGGGAACGAAGAGCGCGGCCGTTTGCGGCCCGATCGCGCGCTCGATCTCCTCTGGCCGGGTTTCGTCGGGCTCGCCGATTTCCAGAATGCGGGCTCCGGCTAACAACGCGCAGCGCGCGTATTTGTAGCGATGCCCGCGTTGCAGGATGACCTGGTTTGGCATCCCCTCGGTCTCGGGGAGTCGGGCCATCTTGGTTTGATCGCCGCCCGAGACGCAGGCAGCGACCCCAAGGGCGATCGCCGCCGAGGCGCCCGGTGTGACGCGGGCGGATTCCATGCCGAGCCGCTCGGCGATCCGCTCGCCGGAGCGGTCGAGCAACTCGACCATATCGACGAACGAGCCGTTGATTTCTGTCACCGCCGCCTGGACGGTGGGAGAGAGGATGGACCCTCCGAGGTCCGTATAGATGCCGCTGGCGTTGATGACCCGTGTCACGTTGAGCTGATCGAACACCGAAGGTCTGGCCACGGGCGATGTCCTCTCGAGGCGGTTCGAGCGCGCCCGAAGCTGGAAGGCGCAAACACGGCGGGTCGGTCAACAGCCTGAACCGCGCCTAGGGCGGCGGTCAAGTTGTTGGATTGTTGAACAATTCTCAAGGTACGCGACCGAACAGCCGGTGTCAAGCGAGGTGTACCCGATGTCATCCGAGCATTGGTGGTCGGTGGATGTCTGACAACGATGGGAGCCGGCGGCACGACCGGTGATTAGGCCGATTCTTTCGCGATCGCGACCGCCTGCTCGCGCTCGATGGAGGCGACGCAGGCGAGGATGATGGCGAGGCTGTTGATGTTGTCGCGGGCGCTGGTCTCGGGCTCGGCGCCGGTCTCGACGGCGGCGCGGAAGGCGTGGAGGGTGCCCTGACGGTCGTTGTCGGTCAGGGGCGGTTGGGCGACGGGTTGGGGTGGCTCGCCCCAGCGTTCTAGGGTGACGTCGCCAGTCGTCGGGTCGGTCTCGCCGCCGGTCCAGCGGATGCGGCCGCGCTCACCGACCAGCTCCCAGTCGCCGTTCCAGGAGGTCTCGCGGTCGTGGGTGGCCCAGGAGCCCTCGTAGGTGACGGTGGCGCCATTGTCGAGGGCCATGACGGCGATGACCGCGGGGTCGTGCTGATAGGGGCTGTCCGGGACGCGCCAGCCGCGGGCGAAGAGTTGCCGCACCTCGCGTCCGGTGACGGCGCGAAGGAGGTCGGCGTGGTGGATGCTCATGTCGAGAACGTAGGGGTGACGCATCGAGTAGCGGAAGTTGTCGGCCGGCCAGAGCGCGCGGGTGTCGCGGTGGCAGTGGACGGTGACAGCGGTAAGATCGCCGATCACCCCGTCTGCGACGAGACGTTGGACGGCGCGGGCGGGGCGGCGGAAGCGGTAGTTCTGGCTGACCATCAGCGTCCGGCCGGCGGTGGCGGCGATCTCGACGAGGGCTCGGGCGTCTGCCAGGGTAGTCGCCAGGGGCTTTTCGATCAGGACGTGCTTGCCGGCGTCCATTGCGGCGCCGGCGACGCCATGGTGCGTCTCTGGCGGTGTGACGACGAGGACAGCCTCGGCGTCGACGCGGGAGAGCGCGGCATCGAGCGAGGCATGGATGGCGGCCGGGGGGAGGTCCAGCTCGGAGCGTGCCCAGGCTTGGGCGGCTGGGTCGGCGTCGGCGACGGCGACGAGCTGGATACCACCGGCGGTGTGGGCGAGCGTCGCCCAACTCCGGCCGAACCCGCCGAGACCGACCTGAATCAGACGCATGACACCGTTCCTCCGCGATACGTATGGGCGAACCGAAGTCCCTATTGCCGCCGGCCGTCACCGCCGGTAGGCGGGCGATGGCCACCGGCGTCGACCCGCTACCGAGCCCGCGCGGATGGCGCGTCCCGGAACCCCTGTCTCACTCCTTCGAGGCGCCGGCGGTCAAGCCGCCGACGATAAAGCGTTGGAGACCGGCGAAGATGACGATGATCGGCAGGGCGACGGTGGTCGAGACGGCCATCAGGTTGTTCCACTGCGTGCCGTACTGGCCGATCGTCTTGTTGAGGGCGACGGTCACCGGTTGGACACTCTCGTTGATGTTGAGGGAGAGGGCAAAGACGAACTCGCCCCAGGCGAAGAGGAACGCGAACGCCGCGACTGTCACCAATCCAGGACGGACGAGCGGCAACACGATCCGCCAGAAGGCGCCGAGCTGGGTGCTGCCGTCGACGAGGGCGGCCGCTTCCAGCTCGCGCGAGATGCCGAGAAAGAAGGGGCGGAGGATGATGACGGCGAAGGGGAGGGTGATCGTCGTGTCAGCCAGGATCAGCGCGGGATAGGAGTTGACGAGCCCGATCCGGCTGAAGACGACGAAGAGCGGTCCGGCGATCACGATACTCGGCAGAAGTTGGGTGATCAGGAGGAGCAGGAGGACGAGCGCGCCACCGGGCAGGCGGAGACGCGCCAGGGCGTAGGCGGCGGGAGCGGCGAGCAGCAGGGTCAGCAGCATCGTGCCGAGGCTGACGATGGCGCTGCTGCCGATGGCGCGGATGATGACCGGGTTGTTGATGACCGCGTCAACGTAGGCTTTGAAGGAGATCGGCGTCGGGATCAGGTGCGGCGGCGTCGCGAAGATGTCGGATGGGGTCTTGAGCGAGGTGGAAACCATCCAGAAGACCGGGAAGAGAAAGAGCGCGACGAAGAGCGCGCCGATCAGCGTCTGCCCGTAGCCCTCACGGCGGAGGCGATCGAAGGTCGTGATCATGCGACTTCCTCCCGGCGGCTCAGCCAGAGATAGGCGATGGCGACGCCAACCAGACCGACCAGCAGCACTGTCGCCGCGGTCGCTCCTTCACCAAAGCGGAAGAAGCTGAACGTCAGCTTGTAGGTGTAGATCGGGAGGACGGTCGTGGCGTCGACGGGGCCGCCGCCGGTCATGACGTAGATCAGATCGAAGACCTTGAAGGTGTAGATCAAGCCGAGGAGGAGGACGCTGAGGGCGACCGGTCGCATCAACGGCAGGGTCAGGGAGCGGAAGCGCTGACCGGCCGTCGCGCCGTCGACGCTGGCGGCTTCGTAGATGTCGGTCGGGATTCCCTGGAGACCGGCGAGAAGGAGGGTCATGTTGAAGGGGATGCCAACCCAGATGTTAGCCAGGATCGTGCCCAGCAGAGCGGTCCCCGGTTCGATTAGCCAGTAGTGGCTGTGGTTGAGGAGACCGAGGCGAAGCAGCGCGAAGTTGACCACGCCGTAGTCGCCGTCCAGCATCCAGCGGAAGAGGCTGCCGCTGACGACGGTCGGTAGCAGCCAGGCCAGGAGAAGCAGGGCGCGAAGGGTCCCGTTGCCGGGAAAGGGCCGGACGAAGAAGAGGGCGAGGGCGAAGCCGATGGTGAACTGAACGACGAGCGACCCGCCGGTGAAGAGGAGTGACAAACCGACCGCTTTGTGGAACACCGGATCGGCGAGGAGCGTCCTGTAGTTCGCCAGACCGACGAACGGGGCGTTGCCGGCGAGGAAGGTGGTGACGGTGACGTCGTGAAGGCTCATCCGTAGGTTGGTGTAGACGGGATAGATCATGGTTAGGGCGATGAAGATGAGGGCGGGAAGCAGGAAGAGGTAGTGGCCGAGGCGGCGCAGCCGCGGAGAGAGGGCGGCGCGCGCCTGGGTCCGAGGGATAGTCTGCGTCACGCTGGAGGCGGTTCGGGCCATGGCGTTATCCGGTAGCGGCGGTTGAACCAGCCTGCCACCCGGGGCAGGCTGGTTCAACCCCGATGGGCGATGGTCCGTTTACGAGGCCGGGAGGAGCGGCGTGATCGTGGCCTTCGCCTTGGTCAGCGCTTGCGCCACTGGCGTCTGACCGCTGACAGCGGCCTGGATCGCCTCCTGGATGGCGTTCGAGATCTCCGGGTACTTGTCGCCGTAGGCGCGCGGCTTGGCGACCTTGAGCTGTTCGACGAAGACGCCGAGGACCGGGTCGCCGGTCCAGTAGGGGTCCTTGGCGAGGTCCTGGCGGCTCGGAAGCTTCCCGGCCTCGCTAAGATACTGCTTCAAGTTCTCTGGTTGCTGCGTCCAGCTGAGGAGCTCCCAAGCGGCGTCGATGTTCTTGCCGCCCTTGATGATGCTGTAATTCTCGCCGCCGAGGATCGAGGCGCTCTGCTTCTCCTTCGGCAGGACCGCGACCTCCCACTTCAGGTCGGGGTTCTGCTCCTTGAGGACCGGGATCTGCCAGGGGCCGTTGATCATCATCGCGGCTTTACCGTTCTGGAACTGGGTGAGGACGTCCTGCTGGGTCCAGCCGAGGATGCCCTTCGACATATTCCCGCCGTTGACGAGGTCGACCCAGAGTTGAAGAGCGGCTTGACCGCCGGCGGAGTCGATGGTCGGGATGTCCTCACCCGTTTCCCAGAGGAAGGGGAGCCATTGGAAGGTGCCCTCTTCGCTCTTGACCGCGCTGACGGCGAGCCCGAGGCGGTCACCCTCCGTTAGCTTCTTGGCCGCGGCCTTGAGCTCGTCCCAGGTGGTCGGCGCGGCAACCTCGGCCGGGCCGGTGAAGGCGGTGTTGTGCCAGAGGACGAGGCAGTTGCTGTTGTCGGGGATGCCGTAGTTCTTCCCCTGCCAGATGGTCGAGTTCCAAGGTCCCTCGAAGTAGGAGGCGGCCTGACCCCAGGTTTTGACCCGGTCCGTCAGGTCCTCGAGGATGCCGAGAGCGGCGAACGCCTGGTGGTCCGGATTGTCGATGACCGCGATGTCGGGGAGCTGACCGGCCGTGGCGCCCTGGAGGAGTTTCTGCTTCAGATCCGCGAAAGGGATCGGCGTGCGCTCGATGGTGACATTGGGGTGCGCCGCCATAAAGCGTTTGTGCTGTGCCTGCATCGCGGTCTGGTTCGCGCCCTGGGTGTAGTAGTCCCACCAGGTCAGGGTGACCTTCTCGTCCTGACGGGCGGCGGCGCGGGTAGCGCCGGAGACGCCGAGGAGGGCGGCGCTGGCCAATCCCGCCCCGGTCGTCTTGAGGACATCGCGCCGCGTCAACGTCGTTGCTCGCATCTCGCTCTCCTCTCTCGTACCGCACCCAGATCGCGAGCTGGGCGCGTGGCTCCGCTCTCGTGGCGACCTATCCGTCGCGGGGTGGCCCCGTGCTGCCGCGGACGCTCAGCTCCGCTCGCAAGAGGCAATGCGTCGGCTCGGCGGCACCTCCTTCCAACTGGCGGACCAGGAGCTCTGCGCCCATCCGCCCCATCGTCGCGTCCGGGAAATCGATCGTCGTCAAGGCCGGGGTGAAGAGCCGGGCCAGCCGCTCCGAGACGACCGCGACCAGGGATAGATCGTCGGGGATGCGACGCTGCCCGTCGTGAGCGGCCTGCACGATACCCCCGAGCGCCTCGCGATTGATCGTGACTAGGGCGGTCAGGTCCGGATGGGCGGTCAAGAGCTCCTGGGTCAGCATGTAGCCGGCCTCATGGGTTGGCTCGCAGGCGTGGGCGTGACCGGTGATCCCTTCAGCGACGGCCCGCCGGAAACCGGCGAGGGAGCGGACGGCGGGACCATAGCCAGCCTCGTAGAGGGGAGCCGACGCGTTGATGAAGCCGATCCGACGGTGGCCGAGCGCCGCCAGATGGCGGACGGCGAGACCCACGGCGTGATCGAAATCGAGGTCGACGAAGCTGATGCCGTCGTTTCGCTGGCAGTGGCCTATCAGGACGAAGGGATAGCCGCTAGCGCGCAACACCTCGACCCGGGAGTCGCGCAGCTTGATCTCCATCAGGATCAGGCCGTCGACGAGGCCGCCACGGACTAAGCGAACGACCTCGGCATCATCGGCCGGCGAGGTCGAGAGGAGCAAGGAGTAGCCGTGCTCGCCCGCGGTCTCGGCGGCGTTGGTGACGAACTCGAGGCGCGTCTCGGAGAGACCCTTGGCGAGGGCGGGGAAGAGAAGAGCGACCGTCTTCGTTCGCTTGCTGGCCAGGGCCCGGCCAAGGGCGTGGGGCTGGAAGTCGAGCTCGGCCATCGCCTCGAGCACGCGGCGCCTGGTCGGCTCGGAGATGGTCCGCTTGCCGCTGAGGGCGTAGGAGACGGTGCTGAGGGAAACGCCGGTCCGTCTCGCGATGTCGGCCATCGTCGCCACGATTCGGTCTCTTTCTCGTTCGCCGGTGAACGAGATGGATGCGGCGGCCAGGCGGTCGGCGCGTCGGAGAGCCGCGAAGTGGTGGTGGCACGGTGCGCCGTGCTGAACGCCGCGGCGACCGCTGTCGAAGCGATTCGATGCCCGGCAGTCTAGGGACCGGTATTCCGTCTGTCAATAGGACGCGATGACGTGGCGTCGCGCGTCGTTCGGGGGCCGCTCCGGTCATGTTTGGTACAGTAGCCGTGGACGCACCGCTCTGACGAAGCGGAGCGCGTGGCACGCCAGAGCGAGGACGGGTCTGTCGATGAGCATGGCCGCCAACGAGCTCGATCCAGCGCAGGCGCCGCCGCACCGCGGCCCGAGCCCGCGCGCGACGACTCTCGCCAACCGCTACGAGATCGACCTCGATGCTCCAATCAGCACCGACACGACGTCGCTGATCTACGCCGGCAGGGATCTGCGGACGCGCCGGGACGTCGCCATCAAAACCCTCCGTCCCGAGTACCGGAACGACCCGGCGATGCGCGCCCGGTTCCGGCGCGAAGCCCGCCTGCTCGCCTTCGTCACGCACCCGAACGTGGTCCGCGTCTTCGACTTCGTGGAGGATCGCGGCGCCTCGTGGGTCGTGCTCGAAAAGCTCTCGGGACGAACCGTCCAAGACTTGCTCGACGAGCGGGGCCCGTTTCCCCCGGTCGAAGCCGCCTGGGTGCTGGATCAGGTCGCGGCTGCGCTCGGGCATCTCCACGCCCGGGGCTTGGTCCACCTCGACGTAACGCCGCGTAGCCTGATGGTGACCGACGATAACCGGCTGAAGCTGATCGACTTTGGGCTTGCCCAACCGGCGGGCGACGCGATAGCGGCCACGGACGGCGGGGCCGCGGGACCAGCCGGTTATCTCGCACCGGAGCGCGTCAGTGGCGATCCGGTCGACGTCGCAACCGACGTCTATGCGCTCGGCTGCCTCGTTTACGAGCTCGTGACCGGACAGCCGCCAGCCATCGTCGCCGGGTCGGGTCGGGTTGGGCGCGGACCGGAGCCACCTTCCCGCCTCCGGCCCGACCTCAATCTGCCGCGCTGGATCGACGAGACGCTGGGGTGGGCGCTGGCCAAAGACCCGGCGGCGCGGTATGGCGGCGTGGAGCCGTTCGCGCGCGCGTTTCGCGCCGCGGCCGACGGCGAGCGGATGGCGGACATCGCGACCAGGGCGCCGACGGTGGCGTTCGACGTCACCCCCCAGGCGCCCGCGCCAGGACGTGCCCAGGTACAGCCGCACTGGCCAGGTGCGGCATCGCCGCATGAGGGACCACGGGGAGTGGAACGACTCTACCGGACGGGTGGCCGGGCAGCGCGGCGGTCCGCTGGAGTGCGAGGGGCGTTGTGGCGGGTTGTCGCCGCGTTCGGCGCCGCGGATGCGTTGCTGGCCGTTGCCCTCTTTCTTGGACACGGCGCGATTCCCGGTCTCTACGAACCGGACGTCACGCTGCACGCTGGGTCAATCGCTCGCGTCACGGTTAGCGACTCGCGGCTCCGGGATGCGCCCGGTCTGGCGACGAATGCGCTGTGGGCGCTGGAACCGGGCGATCGGGTGACGGTGACGGGGTCGTCGCTGCCGAACGATGGCCATCGCTGGTGGCCGGTCGCCGTCCAGCGGAGCGGAGCGATGGTCGAGGGGTACATGGCCGCGGACGGGATCGCGCCGGAGACACCGCTGGAGCGGATCGAGCGAGCGGTCGGCATCGGCTGAGTCGTGGTCGGTGGCCTGTTCTGAGGGTCGCGAGGACGACGATAGCGGGGCATGCTACCCGGGGGGCGCCGAGTCCTGGGGATCGCTCTTTGGACGGTGGTGCTCGTGGAACGGGTGTTTAACGAAAGCGAACACGTAATCTAGTCAGGTTGTCGGAGCGCTCGCGGTCGGCGTCGACGTTTTCGGTCTGGTGTGCTTCCCCCAAGAGGGGGTTACCTCCGCTGAGGATGTCGCCACTCCCGCCGCGGAGCTGGCGCGGAACCCGCCGGCGGGTGACCGCGTGCTGCCGCTGCCAGAGACGCGCCAGGCGCGCGAGCGGCACGAATGCAGCCAATGGCGCGGCAAAATCGTCCCGCGGATGACAGCCTGACAGGTACTTAGTGTCACATTGACAATTACTCCCGCCGCGGCTATCATCCCTGTCGTTGAAGCAGAGCATCCCAGCAACCGAAGAGTCGTCAGAGACGACGTGATTGACGCGAGGAGCTGTTCCCGCATTGCCCCGGTGCCGACACACCAGCGTGACTCGCGGCACCGCTGGCTAAGGAGTCGAACATCATGGTTCTCGACCTGCGCCCGGTTGCCCCGGCAGGTCACGGCGTGGAGAGTCCAGCGCGCGCCTCGACCTGGCTGGTCCAGCCGCAACTGGAACCGGCCGCCTGTGTCCCGGAAGAGGGGGTCGGAGCCTACGATCTGCTCCACCGCTACGGCGTCTCTCCCCTGCGGCAGGAGCGTATCCCGCGGGCCTACTTCAAAATGGAGGCCGCCGAGCGCGACGAGAAGATTTGGGCTTTGAAACGGAGGCTCGGCGAGCGGTTGGTGATCTTGGGTCACCACTACCAGCGGGACGAGGTGATCCAGTTCGCCGACTTCCGGGGCGACTCCTTCAAGCTGTCCCAGCTCGCGGCGGACCGCCACGATGCGGAGTACATCCTGTTCTGCGGGGTCCACTTCATGGCCGAGAGCGCCGACATTCTCTCTGGCCCAGGCCAACAGGTGATCTTGCCGAACCTCGAGGCTGGCTGCTCGATGGCGGACATGGCCAAGGCCGAGGACGTCGAGGCGGCCTGGGCGACGCTCGCGGACCTTGGGCTGTCCGATGTCGTGCCGATCACCTACATGAACTCGGCGGCGGCGTTGAAGGCTTTTTGCGGTCGGAATGGCGGCATCGTCTGTACCTCATCGAACGCTGGTCGCGTCTTCGACTGGGCCTTTGCCCGGGGCGAGAAGCTCTTCTTCTTCCCGGACGAGCACCTCGGCCGCAATACCGGTGTCAAGAAGGGCATCCCGCTGGATCGAATGCTCGTCTGGGATCCCTTCCTCCCGCTCGGTGGCAACACGCCGGAGCAGTTGCGAGCGGCGACGGTCATCCTCTGGAAGGGGTTTTGCTCCGTCCACGCCCGCTTCAGCGTCGATCAGATCGAGACGGCGCGAGCCGCGCATCCCGGCGTCAACGTCATCGTCCACCCGGAGTGCCGGTTGGAGGTCGTCCAGGCCGCCGACTGCGATGGCTCGACCGAGTTCATCATCGATACCATCCGGGAGGCGCCGGCCGGGACAACCTGGGCGGTCGGGACGGAGATCAACTTGGTCAGGAGGCTGGACGCGGAGCTGCCCGATAAGCATGTCTTCTGCCTCGACCCCGTGATCTGCCCCTGCTCGACGATGTATCGAGTCCACCCCGCTTATGTCCTCTGGTCGCTGGAGCACCTGGCCGAGGGGAAGGTCGTCAACCGCGTGACGGTCGACCCCGCGACGGCGCGGGAGGCGCTGGTCGCCCTCGACCGCATGCTGGCGGTGCCGTAGGCGAGCGGACCGGACGCGAGATGTCGTAGGCGCGACCCACGCCGCCGCGAGTCGGTGCGAGGAGAACTCGTTGGCGGCGATCTGGCGGATTCGTGACCGGCTCGGGCGCGAGGTCGTCTTGACCGAGATGCGCTGGCAGCACATGCGGTACCGGCATCAGGATATGGCGCAGCGTCTGGCGGACGTGCGAGCGGTCATCGAGAATCCAGACGTCGTGACCGTGGATGCGGATTTTGGCCATCGCCAGAACAGCTACCGCCGGTTTGGAACGAGTAGACTCTTCGTGAAGGTCGTGGTCCATTACCGTCCGGTTCCGCCACAAGGGATGAGGGTTGGCGAGGTCATCACGGCCTACACGACACAGCGGATCGCCGCGAAGGAGAATGCCTTATGGCCGTGAAAACGCTTGATGCCCTCCCGCGGCCGCGCTGGCCCGAGTTAACGCCCGATCCAACCGAATTGTGGCTCGACTTCGATCCGGTCGCCGATGAGCTGATGCTTTATTTCGACCGAAAGCCCGTTGCCGCGTACAACAATCCGATATGTGCGCCCGAGGGCGACGACGTCGCCGTTCTCGTCGGCCTTGAGGAGAATTGGGTGGGGACAGACCAAATCGTTGGAATTCAGATCATACCCCTTCTCGGACGGGCGGTGAAGACCTATCCCTCCTGGCGCGTCCTAGCCGAACCGAACCCACCGCCCGAGGCCGTGGCCTCGTTCGTCGCCGAGGTGGGGGTCCTCTTCGCCCGCTATGGGGTCGGTGAGGGATAGAGCGGCGAACGCGCTAGCGTTCCCCAACGGCAGGGCCATCCCGCTTCGATCATCGCGGCGTACTGTATTGGCGGGGTAGGCGGTCGATCCTGGCGAGCGGAGCGTCTGCGGAGCAGGCTTGGGGATTGGGAGTGAATGGGGGACGCGCCAGCGATTCCGGCTCGTCTCCGCCGTTCACCTCTTCCTGGTCCGCGACCGGCGCGTGCTCCTGCTGCGTCGTGCCAACACCGGCTACGAGGACGGTAACGACAGCGTCGTTGCCGGGCATCTGGACGGGGCGAAGAGATCAGGGCGGCGGCTGCTCGGGAGGCGTGGGAGGAAGTCGGCGTGACGATCGCCCCGGCGGACCTGCGCGTCGCCGGCGTCATGCGCCGCAAGGCGGAGGACGAGCGAATCGACTTCTTCCTGGAGGCGACACGCTGGGCGGGCGAGATCGTCAACCGCGAGCCGGAGAAGTGCGGCGCGCCGCGGTGGGCCGACCCAGACGATCTGCCATCCAACGTGATCCCCTACGTGCGCCAGGCGTGGGAGAACGGCCGGGGTGGGCTCTGGTTCGAGAGCTTCGGATGGGATGAAGGGGTGTCCCTATCGGCGCGGGAGTGAGTATCCTGTCATGATGCTCGCGTTTGGCGATTGACGAGGGCGACGGCGCAACCGGGAACGGGGAGACGACGGGGTGACGCTGCCAGGGTCTGACGCTTCCGCGTCGCCGCCCGCCGTGAGCGGCCGGGGCGAACGGGGAGGGAGAAGCCGCCCGGACCGGCCAGGTTTCCTCCTTCGCCTTCTCGCGAGCAGCCGCTTTTTCGTTGGGCTGGCGGTCGTCGGGTCGTTCCTCTCCGCCGTGACCATCTTGGTCTACGGCGTCGTCGCGGTCGTCGAGATTGCCTGGGACACACTGCGGCAGGGTGACGTGAGCGTAAACGGCGCGAAGTATCTCTCCGTGGCGCTGGTGGAGCTGACGGACGTGTTCCTGTTGGGGACGGTGCTGATGATCGTCGCCTTGGGGTTGTGCGAGCTGTTTATCGAACCGGACTTGCCACTGCCGGCCTGGTTGCGAATCGACGATCTGGAGGAGCTGAAGGTCAAGCTGATCGGGGTGATCGTCGTGCTGCTGGCTGTCACCTTCCTTGGCTTTGTGGTCGAGTGGAACGGCGAAGAGCGCATCCTGGAGCTCGGCGTCGCGGTCGCGGTGGTCATCGCCGCGCTGAGCTTTCTCATTATCGCGTCGACGTTTGACCACAAGAGTGATAACGACTCGCGGCCGCAGGCGTAGACGAGCCGGCGGCCGCCCGGCGATACACCGGCGTCCTCGCGGGTCGGTCATGTCGGACATGGCGCGTCGACGTCTTGCGCGGCAGAGAGGTCATGGCGGTGGCCGGATAACGGACGCTTGCCGTTGGGTTTGCCACTCTGGTGCAGGCTACCTCGCGCGCCTGTTGTTCCTCTCGCGCCACGAGCTTCGGAGGTTGGGAAACATGCGATAGCCGAGAACGGCGGGGAACGGAAGCGTGACGATCGCGTCCACGGGATCTATCTCACGTCCCCCGAAAACGAGCGAGAGTAGCAAGATGAGGGAGAGCAGGAGCACCATATACAGGATGGCGAACGTGGCCGCTCCAGCAAACCGCACCCGCGAGGGATACATAGAAGGAGCGGGCTCGCGCGCGATCCCAAAGGCCGGCCAGGCGAGGTAACCGACGATCGCACCGCCCAGGAGTCCTCCTATCACCGCTGCGAAATCGATTGCCTCCCCTCGCAGAAGCGAACCGAGCCAGACGTAGCCCGAGACGAGCAAGGTAAATCCGGTCGCTCCGAGAAGGCGTCGCGGGATTGGGGGCATGGACCACCTCCGCTCTCGGCGTAGCGAGCCTGCTTCGATGGGCACCACTGGTGAGAGACCCGAAACAGCCGAGGTCACCGGGACACGTTCGCACGGGTCGCCGGAGAGCAGGGCGAAGCGTGACGAACCGGTCGGCTACAATCGGGGCTGAGCGCGAGCCGTCCGTCAGTCGAGAGGGAAGAGATGCCTGACGTAGGAGAGATGGCCCCGGATTTCACGCTGCGGGGAACGACGGGGAACCAGGTGCGGCTGAGCGACCTGCGGGGAAAGCGGCGCGCCCTGTTGATTTTCTATCCCAAAGACCGGACCACCGGCTGAACGAATCAGCTCGTCGCCGTGCGCGACGCGGCTGATGACCTCCGAGCGGCAGATACCGAACCGTTCGGGATCAACCAGGCGGACGCCGCCAGTCACCAGGCGTTCATCGACGCCTTTGCGTTCCCCTTCGATCTGCTGGTCGACGAAGGCCTCGACGTGGCGAGAGCCTACGACGCGATGCGGCCGGAAGGGGACTTCATCAGTCGGACGGTCGTCATCGTCGGCAAGGACGGACAGATCATCTTTCGCGCCCAGGGCGCCCCTCCGCCCGCCGAGATGCTGACAGCGATCCGGGCCGCCAACGACGGGTAGTCAGGAGTCAGGAGTCAGAAGTCGGCAGATGGCGGCAATCGTTTACGCCGCCTGCCTTCTGCCCTCTGCCCTCTGCCTACCGATCGAACTCGATCACCGTCTTGATTCCACCCTCGATCTCGCTGGCGAGGCGGGAGACGTCGGAGAAGCCGTTGAGGCGGTCGGTGATGAGGCGGGCCGTCAGACCCGGCCACAGCGTCTCGAAGTGGGCGAGGTCGGTGACGCCGCGGACGAAGTCCTCATCGCCGCAGTTGACGCTGCCGACCATCACCTTGTTGCCGAGGACGAACTCGCGGTTGATGGCGTCGATCGGGACGGGCGCCACGGTCTCGCCGCCGGTCAGGCTGAGAAGGACGAGGACGCCGTTGGCTCCCAGCACACCCATGGCGGCGAAGGCCAGGGTGCTGACGCCGGTGGCTTCGAAGATTAGGTCGATCGACGGTAAGCCGGCGGCGAGGTCAGCCAGGGGCGTCTCGCGGCTCGACACGTAGCGAGCGCCGCAGGCGTCAACGATCGCCGCGGCGGAGTTGGGCGCGGGGCGGCGGGCGACGGTGGTGACCTGCATCCCCCGCGACCGGAGCAGCATGGTGCCGAGCAGACCGATCGGTCCCGCTCCGAGCACGAGCGCCGTCTGTGGTGCCCAGGAAGCGAGGCGGCGCTGGATGAGATCCGCCTGGCGAGTCGCTTTCTCGACGACGGTTAGCGGCTCCAGAAGGACGCCGATCGGCTCCAACGCCGGCGGGATCGGCACCAAGTACCGGGCATCATCGACGAATTGCTCGACCATATAGCCATGGGCGCCGATGATGCCGCGCTCCGTGTACGCTCGCCAGACGCACATGTCTGGCTGGCCGGCCTGGCAGGCGGGGCAGCCATCGGGCCGGCGCACGGTGGCAACGACGAGGTCGCCCACGGCGAGATCGTCGACACCGTCGCCGATCACCTCGACGACGCCCAGCACCTCGTGCCCCAGGACAAGCTCATTCGTCCCGGCGGGCGGCGTCCCAAACTTGGCGTCGATGATCTCCTGATCCGTGCCGCAGACACCGACCCGGCGGACGCGAACGAGCGCTTGACCGGGACCGGCTACTGGCCGGGGTAGCTCCGTTAAGTGGACGCTGTCAGCCGTCCCAGGGTAGACGGCAATCGCGGGCATGGTTTTGGGCGGTCCACTCACGAGTGCTCCTTCATCGCTAGATCGCGGGCGCGTGGCGCCGAGCAGGCCCCTCTCCGCGTCGACGCGCTCGTCGCCGGAGGACGGCCCCGCGTCGCGGTGCGTGACCCATATCGTATACTCCATGCGTATCGCGACGCGCGTCGCCGATGATGGTAGTTGACTGGGCGACGCCCTGGGCGTCCCGCCGCGCTGTGGCACGGCTGGGACCGGCATCGACGAGGAGGGTAACGACACGCATGCGGGTTGAACTGCGCGACTCGGAGGGCTTTGAGCAGCTCCTCCGTCGCTTTACGAAGGGAATCGAGCGCTCGGGCATCATCCGCGAGCACCGGCGCGGACTGCGCTTCATCAGTGTGCAGGAAGAGAGCCGGGCTAAGCGCCGGAAGGCGGAGCGTCGCCGCCGCCGCAACGCGGCCTAGCTGCCTCGACCGCGGCCGGTCCGTCGGATGGGGCCGGCGTCCGTCGACCACACGAACACGCCACGCCATGGCGCGCCGGACGGGGTTCCCCGTGCCGGCGTTGAGGGTTGGCTGAAGGATCAGACAGCGTGACCGGCGAGCCGATCCGGTGGGTCGGATTCGTGCTGGGCGTGGCCGTCATCGCCAGCACCCTTAGTAGTTTGATCGGCTCGGTCGTGGTGCCGCGCGGGGTGAGCTCGCGCATCACCTACGTCCTCTGGTGGTCGGTGCGGGTGCCGTTCATGGCCATCGCCCGCCGGCGGCCGGACTTCGAACAGCAGGATCGGATGCTGGCGCTGCTCGGTCCGGTTTCCCTGCTGACGCTCCTCAGCGGTTGGTTGCTCCTCTTCCTCGTCGGCTTCGCCTTGGTGCTCTGGCCATTGATCGAGGGCGGGTTCGACGCCGCCCTTCGTTTGAGTGGGTCGTCGCTCTTTACCCTCGGTTTCGCCTCGGCGCCGGGTGGTCCGGCGACCGTGGTCGCCTTTCTCGCGGCGGCGACCGGACTGATCGTCGTCGCTCTCCAAATCGGGTATCTGCCGACGATCTATGCGGCGTTCAACCGCCGCGAAACGCTGATGACCTTGCTTAATAGCCGTGCCGGCGAGCCGGCCTGGGGTCCCGAGCTCCTGGCCCGCCAGCAGTTCCTCGGCAACCTGAGTACCCTGCCGGCCCTGTTCGCTGACTGGGAGCAGTGGGCAGCGGACGTCACCGAAACGCATGCCAACTATCCCTGGTTGATGTCCTTCCGCTCTCCCTACCGCACCCGCTCCTGGGTCATCAGTCTCCTGGCGGTCCTCGACGCGGCCGCGCTGTATCTGGCGGTGGCGCCGGAGCGGGGACCGATCCAGGCGCGGCAATGCCTCCGCATGGGCTACGTCGGGCTACGGACGCTGGCGCGGGCGGTCGGCATCCGCGTCGACGACGATCCCTTGCCGTCCGCGCCGATCGCGCTGAGATTCGAGGAATTCGCCAAGGCGGTCGACTACATCCGGGCCGCTGGGTTCCCAATCGAGCGCTCGGCGGAGGAGTCCTGGCCCGACTTTCGGGGCTGGCGCGTGAACTACGAGGCTGCCGCCTACGCCCTCGCCGATTACCTCGTCGCCGTGCCGGCCCTGTGGTCCGGTCCGCGCTCCACGAGCGACGGCACCCACCTGCCGCCGAAGCGGCCGCTGGACCGCAGTCCCAGCGAGCCAACGGGCAAGGAGTCGTGGCGACGCGCCCCAGTCCCGCCGCCGACCTCCGATCGCTCGTAGCTACGACTCTCCCACGGCGTGGCGCGGGTTGCGATTCCCACTGGTGAGCCCGGCGCGGGTTGGGAACGGGCCGCGGCGATCCCGGCGCGATGCGGAACGCGTCATACGGATTCCGGTTGATTAGTGGGTCTTCCCGCTGCGCGAATGCACCTCCCCTCTCCCGCGCATCGGGAGAGGGGCTGGGGGGTGAGGGCAAACGTAGGCCACGACGACGCTATGTATTTATCTGGATTCCGTATCAGCCGGTGGAGTCCCCTCAAGGAGCACGTGATAGGTGGCTTGGAGCGGACCACGGAGCCGGCACTTAAGAACGGGTCGCGCGGACCTCTGCCACGCGCTCCTTCACCACCGGGGCAATCTCGTCGATGAACATCCGGAGCCGCGGCGCCGCCGGCACGCCCCACAACACGAACGTCGAGAAGCCGTGGTCGACCGCCAGATGCGTCAGGACGTTGACCCAGTGGTCCCGCGGGCCGACGATCTGCTGGTCGTCATCGCTCCCGCCGGCCTCGATCAGCGGCGCCACATCCCCTCCAATGTTGTAGATCCGCCGGATCGCGGCTGGATCCCGTCCGGCGGCGCGGGCCGCGGCGTCGATAATCGCGTTTGATCGCGCCGCCTGGGATGGTGGCACGTAGGACATCGAGGGAACCCAGCCATCCGCCAGCTCACCGGTCAGGTGTAGCGCCCGTGGACCGATCACGCCGAGCCAGAGGCCGATGTCGTGCGCGGGCAGGGGGCCCGGACGCGCGCCGATCGCCTGGTAGATCTCGCCGTCGTGGCGCAGGGGCTGGCCGCTCCAGGACGAGCGGATCAGGGTGGTCGCCTCCCGTAGCGCGGCCAGCACCTCCTTCGGCTCCCGGACGGGACCACCCATTGCCCCGATTGCATCCCAGAACGCGCCCGCGCCGAGGCCGAGCTCGAACCGGCCGCCGCTGAGCTGATCGAGCGTCGCCGCCTGCTTGGCCAGCATCGCCGGTGGTCTGAGCGGCAGATTGGCGACGTCCGGAAAGACCCGGATGCGGTGCGTTTGCCCGAGGATATAGCCGATCAGCGCCAGAGCATCGAAGTGCTGCCGCTGGTAGGGATGATCCTGGATACCGATCAGGTCGTAGCCGAGCTCGTCGAGGATGCGGGCGATCTCAACGGTCCGCTCGGGGTTGCCGGTCGTGGGATCGAGGAAGAAGCCGAACTGAAGATCGTGGCCGTAGTCAGCCAAGACGTGCCTCCGGGAGCGTGGCGTGCCAGCGGGACCTGGCGCAAGTCATGGGCGTATGATATATCCATGCGCATACATATATCAATGGCGATGGGCTGTGAGAACCTGCCGCCACTTACCGGAGATGGCATACCGTGACGACCGCACCGACACCAGAAGAGACGTACGCGCCACCCAAAGAGGGCATGTTCCGCGAGTTGCTTGCGATCCACGCGTATCTGCGCCGGGACTTGCAAACGGTTCGTCGCCTCGCCAGCGACGCGCGCGACGGCCTCTCGGCAAAGACGATCCTGGCGGAGATCCGCAACCTGGAAACGAGTAGTCCGCTCTGGCAGCTCAAGTTCGGCTGCATGCACTACTGCCGCTTCGTGCATGCCCACCACACCATCGAGGATGCAGCGGTCTTCCCTATGGTCCGCAAGCACGATCCCTCCCTGAATAGCGTGGTCGACCGGCTCGAGGAGGACCATCTCACGGTCCACCACATCACCGAGCGTATCGCCGCCGTCGCCGATGGAGTCGCGACCGACGCCTCCGGTGTCAGCCGGTTCGAGCTTGTCGCGGTGCTGACCGAGCTGGAGGAGCAGTTGCTCGCGCACCTTGCGTTCGAGGAGGCGTCGCTTGGACCACTTCTCAGCACCTGGGATGAATGGCCGATGGAGTAAGCGAGATGAGCGACCCTGTTCAGCATGACATCGCGGCTTGCTCGCGCGCCTGGCAGACGCTGCGGATAGCGCACAATCGGGTGGCGCACCGGCTCGACGATGAGCTCGCCCGTGCCTGCGCGCTCTCCATCAACGAGTTCGACGTGCTCCTCTACCTCCACTCGCACGTCGCCGAGGCGGTTCGTCTCACTGCCCTGCTGCAGGCGGTCGCGCTCAGCCAACCGGCGCTCAGCCGCTTGATTGCGCGGCTAGAAGCGCGCGGTCTGCTTGCCCGATCCGAGGCGGACGACGATGGTCGCGCGATTGTCCTCTGCCTGACCGCTCCTGGGACCGCGCTCATCGATCGCGCGACGCGTATCCACGCCCAGGTCGTGCGCGAGATGTTAACCAGTAAATTCACGGAGACGGAACAGGCGGCGCTGCTGCAGACGCTGAGCCAAATCGGCTCGTAGGCGGTGCTGGAGGCGGTGGTGCGTTTCATCACGTGACGGGTTCGAGACGTTTGCGGACGATGCCTGCCGCCCGTTCATCCCCATAGCGGACACCGCGAATCTCTTCTTCCCATCTCCCAGTTAGCGAAGGCGTAGCCCGCGATCGCCGGCCGCCGTCAATCCCCGCCCCCCTGCTATGATCTCTGGCCGAGCGAGCGGCAAGCAGCGGGAGGGGAGACGGACTGTGGCGGAGCAGCGGGAGTACGACGCGATCGTGATCGGCGCGGGGCACAACGGGCTGGTGGCCGCCGCATACTTGGCCGGGGCCGGTTTGCGGGTCTGCGTCCTGGAGCGGTACCACGAGGTCGGTGGCGCGGCGATCACCGAGGAGCTGGCGCCAGGGTTCCTGGCCTCGACTGGCTCGTACGTCCTCTCGCTGGCGCCACGTCAGATCTTCGACGATCTCGGAGCGTGGGACGAGGGGATCGAGCTACTGCCGCGCGATCCTCGCTTCTTCGCCCCCTTCCCCGACGGCTCGTCCCTCACCTTCTGGACCGATACCGAGCGCTCGAAGGCGGAGATCGCAAAATTCTCGCGGAAAGACGCGGCCAACTACGACCACTACGACGCCTACGTCGAGCGGGCGGCGGCGGTGATGGACGAGTTCATCCTCCGCCGGCCGCCCTCCTTCGCCGAGGTCGCGGCGCGGTTCACGACGCCAGAGGACGCGCTGATCTTCCAGAAGTTCTATTTGGGGTCGGCGGCGGACGTCGCTGAATACTTCTTCGAGAGCCCCCAGATGCAGGCCGTGGTTGCCGCCTCCGGCATTATCGGCACCTTTCGCGGGCCGCGGGAGTCGGGAACCGGCTACGTCAAGCTCTACCACTCGATGGGGATGGTGACCGGCAACCGGGGCTCGTGGGCTTACGTGCGCGGGGCGATGGGGGCGGTGACCCAGGCGCTGGCCCGCGTCTGCCGCAAGCGAGGCGCGACGATCCGGACGAGCGCCGAAGTGGCCAAGGTGAGAGTGCGGCACGGCCGTGCCGACGGCGTGATCCTGGCCAGCGGGGAGGAGATCGGCGCCAAGGTCGTGCTCTCCAACGCCGACCCGGTCCGGACCTACCTTGGCCTGGTGGAAGATGCGGATCTGCCAGTCGAGTACCGGAACGCGATCTCAGCCATCAAGATCGACAGCCCGGTGATGAAGATCAACCTCGCCGTCTCCGAGCTGCCGAAGTTCCGGGCGCTGGAGGAAGCGGAGCAGCGAAACGGCTCCACCGGCGGTCTCTTTATCGCGCCGACGGTCGATTACATGCAGGCGGCGTGCGAGGAGGCGCGAGCCGGTCGTCCCGCCGCTCAGCCATTCATGAACATCCACATGCAGTCCGCGGTGGATGATACGGTCGCGCCGCCGGGTCAGCACACCCTCTCGATCTTTACCCAGTATTTCCCGTACCATCTAGCCGAGGGCACCTGGGACGAGCGGCGGGAAGCGATCGCGGACGACGTCATCCGCGCGTTCGCGGAGTACGCGCCGAATGTTCCCGGCTCGATCATCGCCCGGCAGGTGCTCGGTCCTCCCGACATCGAGGCCCGGTTCGGTCTGACTGGCGGCCATATCTTCCAGGGCGAGCTCGTTCCCGAGCAGGCCTTTGACATGCGGCCGGTTCCGGGGTCGTCGTCGTACGAGGGACCGATTGGCGGTCTGTATCTCTGCGGCTCGGGCGCCTGGCCGGGCGGCTGCGTGATGGGCGCGCCGGGGCACAACGCGGCCCAGGAGGTCATCGCCCGGTTCAGCGACATTGGCAAGGTCGCCTAAAGTGGTCGCCAGCGACATCAGTCAGGAAGGAATGCGTCGATGAAAGTCTTGATCTCCGCCGATATGGAAGGCACCTGTGGTGTCGTCTCCTGGGTTCAGGTAATGCCCCCGGAATACGGGGATGACGAGCCCTCCTCGACCGTCGAGTACGAACGGGCGCGGGCCCGGTTGACGCGGGAGGTGAACGCCGCGATCGAGGGCGCGCTGGCCGGCGGGGCGGATGAGGTGATCGTCAATGAGAGTCACGACGGCATGCGAAACCTTCTGCCCGAGGAGCTGCACCCAAGCTGCCGCTTCATTACCGGCAACGACAAGCCGCTGGGAATGATGCAGGGGGTCGATCTCGAAGGCATCGGCGCCGTCTTCTACACCGGCTACCACGCCAAGGCGGGGACGCCGGGCGCGCCGCTTGCCCACACCTGGACTGGTTGGGTCAATGACGTCCGCTTCGACGGTCGCTCGGTCGGCGAGTTCGGCATCAACGCCGCGGTCGCCGGTCATTTCGGCGTGCCGGTGACTCTCGTGACCGGCGACGAGAAGGCGGTGGTGCAAACCCAAGAGCTGATTGGAGAGCAGGTCGTTGGCATCGCCGTCAAGGAGGGCTACTCGACCTTCTCCGCCCTTCATCTCCATCCGCGGAAGGCGCAGGACCTGATTCGCGCCGGGGCCGAGGAGGCGGTCCGCCGGGCCGCCAACGCCCGCCCCTGGACGCTGCCGGCGGGCTGCCGGGTCGAGATCGAGTTCGACCACCAGTCGCGCGCCGACCACGCCGCCTTGGTTCCCAGCGTCGAGCGCGCCGGTGAGCGGGCAGTCGCGTATCAACCCGCCGACGGTCTGTCGTTCATTGCCACCTTCCGCGCCGTCGTCAAGGCGGCCTCGATCCGGATGTCACCGTAGGGGTCGTCGCTAGACCCCAACGGATCACCCGTAGGGGCGGCGCTCGCTCAAGGATTGGACGCGGACCGCAACGCTGCCGGTATGAGCGACAAAGCGTTGCGGCGGGCGTGCGGACGGAGACCCTGTTCGAGCGCGACCGGAGCGTGCGGCGATGGCGACGATGGATACGTCCCAGGCCTGGCTCGTGGAGACGCGGGAGGCGTTCGCCGCCTGGCTGGCGGACCACGGCGCGACGGAGCGGGAGACGGTCGTCGCCATCTTCAAGAAAGCCTCGGGGAAACAAACCGTGACCTTCCCCGAGCTGCTGGAGACGGCGTTCTGCCACGGTTGGGTCGACGTCCAAACCAAGAGCATCGACGACGAGCGGTACGCGATTCGCTTCGTGGCGCGGCGTCCGGGGAGCACTTGGTCGCCGAGGAACCGGGCTATCGTCGCGCAATTGCTGGCGGCCGGGCGGATGACGCCGGCCGGCCGCGCCGTGCTGGCGCCGGACATGCTCCCCACCGGCGAAACGTAGGGAGCGCCGGGCGGCGGCGACGTTGCGATCTCCGACGACCTATTGGTAAAGCAGCGGCCCGCCGGGAATCGTTAGATCGGATCAGAGGGCGGGATTGGGAGCGCGGGAGGGTACGATGGCACCGGTTCTCGTCAGACCGGCGGAACCGGGGGACGCCCCGGCAATCGCCGAGATTCACGTCTCGGCGCGGCGCGAGGCGATGCCATACCTGCTTGAGCTGCACAGCGACGACGACGTCAGGACATGGATCGCCACGGTGTTGCTGCCGAGCCGCACCGTTTGGGTCGCCGAGGTCGAGGGACGGGTCGCCGGCTATGCGGCCCTCGACGGCGACGATCTGGACCATCTCTACGTCCGTCCCGGCTTCCAGGGCCGGGGCGTGGGGAGCGCGCTGTTGGACACGGCGAAAGCCGCCAGCCCTGGTGGCCTCAGATTGTACGTCTTCCAGCGAAACGTCCGCGCCCGCGCCTTCTACGAAGCGCGGGGATTCGCCGCGGTCGAGCTCGGCGATGGCTCCGGCAACGAGGAGGGGGAGCCGGATGCCCGCTACGCGTGGCAGCCATCGGCGGAGGCGCTCAACGTCGCCACCTAGTGGATCGTCATCGCTGTTCCGCCAGGTGGATAGCTCGTACCTCGGGCGCCGGTGGCGGTGCCGGGCGACGCATGCGTCGCCCCTACCAGTGCCACGCTGGAGGCGCGAATTATCCGTGACGCGCCACTAGAAGGGGTTATCGCGGAAGGTTGGACGGCCCTTCGACCTTGGCAATCTCCGCGTCAACTTCGGCAAGACGGCGACGGGCGATGGCGAGGCGCTCCGCCCACTTGTGACGGTCTTCGGCGGCCTCGGTCCGCTCGGTTTCGAAGCGCGTCATCTCGGCGGTGAGACCTTGGCGGCGCCAGGCCCGCTGGTTGCAGACCTCGCAGGTCCCCCGCCAGTCGCGCCAGCCGCCACACTCCGGGCAAGGCCGGGCGAGATCGGCGAGCGTCGGCGCCACCGGCAGCGGCTCGCTTTCCAGCGCGCGGTCTCGCAGGTCAGTGGCGAAGACGGCGACGCTGTCGATCAGATGGCGGGTCAGGGCTTCGCGGCCGTCCGACGGCGTGTCGTCCGGCACCAGCGCAGCGACGTCGCCGGTACGCGACTGGAGATCGCCGCGGACGCGCGGGCCGCCACGCTGATCCCAGTCCGGCTCCTCCTCGAAGAGGAAGCGCTCGCGCCCGATCGTGAAGCTGACAGACGCCGGCTCGCCCCCGCTGGCCGCGATCCCGGTGATCGGCGTCTCCGGCACGGGAAAGCTGGGCGCGGGAGGGAGGTTGTCCAAGGCGGCGAGATCGGCCGCGACCGCGGCGATCGACTCGCCGAGCAGGTCGATCCGCTCCTGCCAGGGGTTGTCGGGCCGCGTCGCCGCCTCCGCCCGTTTCAGATCGAAGGCGACCAGTTCACGCCGCTTCCGGAGTTGGGCGAGCCGCTGCCGCGTCTCGTCGCCGGTCGGTGCGGAGGCAGTCTGTGGGCGCGGTGGCCGCGGCGGAGGTTTGCCAACCGTCGCGGTGCGCGGTCGGGGCATCGGGGCGCTCGGCTCCGGTTCCGTGTCCTGTTCCCAAAAGCGCCACCAGGGCATAGAGTCGCCGCCTCCTTCGTCCGTGGCGCATTGTGGCACAGTCGTCCCGGCTGGGACGCGCTTGACCGTGTTCTGAGCGACGGCAACAATGGGCGAGCGGCGCACCTTTGATGCTCCGCCCTCCGCCGTCCAATCCGTCGTTTCGAGCCGTGGGAGAAACACCGATGGCGTCCCCGATTGCCCCTGTTCCGGACCTCGCCGCCGATGACTACGCGGACGCTATTGCCTGGACCCCAACTGAGGCGTACCTGGAGCGCAGCCGTCTCCGGAGATTCATCGAGGCAACGGGGACGCCGGGCTACGACGAACTCTTGCGCCGAGCGGCCGGCGACCCCGCGTGGTATTGGGACGCGGTCGTTCGCGATCTCGACCTGGCCTGGCAGAAGCCGTACGACCGGGTGCTCGATCTCGCGGCAGGGTTGCCGTGGGCGAGCTGGTTCCCCGGTGGCCACTTCAACTATGTCGCTACCGCGCTCGACCGGCACGCCGCGGGTGCCCGCCGGAACCAGCTCGCCATCGTCTGGGAAGGGGACGATGGCGCGGTCCGCAAGCTCAGCTACCGTGAGCTGGCCCTGGAGACGAACCGCCTCGCCAACGCGCTGCGTGGGCTCGGGGTCGCAAAGGGGGACCGGGTCGGTATCTTTCTGCCGATGCTGCCGGAAACGGCGATGGCGACCCTCGCCTGCGGCAAGCTCGGGGCGGTCTACCTGCCGATGTTCTCCGGCTATGGCGCCGACGCCGTCGCCTCCCGCCTCCGCGACGGCGAGGCGACCGTGCTCATCACTGCCGATGGCGCCCACCGGCGGGGTGGCACGGTCTCGATGAAGCGCGTCGCCGACGAGGCTCTGGTCAACGCACCGGGCGTGACGCGCTGCCTCGTGCTCCGCCACACCGGTGACGAGATCGCCTGGCGGCCGGAGCGCGACGTCTGGTGGCACGAGGCGGTCGCGGCGCAAGCGCGCGTCTGTCCGACCGAGGAGACCGCCGCCGACGATCCCTACATGATTATCTACACCTCCGGGACGACGGGACGGCCGAAGGGTGCCGTCCACGTCCACGCCGGTTTCCCGATCAAGGCCACCCACGACCTCGCCTACTGCTTCGACCTCCAAGCGGACGACACCCTCTTCTGGTTGACCGACCTCGGCTGGATGATGGGACCATGGGCGATCGGTGGCGGTCTCATGCTCGGGGCGACCTTGCTCCTCTTCGAGGGGACACCCGATTACCCCGCCCCAGACCGCCTCTGGCGGTTGGTCGAGGAGCATGGCGTCACCGTGCTCGGCGTAGCGCCGACCGCGATCCGGTCGCTGATGGCGAAGGGGCCGGACTGGGCGCGGCGGCGCGATCTGAGCTCGCTGCGGATTCTCGGCTCGACCGGGGAGACCTGGAATCCGGGGCCGTGGCGCTGGTACTTCGAGGAGGTCGGGGGCGGGCGCTGCCCCATCATTAACTACTCCGGGGGGACGGAGACCGGCGGAGGTATCGTCGGCTGTGTCACCCTCAAGCCGCAGAAGCCGTGCGCCTTTACCGGCCCCGTTCCTGGCATGGACGCCGACGTCGTCGATGACGCCGGTCAGCCGGTGCGGGGCGCGGTCGGCGAGTTGATCGTGCGGCAACCGTGGGTCGGGATGACCCGCGGCTTCTGGCGCGACCCGGATCGCTACCTCGACACCTACTGGTCGCGTTTCCCCGACACCTGGGTCCACGGCGACTGGGCGGAGATTGACGACGACGGCTTCTGGTTCATCCGCGGCCGCTCCGACGACACCCTCAAGGTGGCTGGCAAGCGGGTCGGCCCGGCGGAAGTCGAGTCGGCGGCGGTGGCGCACGCGGCGGTTCAGGAAGCGGCGGCGATCGGCGTGCCGCACGCGGTCAAAGGGGAGTGCGTCGTCGTCTTCGCTATCCTCAAGCCAGGTCACGAGTCCTCGGCGGCCCTGGCCGAAGAGGTGCGGCAGACGATCGCGAGCCACCTCGGAGCGGCCCTGCGGCCGGAAGCCGTCCGCTTCGTCCAGGACCTACCGAAGACGCGCAACGCGAAGATCATGCGCCGGGTTATCCGCGCCGCCTACCTCGGTCTCCCGGCGGGAGACGTGTCGGCGCTGGAAAACCCGGCGGCGGTGGCTGAGATCGAGGGGGCGGAGGGGGCGGAGGGGGCGGAGGAGGGCAGGAGCAATGGATAACGAGCGAAGGGGCGGAGGAAAGCAGGGGTTTCGTGACCTCATTGTTTGGCAGCGGGCGATGACGTTGGTGACCGAGGTCTATAAGGAGACGAGCCACTGGCCCCGCGAGGAACAGTTTGGGCTGACAGCGCAAGTGCGGCGAGCGGCGGTCTCCGTGCCCTCGAACATTGCCGAAGGACATGGCCGCTTCGGCGCTCGCGAGTTCCTTCATCACGCATCCATCGCCTTTGGTTCGCTCTGCGAGGTGGAAACTCAACTCTTGATCGCGGAGCGGTTGTCCTACAGCGATCGTGTGACGATCGAGACCCTGATGGAGCAGGTCACCGAAGTCCGACGCCTCCTCCACGGCTTGCTCCGCAGCCTCCGCGACCCCGCCCGCTCGTCCTAACCTCCGCCCCCTCCGCCCCCTCCGCCCCCTCGATCTCAGCTAAGGTATGCCAGGCAGCGAACGGTAGACGAAGGGGGAGGGACCGATGGATCGCGAGCAACTTCATGGGACGCGCATGCTGGGCCGGGAGGAGCAGCTCCCCTCGACCCGGGCGAAAGAGCAGCAGGCGGCCAATCTGGAGGTGGGACTGCCATCGGCGGCCAGCATTCAGGACCGGACGATCCCGCTCTTCAATCGCAGCAGCTGGCGCTTCTCCAACTCGGGGACGTTCGGCGGCCGGCCCTTCCTCCACGATATGCGGCAGCTCGGCGGCCAGGACGTGGCGGTCGTCGGCGTGCCATTTGACGGCGGCACGACATTCCGCTCCGGCACCCGCTTTGGTCCGCAGGCGATGCGCGCTATCTCCGGTCTCGGCAGCGGCTACAACTTCGAGACGGGGGTCGATCTCTTCGAGTCGCTGGAGATCGTCGACGTCGGCGACGTCTCGGTCATCCCGGCCAATATCGAGAAGACCTTCGACCAGATCGACAAGGCGGTCGCCTACATTCACGAGCGCGCCGTCTTCCCGGTGATTCTCGGGGGAGATCACTCGATCGGCTATCCCGATATTCGTGGCCTGGCGCCGTACGTCGACGGCAACGTCGGTATCATCCACTTCGACCGCCACAGCGACCTCTCCGAGTACAACCTCGATGAGCGGATGCACGGCACCCCCTTCTTCCACGCGACCAACATCCCGAACGCCCCGGCGACCAACCTGGTCCAGATCGGCATCGGTGGTTGGACCGGGAGCCGTGGCGGCGTGCGCGTGGCGCGGGAGCGGCGGGCGACGGTGATCACGATCACCGACATCGAGCGGTGGGGTCTGGAACGAGTCGCTGAGATGGCGCTGGAGATTGCCTGGAAGGACGCGAAAGCGGTCTTTCTTTCGTTTGACATCGACTCCATCGACCCCGGCTTCGCCCCTGGAACGGGGACGCCCGAGTCCGGCGGGCTCCTTCCACGGGAAGCGTTCCGCCTGCTCCACATCGTCACCCGCGAGGGGCTGGCGGGGATGGAGCTGGTCGAAGTGGCGCCCCCCTACGACGTGGGCGACGTCACCTCCCTGCTGGGTGTCCGCGTCATCAACGACGTCTTGGGCACCCTGGTCGAGGCGGGCAAGCTTGGTCGCCGCCCGGATGAGACGGTCGAGGCCGACCCTGAGGTGGAGCGACACCGCGATCAGATCGAGCCAGGCGGGGGGTAGCCGGCGTAGCGCCGCTCCGCTCCGTTATTTGGCGCCGGAGCCTTCCTGATCGTGCTGCTTGGCCTGGACGTAGTGGAGCAACGTCACGAAGAAGAGACCACCGGCGACGTTGCCGGCCAGCGCCGGGAGGAAGTTGGCGTCCAGCCAGTCGCCGACGCCGATCGGCGCGCCGAGGAACATCGCCATGAACACCTCCGCGGCCGAGATCACGACGTGGTTGAACTGACCGAGCACGATCAACGTCCCCATCAGCCAGATAATCGTCAAGCGTGGCCCGATTCCTTCGGCGGCGATGAGCAGCCAGGTCAGCATCGTCATCAGCCAGCCGGCGAAGATCGCCTTGACGAAAGCGGTCCCGAACGGATACCCGACGTTGTGCTCGGCCAACGAGATCATCTGACGCGCTGGGCCAGGGTCAAGCACCCCAGGGCGCGAGATCAACAGCGCGAAGAGGAGCGCCCCGATCAGGTTGGCTGCTAGGCTCACCCCCCAGAGCGCCCCGAGCTGACCGACCGAGCCACGCCGTTCCAGCACGGCCGTGACCGGAAGGAAGAAGTTTTCGGTGAAAAGCTCGCTTTTGCCGATCAGCAGAATGACGAAACCAATGGGGAAGGCGAGCGCGCCCGCGATGTGCGCGGCGGATGGCACCGCCACGTCGCCGCCGACTGACGCGGCCATCCAGACCATCGCCACGGCGCCGAAGCTGACGCTCATACCGCCGATGAAGCCGTTGATCGCGCTGCCCAGAAGAGAGCGATGCAGCCGCTTGGCGCCGATCTGCGAGGCGTCGTCGATGATCTCGGACGCTTCTTGGCCGAGGGGCTTCGGCTCCTCGTCGGTCTCCGCTGGTTGATGCGGAGCGTCCCGCCGGTTTTCCCCGCGTCGCTCCACGACGTTGACGGCCCGTCCGTCGCGTCCGTCCTGCCCCATTGCCCGCATGCTTCCCCCGGTCTCACGTCGCCAGATGACAAGGCGTCGACCGCATGGATGCACGTTGGCTGCCACCCGGCTCCGGTGAGCGACAGCCGGCGACCGGTGTTGCGAGCGAAACGTCCTACCGTCACGGACGGACGGGCAACGGCTGCCTCTCGACAGCGGGGAGCATTCGCGCTTCCGCTACCGATGGAATGCTGCCCGTTTTGCCACCTTCAGATCAGCGTGGCAACGGAACGGGACGACCGCGCTGGCGGGGGTGCCGCTGGGGACGCGGCAACCTTCAGAAACTGGTCAGCGTCCGTTGCTACCCGGTGCGAGCGACCCAGCAGCGGCCGCCGCGGGCGCTCGCTCACGCCTCAGCACCTTGAAGCCGCACCCCGGCGGATGCCATCATCCCGCCATGAGTCCACTTCGCCACGCCGAGCGCCCCGCGGCCGCACCCGTCGCACCCGCCACGTCGTGGCGCGATGTCCCAGAGACGTGGGGACGGAAGGGCGACCGCCACCCGCATCCTGCAGCCGTCGCGATCGGGTTGGCTGAGGCGAGGGTGACCAGGCGGCGACGATCGATCCCCGCCGAGATCGGCCGCTGGTTGCTAACGGCGATCGTCTTCGCGCTCCTCGCCGCCGGGCTGCTCGCGGTCTCGCTGGTGGCGGCGATCTACTGGCAAGCCCGCAGCGACCAGACGCGACCGGTCGACGCCATCGTCGTCCTCGGGACTGCCCAGTTCAACGGCCGGCCGGGAGCCGTACTCCAAGCTCGTCTCAACCGGGCGATCGAGGCCTACCGGGCGGGCACCGCGCCGCTGATCGTGGCGACCGGTGGCCGGGCACCGGGCGATGCCTTCACCGAAGCGGAGGCCGCGCGTGACTACCTCATCGCCCATGGCATCCCGGCCGCCTCGATCTTGATGGAAAACGAGGGGCGCGACACCTGGGACAGCTTGGGCGGCGTCGCTTCCCTGCTGAAGGAGCGCGGGCTCTCACGGACGCTGATGGTCAGCGACGGATTCCACCTCTTCCGCGTCAAGCTGATGGCTCGCGATCTCGGTCTGACCCCCTTCGCCGCCCCGGCGACCACGAGTCCGATCCGCCAGGGGGGCGGAACCGAGTTCTCCTACGTTCTGCGCGAGGCGGCGGCGGTCGCCGTCCACCTCTGGCGGACGCGCTAACTGGAGCGCGCTTCCGGCCGATCGTGCTCCACTCGGTGACGTGAGTGTGGCGCGCCCCAGGCTAGGAGCCGTTCCCCCCTTGTCCGAGACCGGAGATGAAGTCGTCGATGGGGATCGCCGGCATCGTCAGCAGGCGGATGCTGCCGCGTGACGAGAGCTCGGCGGAGACGCGAGCCACCGTCAAATTGTCCGGCGCCTCGACGACGTTGACGAAGTCGTAGGGACCGAGGACGGCGTACTGGCTCGTTACCCGCACCCCCATCCGCTCCAACTCCGCGTTGACGGTCTTGATCCGGCTCGGGTCCGAGGTGATCGTGCTCGCCCCCTCGTCGGTCAGCGTCGAGAGCATGATGAACGTCGCCATCGTCGACCTCCTTGGTCCTGGTTCCTGGCTCGTGGCCTGCCCCGGCCTTCTACCGCATACGCCGGACGCGTCCCGGCACGCACCGGTAGCCTACCACCGCTCGTCCGCCACTGGACCCGTCGCCCCTCGTTTGCGGCGCCCGATACGAACCAGGCAGGCGGTCCCGCCCGGGATCGGCTTCGTCGGCGCATCCTTCCATGTAACGCTCTGGTGGTCGCGCTACCGCCGGATCGCCGCCGAACCGGTACGTCCCGTCGCGGTTCCTTCTTCGCGCGGCGACGACGCAAGCACGCGCCCGACCACGAGGCGGCGATTCGCTCTACCATCGGCGACCGCACGCTGCGCGAGTTGGCGGCCGAGTTCGGCGTACGCCACGAGACGATGCGAAGGGTGCTCCGTCAGCGGGTCCCCGAGGTGGTTCGGCGACTTGGATAACGTTTTTTTGCTCAGTAGTCGCGCCCTCCGTAGAACCGCGTGTCCCCCAAACTCCGCCCTCGACCGAGGGCTGGTCGAAGGCACGAGCTATTGATTCGCCTTCGCAGCCGGTCGGACGACAGATGTCAATCCCGCCGCTATTCGAAACAAAAGGGGCGCGCCCAGGGTAGTTTCTTCGGATACGGACGAGCATCCAAGTAATCGCTAGGCGGCGTGGTCCGCCTCCTTGCGGGTGTGGGCCAGCGCGGTCGGCGACTCGGGGTCGTGGTCGCGGTGGAGCATGGCCGGCCGACACGGCACAACACACGAGGGCGCTGCATTCTAGAGCTCTCAGAAGGTCAACCGGCGCGCGTCGACGCGCGATGCGTCGGTGCCGATCAGCCGTCTTCCAGCGCTGATTCGGTGCCCGGCGCGACGGCTCTGATGGCGGTACGCAGTCGGCCGAGATCGTGGTCGCGATCGAGCGCGCCGAAAACGATTGGGCTCGTTCGCACATAGTGTTCGGCGAGGCGGTGTGCGGCAAGGTCGGCGTCGCCAGATGCGGCTGCATCGATGATGGCCCTGTGCTCTGCGCGCCGGTCGTCCCAGTTCCCGAACGCGCCGAAACGCAGCCGATAGCGCTCCGCGTGGTCGGTCAACTCGCCGATCTCGGCGGATACGCGCGGCCCGGCGGCGGCCACGAGGGTGTGATGGAACGCTCGGTGAGGCCCTCGAAGTCCGGCCTTATCGTCCGCTTTCTGATAGTGTTCCATCTGCGCCATGTAGCCCTCGAGCGCGGCGAAGTCGGCCGAGGTGAGGGTCGGTACGGCGATCCGGATCGCGACCGTTTCCAGCGCAAGGCGCGCGATCAAGATCTGCTCGAAGTCCTCAGCCGTCAGCTCCGCGATCCGCATTCGCCGGTTTGGCGCGGCGATTACGAGCCCCTCGCGTTGAAGCATCCGCAGCGCTTCCCTGAGTGGGGTGCGTCCGATGCCGAAATCGCCAGCCAGTTTTGCCTGGGAGATGCTGCTACCGGGCTCAAGCTCGCCGCGCAGGGTCGCCGTCCTCAAGTGGTCGTGTACCGCGGCGACGCTCTGGCCATCGCGGATTCTCGTCGTCGGAGTGCTCGCGTCCATCATTGCAGGGATCAGGGATCGTCTCGGCGGTGTCATTGCGCGAGGAACGTCTGCACGCCGGTCGCGATCCTCCACGGCTCGGACGTGTCCCAGTCGGGGTATCGAGTTTGGAGCTGCGGGCCAAGGGTCGCAATAATCTCATCGGCGCTGCGGCCTTCACCGGCAAGCCGCTTTGTCTCCGACCGCAGCAGGGTCAAAAACTCATGCGTGGTCGCGAGGAGGCCAGTGTCGTCATGCTCGCCGTGACCGGGGACGACGATTCTGGGATCGAGGCGTTGGAGCTCCTCGATCACGGTAATCCATCTGGGGCCGTCGACGTCCACGTCGTACTGTGGGATGAAGGGGAAGATCGGATAGAAGCGGTTCTCGACGAGATCACCGGTGAAGAGGACCCGCTCGACCGGTAGGAAGACGACTTGGTCCCCGCGGGAGTGCGCCGGGCCCAACGGCCGAAGCTGGACCACCTTGCCGCCGAGGTCGAGGTCGGCGCCGGTATCGTAGACAACGTGAGGATCGACAAACTCCACGCCCGCGAGCTGCTCTGCCACCGCGTCGCCGAGACCGCGGAACTGCGTGAGGTATCCGTCTGCCTTCTCGCGGAATTCCTCGTGCTGCATGCGGTTGTAGACGATCGTCGAGTCGCGGAACGCTTGGGCGCCGAAGCCGTGCTCGGGATGAAAGTGCGTGAGCGTCAGGAACAGCGGCCGGTCGCCGGCGAGGTTTCTGGCGATTTGGTGCACGATTGCACCATTCCGCGGCCCCAGGCCAGAATCGACAACGAGCGCGGCCCGGTCGCCGACGATGACGCCTATGTTCGGGACGAGCGGCAACCGGCCGTCGGGAACGACAAACACGCCGTTGGCGACTTCCACGGGACTTCCGTTAACGACGGGCGGCGGAGCCGTCGTGTCCAGAGCAGGTGTTGCAGCGCTACCGTCACTCATCATGGTCTCCTTCATCTGATTGTGAACCAGTGTCATCCGGTGCTTGGGGGACGGTCAGGAGCGTCGAGCCACTTGCCGGCCAGCTGGTCGTCACCGCTCATCGAGCTTGGCGAGCTCCTCGCGTACGACCGTCAGTCCGTTCCCGGCGCGCGGGTAGCCGGCATAGACGCCAAGGAGCGTCGCGAGCGCCTCGAGCTGCGGCCGCGTGCAGCCGTGCTCGATTGCCCAGCGGGTGTGGACCCGTAACTGCTGCTCGGCGCCGCCCTGGGTGATCAATGCCGCGATGACGACGAGGCTGCGATCGCGAAGGCTTAGCTCGTCGTCGAGCCACGCGCCAGCTGCCGAGAGAATCGCTTCCTCGCCGAAGCGCTCGCCCACGCGTTCAGCGAACCACGAAGGAACCTCTTCGCGCGGAATCTGGAACTGGCTCGCGTAGATCTCTAAGCCTGCCTCGTAACGTCGATCCGCCATCGCGGCATCATCCTCCTCTTATTGACGGCACTTCGACAAAGTATATCCAATTATAATGGTTGTGTCGAGCTTGTCGTAGATGGTGACGACATCGCGGAAGTCGGCGAGGCGGCAGAAGGCGTTCTCGCCCCGGTTCTGGGAGCCACTTCCGCGCGACTCCGTGGTTCGGCTACGTGGCGACCTGCGAACACGTCAATGCTCCCGCCGACCGCGGCACGGTCCGCTGGAATGACACGTATCGCCGGAGGCGTGACCGCGGCATGCAGCGTCTGATGGGGTGCCGCGAACGACTGGCGAGAGCATGGTCAGTGTGCCGGCGCATCACGGCTTTCTGGCGCTCGTCGCCTGTCCGATAGCCAATCCCGTGTCGGACGTTTGGAACGTCGCTCGCCGCCGGTCGCGGGGTGAGCGCTTCAAGCCAGGACGATTGGCTCGAGCACGTCCTCACACCACCGGCGACACGACTCGGCACCGTGGCGACCCCAGAACCGGCCGTGCGGCAAGCTCGGATGGATCGAAAACTCGGACACGTCCGTCTCGGAAACGAGACAGCCTGTTGAAGAAGGAGTGAGATCGCATGAGAGTGCGTTGCCGCGACCGTCGGCGCGGGATCGTGGGGCGTGTGAGCCGCAGTCGGTCGGTGCCGGCGCGGGGGTCGGCCAGGGACGTCGGACCCTGCCGAACCGAGTCAGCAATCGCTTCAGGTTCTGGCCCGCCGCGATCAGCAGCGCCTCGCCGTTGGCCTTCGGCAGCCCCCGGAGCCGGGAGCGGCGCAGCCTGTGCCAGTCCTTGGCCGCCGCGAACAACGGCTCGACCCACACTTTACGTTTCCGCATCGCCTTCGCGTTGGGTTCCGTCGCACGGTAACCGCGTACCCGGTCCAGAGCCGCCTCGTCGAAGCTGCGCCCGACGCGTCGCCCTCGCTGCAAGGTGGTGCACTGCGCCTTGAGCGCACAGGCGCGGCAAGCCGCCGCCGGCGCTTCGTAGACCCGCCGCTGGGTTCGTCGTTCCTCGTGTTCCGCGCCTGATACGAACCAGGCTGCCGGTCCCGCGCGGGATCGGCCTCGTCGTCGCATCCGCCGTGCGGCGCGCTGGTGGTCACGGCACCGCGGGATCGCCGCCGAACCGGCACGTCCTGGCGCGGGCCTTCGAGGCCGCGGCGCGATCACCCGTGTCGCTCGGCCCAGTAACACCCCTTGAAGCTAGGGACAGAGCTGTCTCGGAGACGGTTCTGTCCGGGACTCGTCGGGAACTACCGGGCGGCTGGGAGCCGGCCGCGAGCAGCGTTGGGTGACGAACCGCGCAGGGCGCGCGTCGTGGCGTCGTCGCTGGCCGTGCTCGTTCTGGCGGGCATCGTCACCAGTCTTCGGCTTCCGCGGCGACCTTCGCCGCCGCGGCGGCGAGGACGGCAGCCGCTGCCATGCCCACCCGAACCGCCGCCCGTGCCGACAGCGCCAACCGCGCATCCCGGCGGGAGCCGGCCGGGTCGACCCCCAGCAATACCAGCTCGGTCACGGCGTCGCAGGCGGCTAGGTGGCCGTGGAGCAGCGACTCCAAGTGGCGGGCGATGCACGGCAGGCGTGGGCTCTCCTCGACCTTCAGCGCCAGCTCGCAGGCGCTCGTCTCGTTGACCCCCGCGCCGCAGGCGAGGAGCGGACGTTTGCCCCAGAGTCCGGCGGCGAAGGTACCGCCCCGCCCGCCCTCGACGACCGCCGCCGCGAGGGAGGCCCGCAGCGACCCGGGATCGAGCGTCGCCTCGGCCAGCGCCGCGACCGCGCCGCCGGCGAGGATGACCGAGGAGTAGGCCATGGTGTGGCACCAGGAGCGGTCCCGGAGCGGAGTGACGACGACGGCGTCGGCGTACGCCGCGATCTGTCCCTGGGCGTTCGCGGTGACCAGGGCGACGCGGGCGCCTGCATGCCGGGCCGCCTCGGCGGCGAGCAGCGTGGCGCGGGTGCCACCGTCGTGGGAGACGGCGACGAAGAGCCCGCCCGGGCGCGGGTCCACCGCCGCCTCCAACGCCTGCCGCGCCTCGACCAACCCGCCCCGCAGCCCGCGCTGGCGAAGCCCGGCGTCGAGCAGCCTGGCGATCGCCTGGGCGCCGTGCTCGCTCGTGCCGCAACCGGCGATGACCACCGGCTCGCCTCGACCGACCGCCTCCGTGACGAGCCGCGCGATGTCGACGGCGCCCGGGTCGCCGAGGATCGGGGCGACCAGCTCGGGCTGCGCCGACACCATCTCCGCCATTACCCACGGCGGCGCCAACCGGAACTCGGGCCACCCCTCGCCGAGTCATCCCGGCAGCTACGCGCCCCTCCCATCCTCCCAGGGCCGTTCGCCCCCCGTTCCCTAGGAATCCGGCAGCGCGTGCACCGTGTCCCCTGGCGCCAGGTCGCCGCCCTCCACGACATCGGCGCGGATGCCGCCCCGATGGACGAGACCGCGCAGCACGCCGTCCCGCGTCAGGCGCTGCAGATGGGCGCACGGCTCGCAGAGCCGGACCCCGACGCAGACAGCCGCGCCGACGGCGAAACGGCGGCCGACGAGCCCGTTCAGGTCGATCCCGCGCGTCACGACGTTGCGCCGAGCCTCTTCCCCGGAGAGGTGCACGCCGTGCTCGACGGCGAGCAGTTCGAGCGCCTCCGCCTCGATCAGGGTCAAGTCTTGGCCCGTGCGCCCCGCGGCCGAGAACGTGCCGGTGCCGTCGGCATAACGGTCGCCGGTGAGCCCCCTCCCGGGGGTCGCTCGCACCCGCCCTACCGGCACACACGGCGCGCCTGCCGCCGGCGCGACGAGCACCGCCTCCACCGCACCCTGGGCGCGGCTGACGCCGCCGTAGGCGGACTCGCCGTACGGGAGCCGGGGGTCCAAGGGGGCGACGACGAGGGCGTCGGCGATCGCCCCGTCCGCGGCCGCGCCCTGGCCGAGGGGGTCGTGGAGCAGGCCGGAGGGGACGCCGAACATGACGACGGCACGGAAGCCAGCCGGCCCGATGGCCGGGAGCAGGGCGATCCAACCGCCCGGCCAGGCGAACCGTTCGGGGTGGCGGGCCCGCACGAGCCCGAGGTTGCGCCCGGCCAGCCACTCGCCCAGGCGCGCTAGAGGGTTGTCCCCGGCGAAGATGGGGACCGTCCCGGCCTCCCAGCCGAGGACCACCTCGGCGCACCGCGCCAGCGACCACGCGCCGGGCTCCTGCCCGCCCGTTCCGGGCGTCCCGGATGTTGCGTCGCCCATGGATATCCTCCCGTGCGCGGGTCCCGGTGTGGCCGGCGTCGCCGCCTGTGCGTGCCTCTCCGGTGCAAGATAAGATACTCTATCGTGCAACATGTGATACGGCCGGGGCTCGCCCGGGTGGGGGGCGTGGAACCAGATGCTCGACAGCGGATTGGCGCACAGCGGTTTCCGGACCCGGTCGGTGCATGGCGGCGTCCGTCCCGACCCGACGACCGGGGCCCTTGCGCCGGCGATCAGTGCTGCAGTTAACTACGCCGCCCCCTACGGGGAGATCGGGCTCTCCGCCGCGGAGAGCGGGGCGACTGGGGCGTTCGTCTACTCACGCGAGGGCCACCCCAACGGCCACCAGCTCGAGCGGCGGCTGGCCCTGCTGGAGGGCGGGGACGAGGCGCTGGTGTTCGCCAGCGGCATGGCTGCCATCTCGGCCTTGTGCCTGCAGCTGCTCGACGAGGGCGACCACGCCGTCGTGGGCGACGTGTCGTACGCCGGCAGCGCGGAGCTGCTCCGAAGCCTGCTCCCGGCGAAGGGGATCGCGGTCTCGGTCGTCGACCTCTCCGCGCCGGACGAAGTCCGGGCCGCGATGCGTCCCGAGACGCGGTTCGTCTTCGGCGAGACCCCGTGCAACCCCACAACCAAGCTGTTCGACGTGTCCGCCGGCGCTGAGGTCGCCCGCGCCGCCGGGGCGGTCTTCGCCGTCGATTCGACGTTCGCGACGCCAGTGGTGACCCAACCGCTCGCGCTCGGCGCCGACCTGGTCGTCCACTCGCTGTCCAAGTTCATCGGCGGCCATGGTGACGCGCTCGGCGGGGCCGTCGTGGGGAACGCCGAGCTTGTGGGGCGGCTGCGCAACGACCTCTCGATCCGTCTCGGCGGGGTTCTCAGTCCGTTCGACGCCTGGCTCCTCCTGCGCGGCTCGGAGACGTTGGATCTGCGGGTGCGCGCGGCCTGCGACGCCGCGGCGCAGATCGCCGACCACCTGGAGGGCCACCCCTACGTCACGCGGGTCCTCTACCCGGGGCTGCGCAGCCACCCCCAGTTCAGCCTCGCCCAGCGCCAGATGCGCCTCCCCGGGGCCGTGCTCGCCTTCGCCGTGAGAGATGCCGCCGCTTTTGGCGCCGCATTGATGGAGCGGGGCCGGCTCGTGACCTACGCCACCTCCCTTGGCCTGACGCGGACGGTGGTGCTGTACTGCGATACGACCGACCTCCAGCGGACCACCTACCGCTTCGACGGGCGGCACCTGGAGCGGTACCGGGCATGGGCCGGGGAGGGCATTTTCCGGCTGTCGCCAGGCCTGGAGGACCCGCCCGATCTCGTCGCCGAGCTCGACGACATCTTGACCCTCGCGGCATCCCGGGCGTGAGCGGAGCTACGCGAGCGGTCCCCGCCTCACCCCAGTCCGCCGTCCCGACGCCCTAGGGGCGGCGTGGCGACAACCATCAGCAGGCGCAGCGTGCCCACCGGCTCCTCGTTAGCGTAGCGGTGGTCCTGGTCGGCAGCGAAGACGACGGCGTCGCCAGCCTCGGCGATGTGCTGGGCGCCGCCGGCGTCGAGGACCAGCCGGCCCTCGACGACGTAGAGCATCTCGCGCGTGCCCGACGGGTGCGCCTCCGCCGCGTGCGCCTCGCCCGGCTCGATTGCCCAGGTCCAGGTCTCCAGGTGGTCGAACCGGTCCGAGCCAACCAGGAGACGGCCGTACCCGCCGCGTTCCCCCCGCCAGAGATCGACCGCTTCCGTGGCGCGCACGACGCGGACCGGCTCGACCGCCCCGAGGTCCACCAGCTCGGAAACGGAGACGTCCAGCGCGTCGGCGACCCGCACCAGCATGGCTAGGCTGGGGTTGACCCGCCGCTGCTCGATCTGGATGAGCATCCCGCGGCTGACCCCGGCCTGCTCGGCCAGTGCCTCGAGGCTGAGCCGGCGTCCGGTCCGCAGCCGGCGGAGGTTACGGGCTAGGGCGACGGCGACCTCGGCCGGCCGCGGCATCCCGGTGTCCTTCAAACGGCTGACCACCTCCTGCTTGCTCGCCCGAGTGTAAGCCGTCACCGATAGCGCCAGGGAAACGGCCAGAACGAACCTGGGGCAAAAACGGCCATGTCCGAGACGTCCGGCGGCAGAGCGACAGGGCCCCAGGTTTGCGCAGGACTGACCGTATCAGAAGCCATCTCGGAATCAATGTGTCGCTACGTGCACTATCAGTCAAGTGTTGAGACTATGCGGGTATGGATGCTGGATACGCCTGGGACTCCACCGGGGCGCAGTCCCTCGACCTGCAACTTGGATGCACTGGCCAAGGCCGGGTGCGGCAGGATCGTTGCCGAGACGGCCAGCGGGGCCAGCGTCGACCGGCCCGTCCTCGAGGGGGCGCTAGACTACGTGCGATCGGGCGAGACGTTGGTGATCTGGCGCCTCGACCGCCTCGGCCATTCCCTCAAGCACCTGGTCGAGATGGTTGCGACCTTGGCCGAGCGGCGGACCGGCTTCCGATCGCTGACCGGGCAGGGCGACACCACCAACCCCGGCGGCAAGCTCGTCTTCCACGTCTTCGGCGCCCTGGTCGGGTTCTCGAGCGTGCCCTGATGCGCGAGCGCACCTAGGCCGCCCTCCTAGCCGCCAGTGGGCGGGACCGCGCCGGAGGCGGCCGAATAAGCAGGCCGACCCAATGCATCTGGTGCTCGCCCGCGCCCTGTACGACGCCGGGCGGGCCGCCCGCACCACGATTTGCCGGACATCGGGGACTCCCGTGCCACTCTCTATCACGCCTTCAAGGACTACCCGCGGGCCGCATCTTCCTTGATTTAGTCAGGATCTTCCAAAGTAACCGCCAGCGCCGGGAGGTTCCGGCGCGTGGCCGTTGTCGTGTGTGATGCTAACGTCCTTCGCGGTGAGAGAGGCGATGGGGTCCTCGTCGTCCGGATCGTCGGGGCGCAGTCCCCACCGGTCCATGGCATCCCGTCCCTCCCCGCGTTTGAGGAACGTTTAGCCACCGACGTCAGCGGGTCCCACCAGGGCCGGATGGAACGTAGCCCAGAGGGCAGAAGTGCAAGGCTGAAACGAAAGGTTTATCCGGGTCTGGCTCAGCTGGTGGGAGCGCTGATCCGCCGCACCTCACCGCCGTTGGCGTACGTGGTGTAGTAGAGGGCGGAGTCGCTGCTCTGCGGGCTGAACGCGATGGCGACCGGGTTGCCGAGGCCGGTCGCGAACTCCTTGCCAGCAAGACTGTGGGACGTATCCGGCGTGAGCTCGCTGGGTTTGAGCACGAAAATCTTGCCGCAGATGAAATCCGCGAAGAGGTAGGCGCCGTTCTAGACGGCGGGCCAGCGTCCGTCCGGGACGAAGGCGCCGCCCGTGATCGACTCGCAGCCGGTCTTGTGCTGGTAATCAAAGATCGGGTTGGTCAGGCCGGCCGGTGGCTCACCGCATTTGGTCGCCGAGCCGGTGACGCAGTGGCCCTCGCGGCTATTCCAGCCGTAGTTGAGTTTCGCTTGCCCGTCGTCGATCTCCTCCCAGGTCTGCAGCCCAACATCATTGATAAAGAAGCGGATGCCGGTCTTGTTCGGGTCCATCGCGAAGCGGAATGGGTTGCGCAGGCCGCTTGCGAAGATTTCCTGGCAGGTCGTGCCAGACTTCGTCCGGCCCGTCTCGTTACACCGTGCGGTGCCCGCCCCTTGGAAAGGGTTGTCGTTCGGAATGTCGCCATCGGCCGTGATGCGAAGGATCTTGCCATTGAGCAGGTACATCCGGCGCGCGTTCGTGTTCTGCCCCTGGCAGTGGTCCCGATTGGAGAGGTCGCAGGCGCCATCGCCGACGGAGATGTAGAGATTGCCGTCGTTGCCGAAGTGGAGGTCACCGGCATTGTGGTTGCCGTGCGGCGACGGGATGTTGTTGATCAGAACCGTTTCCGCCTGCGGATCAATCACGCCGTTACTCAGCTGAAATTTCGAGACGCGGTTGACCGGGGTCTTCCGGGTATCGCGCGGGCAAGAGTCGTGCTTCTTGAAGGTGTAGTAGAGATAGATGTTGCTCGTGGTCCAGAAATCGGGATCGACGGCGACGCCGAGCAAGCCGCGCTCGCTGTTGGCGCACACCTTCGCTGACAGGTCGAGCGCGACGGTCGTGGCGCCGCCTCCCGCTGGTTTGAGATAGAGCTTCCCCGGCTGGGAGGTGATTAGCAGGCCGCCGTCCGGGAGGAAGGCCAGCGCCGTCGGCTTCGGAACACTGGCGACCGACTCCCCCGGAAGCCCCGATTGCACCATCGGCGCTGCCGCCGTGACGAGCGGCAGCAACGCTAGGATGAGCGCGATCCCCAGGGACCACGTGCGTGAACCTCGATGCCGACCGCCATGTAATCGGTGACGGAGCAGGAGCGACAAGCGGTCGGTCATGTCAGGTCCTTGGGTTCGGATGGACCGCGCGCCGCGGCGAGTCCAGCATAGTCCGTTAGAGACCAGCGCCCCATAGGCCGTTTGGGGGAGGCCGGGTCGTCATGTGCCCGCCACCTGTAGCGAAGGAAACGGCACCCGCTCTGATCAGGGCGTGCCGATGAGACCAGCGGCTACTCTATGACCCGGCTGGCCTGTACTCGTGTGCTATTCAGTCCGAAAAGTCTTGCCTTGAATCCATCACCTGTTCGGTTGGCACGCCAATGAGCCGGTCGCGGTCGGACCCGACGTCCCCACGATGCGCGGGACGAGGCACGGCGGAATGCGTCCCACCGCTTCCTCGTGCCGGATTTCCATCGGCTGTCCGCGCCACGCAGACGCGGGGCGCCGGCATGCCAGCGCCCCGGTTCCGCTCGGTGCGCGCGTTCGGAATTGCGCGCTCGACCTTGGAGGGGGTTACGCCGTAGGTGTGGCGTCCTGCGGAAGCATGCCGAGCTGCTGACGCAATCCCAGGTGGTCCGACTCGTTCCAGGACTCGACGATTTTCCCGCAGTCGATGCGGAAGATGTTCATCCCCGTCCACGCCACCGTCCGGTTGGTCGCGGCGATACCGCGAAGCTCGCCCAGATTCGTGCCCGTTGCCGTCCATCTGGTCGCCACCAGGTCGCCTTGCCCGAACACCTCATCCACGGTGAACGTGAGATCGGGGAAGCCGACCAGGAACTCCTGCAGACGCTCCGCGAAGGCGGTGGAATCTGTCGTGTCCTGGCCGATACCCCAGTGGTGGACGACGTTGGGGTCCACCAGCTCGGCGAGGGCGGCCTCGCCCCCGGGTCGCCAGACCTCGGCGAACCAGCGGCGAACGAGCGCTTCATTCTCCTCGACGGTCGCCGCCGCGCAGGGCGTCGCGGCCGCCCCGGCCGCGGGGGTCGCATCTTCGGCCCTCGCTCCCGGATTGCCGACGAAGATGCCAACGCTCAGGAGAAACGCGCCGAGAACCGAGACGAGAACCGCCAGTCGAGGCATAGTGAGTCGTTGCTCCTTCCATCTCGTTGACCAATGATCGCCAATCGCGTTAAGCCCGGTGATCTTACCAAAGCGCCCGCCATCGCGGAGGCGCAAGCCATCACACGCCAGAGACCGGCGAGGTCTCCTGGGATCGGCGCTCGCTCGCCGCGAGCAGCTGCCACTTTACGAGTCAGGCGGCCTATGCTAGCGTACCGGCCGGTCCCAAAACCGCTCTTGAGCCAGGGATTTGCTCAGTTGCCGCCCTCACCCCATCGTCGTGAACGGGTTCCCCCGATTGCTCGCGGACTCGCAATCGCGGCGCGCTCGAAGGTGTCTGGACCGATCGAAGCGTCGCGGGAGGTGTCGATAGCAGCGCACGACGTTGTGAGTGAGCCGCCCGTTCCACCGCCCGTGGTCGCGCGGTCGCGGGGATATTCGTTCGTTGGTGGTGGCTGGCGCTGTGCCGGTTGCCGCGCGGAGATGAGGAGGACCTGATGGCGAAGCCTGTCCATGAGCTCTACGACGACCTGATGAAGGGCCGGATCACCCGGCGTGACTTCCTGCGCCGGGCCGCCGCCGCCGGCGCCGCGACCCCGTTGATCGTCAGCTACCTCGACGCGGCGGAGGCGGCCGCCGCACCCGCGCCGCGGCACTTCTCCCTGACACGCGCCGCCGCCCAGACGGCGAAGCTCACGCCGCCGGAAGCCGGCGCCGACACGAGCGATCCGCTCGTCTTCCGCGGCTGGAACTTCATGCCGGAGGTCGTCCAGGACAACACCAAGCGCTTCAACGAGCAGTACCAGGAAAAGGCGGACTACCAGACGATTACCGGCGACTACATCTCGATCATGGAGAACTTCCACATCGCCAATCAGGCGCTCGACATGGCCTACGCCAACCCGGCGACCCTCTCCCGCTGGGCGGTCCCCGGATGGGTGAATGATTACGAGGGGTGGTGGAACGTCGACGACGCCCGCGGTGAGATGTACGACGGCGTCCGCGACTCGTTGACCGTCGACGGCAAGCTCTATGGGCTGCCGTACTTCGTCTCGATTCGCGGCACCCTGATGGCGAACAACGCGATCCTCGCCAAGGCCGGGATCACGCCGGACAAGTACCCGAAGACCTGGGACGAGCTGTACGAGCAAGCCCGCCAGTTGAAGAAGGACAACGTTACCCAGGGACCGCCGTTGCTGCCGCACTGGTTCGCCGCCGGCGTCTGGTTCGGCGTCTCCTGGGGGTACCTCTTCGAGTGCCTGAATCGCGGCGCCGTCCTCTTCAACGACCAGAACGAGCCGGTCTTCGATGACCAGACCCTCGCCATCCTCCAGAACTGGCGCAAGCTGGCGGAGGAGAAGGTGATCCCTGACGGTGTCTTTACGATGGGCGAGTCCGACTACATCGACGCCTTCGCCAAGGGCACCTACGCCTACAGTCCACAGCAGGTCTACGACCTCAAGACCTTCAACGATCCCAACAAGTCGCAGGTTGCGGGGCAGGTCGCCCCGGTACCGGTCAGCGGCCAACCCTGGGGGCTGATCGACGAGGGTATCTACGTCGTCGCCAACCGCAAGCAATCCGAGGAGAAGCTGCGCCGCGACTATCGCCTCGCCGGCTTCTTCGGCTACCGCGACAAGGAAGAGGGCGGCAATCTCTTCGTCGCCAAGCGGTGGGCGATGGAAGCCGCGCTCAACTCCGGCTACAAGGAGATCCTGGAGGACCCAGAGGTCATCGCCGCCTACAACAAGTGGCTGCCCGATCCGAAGATGCTCGCCACGGTCAAGGGCGTCGTCGACGCCGGCCAGTTCCCGAAGGTCTGGCAGACGTTCTGGTGGGAGGAGTGGAACGCGCAGGCGATGACCGACCTGCCGAAGGCGATCCTCGGCCAGGCCAAGGTCGAAGAGACTCACGCCAGCTTGAAGAAACTCGCCGAGGAGCTCGCCCAGCGTTACAAGCGGTAATGATGCCGCCAGACCGGTAGACGGCCGGCGTTAGGAAGACCGCCGGGATGCCAGACGGCGTCCCGGCGAGGCCCTTCCCCGCTGCAAGCCGAGAGGTGACCCGCGCGATGGCGACAGCGGCGGAGTACTCCACGCCACGGGAGGGGGCGGCGCCTCGCCGCCGCTGGAGCTCGTCGCGCCTCAGCGACGGTCAGTTCGCCGGGCTCCTGACCTTGCCGGTGATTCTCGTCCTACTGGCCGTCGTCGCCTATCCCACGGGCTACTCGCTCTGGCTCAGCTTCCACAACATCGACCTGATCTTCGGCAGCACCGTCTCGGTCGGGTGGCAAAATTACCACGACGCGCTGACGTCCCCCGAGGTATGGCACTCTCTCCGGATCACGGTCTACTACACGGTGCTGGTGACGCTTTTCAGCGTCGCGATCGCGGTCGCTGGCGCGCTACTCCTCAACGAACAGTTCCGCGGCCGCGCCCTGGTGATGACGGTCGTGATCCTGCCCTGGGCGGTCTCGCTCTACGCCACGGCGGTCGTCTGGAAGTACATCTACAGCCAGGAATGGGGTCTGCTGGACGCCGTTTTGCTCAAGCTGGGCGTGATCGATCAACCGTTCCTCTTTCTCTCCGCGACCTGGGCGGTGCCGGCGATGGCGCTCGCCCACGCCTGGCAGATCGCCCCGCTCGGCATCTACTTCGTCCTGGCGACCCTGCAGATCATTCCCGAGGACCTCTATAAGGCGGCCAAGGTTGACCGCCTGGGAATGATGGGGCGCTTCCGCCACGTGGTCTTGCCCTACATCAAGGCCCCGCTCCTGATCGTGATGGTCCTCGTCACCGTCGAGGCGGCGCGCGTCTTCGACATCATCTTCTTCATGACCAACGGGGGGCCTGGCGACTCCTCGACGACGCTCACCTGGGACGTCTACCGCCAAACCTTCGTCAATCGAAACCTCGGCTACGGCTCGGCGATCGCCTGGCTGCTCGTTGTATTGACCACGATCGTAACCACCATCTACTTCTTGCTCCTCTTCTGGCGGCGCAAAGAACCGGTCACGGCGACCCTCCCCGTGGACGCCGGCGCGGCCGGCGCACCGCTCGGGACCGGGTAGGAGATGGCGATGAGTGGCCGGCGGGTCCTGACCTATGCCCTGGCGATTGGCCTGGTGATCTGGACGATCGTCCCGATCTACTGGCTCCTGAACATGTCGCTGATGTTCAAGACTGAGCTCCTCGCCGTCCCGACCCACCTCTTTCCGCACGACCCCACGTTCAGCAACTACACTCGCATCTTCGGCGCGACCGCGCAGGGGCCGGGTGGCGAGCTCCCGCCCGTCGGGCAGGCGCCGATGATCCGGCGCGGCCTCCTGAATAGCGCCGTCATCGCCGCGATCGTGACCGTCTTGACGATGGTGATTGCCCTCCCGGTCGCCTACGCCCTCGGCCGGCTCCAGTTCCGCGGCCGGACTCCCCTCCTCTTCGCCATCCTGACGAGCCGCTCCTACCCGCCTATCGCGGTCGTCATCCCCTTCTTCTACCTCTACAGCAAACTCGGGTTGCAGGGGACGATCCGCGGCTTGCTGATCGTCTACCTGACCCTGACGCTGCCGATGATCGTCTGGGTGATGACCAGCTTCTTCTCCTCTCTGCCGCGGACGGTTGAAGCCGCCGCCCGGGTCGACGGCAACACGCGCTGGCAAGCCTTCTACCGGGTCGTTTTGCCGATGTCCTGGCCGGGGGGTGCCGTCGCGACGGCGATCAGCTTCATGGTGTGCTGGAACGAGTTCGCCTTCTCGCAGATCCTCGCCGCCGGCTCCCGCGCCCAGACCTTCCCCCCAGCGCTGGCCGCCATGTTCTTCCAGGTCTCGCAACCGACCGAGATGGCCGCCGCGTCGATCATCGCCATTATCCCGCCGGCGCTGCTCGCCTATCTCTTCCAACGCCGGATTCGCAGTCTCAACCTCGTCGATCCGCTGTGAGCTGGCCGGAGTCGAGGAGTTGAGGAGTCGGGGAGTCGAGAAGGCGAGGAGTTGAGGGGTTGAGCACGAAGGTCGGACCCACGGAGCCGTTTAAGCACGTGATGGGACCACAATGAGTACAACCGAGCCGCATTCCTCGTTGACTGCTCGCCTCCCCGACTCCTCGACTTCTCGTCTCCTCGACTCCTCGACCTCGGCGACGATCCGCTTCGCTGGCGTCGACAAGCGGTTCGACGACTTTCAGGCCGTCCGCGGGCTGAATCTGGACATTCGGGATGGGGAGTTGCTCGTCCTCCTCGGTCCCTCCGGGTGCGGCAAGACGACGACGCTCAACATGCTGGCCGGTCTCGAGAAGCCGAGCGGCGGCACCCTCTTCTTCGGCGACCGGGCGATGAACGACGTTCCGCCCGAGGAGCGCGACATCGCTATGGTGTTCCAATCGATCGCGCTCTACCCGCACCTCAATGTCCGTCAGAACATCGGCTTCGCGCTGCGGACCCAGGGCACCGCCAAGGAGGTTATTGGCCAGCGGGTCGCCGAGGTGGCACGCATCCTCGACATCGATGGGCTGCTCGGCCGCAAGATCCACCAGCTCTCGGGTGGGCAACGGCAACGCGTCGCCATCGCCAAGGCGCTTGTCCGGCGGCCGCGGCTCTTCCTGCTCGACGAGCCGTTCTCCAGTCTCGACGCGGCGCTGCGACGGCAGATGCGGTCGGAGCTGATCCGCATCCATCGCGAGGTCGAGACGACGATGGTCTTCGTCACCCACGATCAGGAGGAGGCGATGGCGATCGCTGACCGGATCGCGGTGATGAACGCGGGCCAGATCGTCCAGCTGGGGCCGCCACTCGATCTCTACCAGGCGCCGCGGACCCTCTGGATCGCCCAATTCATCGGCTCCCACCCGATCAACGTGCTTGAGGCTCGCTTGTCCGATGACCGCGGCGTCGCCCATCTCCTGCCAAACGGCGACTGGCCGGCGACGATGCCGCCGGCCACGGTCGCGTCGCTGGATGACGCCGCTGGCGTGCGGGAGTTCCTCGTCGGCGTCCGGCCGGAGCACCTGAACGTCACCGAGGCGACCGTCGCCGGCCGGTCCAACGCGCAACCGGGCCGGGTCTACACGCGGCAGGTACTGGGTACCGATATTCTCTACGAGCTGACCGTTGGCGAGCGGATCGTCCGAGCCGTGACCCCGGCGTCGCGCGTCTTCGAGCTAGGGCAGGCTGTCCAGGTCGACTTCGCCTGGGACGACGCGTTCATCTTCGACCGCGCGACGGAACGGTGCCTGAACCGGTCCGCCGCTCCCGGTCTTCCCTCCGGCGCCCCACTGGTGGCCGGTGACACGCGATCGGAGGACCCTCGATGGAGCCAATAAAGTTGGGCGTGATCGGAGCGGGGTTCATGGGCGGGCTGCATGCCCGGACCATCGCCGAGAGCGCCGGGGCGCGGCTCCACGCGGTGGCTGATCCAGATGCCGACCGGACGCGGGAACTGGCGGCGCGCTTCGGCGCCGAGGCCTACCCGGATTACGGGCGGATGCTTGAGGCGGAGCAGCTCGATGCCGTCGTCGTCTGTACGCCCGAGACACTGCATCGCGAGCCCGTGATCGCCGCCGCCGAGCGAGGGTGCGCGGTCCTCGTCGAGAAACCGATCGCCGCCAGCCTGGAGGACGCCGACGCCATGATCGATGCCTGCAAGCGGCGGGGTGTGCCGCTGATGGTGGGCTATATCCTGCGCTTCGAGCCGGCCTACGCCCGCATCCAGCAAGCGGTCGAGGCCGGAACCATTGGCCGCTTTCTCTCCGCTTATGGTCGCCGCAACGCGCCGATCGGCGAAGGAGAGCGATTGGCGGGGCGGACCACGGTCGTCAACTACCTGACCGTCCATGACGTCGATCAGATGCTCTGGTACAACCCCGCGCCGGTCGTCCGCGTCGGCGCGAAGGCGATCCGGGGCCGCATGCACGAGCGGTTTGGAGTGGTCGACTTCGCCTGGACCACGATGGAGTTCGCCGACGGAGCCCTCGGCGTCGTCGAGAGCGGCTGGGCCCTCTCCGAGAAGTGGGCGGGCTGGACCGAACCGGAGAGCTGGGGCGGATTCGGTGACGTCGAGATGAACGTGATCGGGACCGATGGCGTCCTGGCCCTCGATTTCACCCCGATGGCGGTGTTCGGCGTCGACTCCCGTGAGGGTTGGAAACTGCCCGACACCCGGCACTGGCCAGCGATCAACGGCCGGCTCTGCGGCGCGATTCGCAACGAGATGGACCACTTCCTGGCGTGTATCGCCGCGGGAGAGCAGCCGCTGATCGACGGCGTTCAGGCCCGCCGCTCGCTCGAGGTCGGCATCGCCGCCGACCGCTCGATCGCCGAAGGGCGCGAGATCGCGCTGCCGTTGACCTGATCCTCGGCGCGGCGCCCAACGCGCCACGAGCGTACGGCCCACCGTGCCGGGAGAGGGGAGAAACCGATGCCCACACCGATCGCTCGTGCCAATGGCGAGCCCGCGGAGCTCTTCCCGTCCCTGCCGCTGGAGGCGTGGGAGGAATCCAAAGAGACGCTGCACCGCTACGTCCAGATTGTCGGCAAGATCCGGCTCGCCACCGCGGCGCCGCGAAACCACTGGTGGCACGTGCCGCTCTGCGTCACCACCCCCGGTCTGACCACCGATCCGCTGCCCGATGGCGATCGCACGTTTGCGCTCGACTTCGATTTCGTTGATCACCGGCTCGTGCAGACCACGAGCGACGGTGCCGCCAACAGCTTTCCCCTCAACGATGGGCTGTCGGTCGCGGAGTTCTACCGCCAGGTATTCGCCCTGCTGGCGGCGCGCGGGATCAAGGTAGCTATCCTCGCCAAGCCGTTCGACCTCACCCCCGCCGAACTGTTCCCGACCGACACCGCCCATGCCGCCTACGATGCGTCCGCCGTCAGCCGCTGGTGGGGCATCCTGGTTCAGATCGATCAGATCCTCCAGGAGTTCGCCGGCCGCTTCACCGGCAAGACGAGCCCGGTCCATCTCTTCTGGCATAGCTTCGATCTCGCCGTCACCCGGTTCTCTGGCCGCCGCGCGCCCGATCTTGGCGACGTCGACCCGATCACCCGGGAGGCGTATTCGCACGAAGTCATCAGCTTTGGCTTTTGGGCCGGCGATGCGCGGGTCCGCGCCCCGGCCTTCTACGCCTACACCGCCCCCGAGCCGCCGGGCCTGACGTCGCAACCGCTCCAGCCATCACCGGCCACCTGGTCCGACACCGGTCGCGGCTCGCTCGCTCTGCTCCTCTACGAGGATCTGCGACGCCTCCCGGCCCCGAAGCCGGCCCTCCTCGACTTCCTGGAGAGCGCCTACCAGGCCGGCGCGCGAACCGCGGGCTGGGACGCCGCCGCGTTCGCGGCCTCCCCACGGAGCGCGTGAACGATCGGCTTCTCGTGACGCGCCAAGACGGCGTCGGCGACAGGCAGACCGATCCTCGCCGCTGGCCCCTGGACCACGCCAGCGCAGGATGGAACGGTGGCATGACGAGCTGTTGTCCCCGCTCCGAACCCGCGCAATCTCGAGGGCCATCTTGATCGACCTGACGTCTCCCAAAAATCGACATAACTCTCGAGAAGAACCATTTTCGTCGCGCTCTTGGTAGACTTCGTGCGGCGCCCGTCTCGCGCATCGCTGACCGGCGGCGCGGCCGGTGGGAGGCGTGAGGCGTCTGACGCGCCGGAGGCAACAGGCATGGACACTGGTGGATTTTGGCTTCTCTTCTGGATCGCGTTCGTGATCCTGCTCGTACCGAGGTTCCGCCACGCGGCGCAGGTCTCGATGGGCCCGACGATGCGACAGGCGGCCTCGCGCTTGCGCCAGACCGCGACATCCTCCGTCACGGGCCGGCCGGTCGACGACCCCGCCCTGCGCATCCTGCGTCAGCGCTTCGCTCAGGGCGACATCGACCGCGCCGAGTACGAGATGCGCCGCGACGTGCTGCTGGCCCCCCTGCCGGACAGCGCCCCTCGCTCGCTCGTCTCCGCCGGCCCGGTGACCCGCGTTTGACGCACACGCCGCAGATTCCCGCGTGAGGCGCTGAACAGCATGTGTCAACGCCGGCGGCCGAAATGAAGGTCATCGCAACGGGCCGGTCGGGCTGACCGGATCGGCGCGTCGCGTTTGTCCGGTCGCTCCCAGGGGGCACCGGAGGGAAACGCCAGCCGGACGCGACCAACGCCACCGTGGGTAACTACAGGAAGGCGACAGACGACGTGCTGAGCGAGCCTAAGCGCAGAGCCGTCGCCTTCGCTGCCGTCGCGATGGGCGCAGTGGGAGCACGGCGCCACGGGGTACTGGCGGAGTGAGACGTGCATCCGACAACGAATTGTCCTGCCGCCGGCGTGTTGTTTACTGAGACCGTGGGCGATTTATTCCAGCTGTCCGCCATGTGAATGGATCACCTTCTGCCGCTGTATGGTTATTGACGTATGACCTTCCCTGCCCCAGTATCGGATGCAGGTGCCCTGTTATGAGTACCCGAGGAGTGGCAACGTGGTTGCCGAAATTCAAGAATCCGACAACCAGGTGGTCTGGCTCAGTCGATCCGAGGAAGAGAACTTCTTCGACAAGCAGGCGCGGACCCTGCTCGGTATGAGCGGGGACAACTGCCGGAGCCTTTTAGATGAGGGGGCGTTCGTCGACATTATCGACGACCCCGACTACTCGGACTACTTGTATCTCGCACTACTGGCCGGCGTTGCCCGCTAGGACCTCCCAGCAGGCCATTGAGGCGTTCCTTTGGCCCCTCCAGCAAGCGGTTTCCTGCGTTAGCCACACCGTCATCCTCCAGGGTACCGGTGGGGGCGACCATCGGTCGTCGATGGCGTTCCCCGATGGGTGCCTCTTACCGGACGGTATAAGCTTGAACTGTCCCTCTTGCACTCCTACCACCTCGATGAAGACAGTGGATGGACCGTTCACACTGAGTCCTATGCCTACCCGGTGCAGGACGGCAGGCGCCGCGAGCTCATGGCCTATCACTGGCATCCTGAGAGGGGCGTTTCCTACCCCCACGCACACTTCAAGGGGCTGACGTCGCCCATTGACCTGAGCAGACACCATATTGCCACCGGACGCGTATCGCTCGAGGCGGTCGTTCGCTTCCTGATCAGCGAGTTGGCCGTGACACCGTTGCGCAACGACTGGAACGACGTCTTAGCAATGAACGAGCGTGGCTTCGTCCAGAAACGCCGTTGGGCCTGACGACGGCGTTTCTACACCCCATCACGCCTCCCGCTCCTCCAGACTCGCCGTCCAGTTGCGGGCCCCGATCTCGGCGAGCCGTGTCGCCTGGCCGGCAGGGACCGATCTCGAGGCGAGCATGGCGGGAACCGCCGACCGCTGAGGGCTCACGTCGCCCCCGGTTTCGCGATGTCAGACCGGTCATCATTCAGACACATGACAAGGGCTGCCCCCGGCGCCTTCGCCGGCGTTGTCCCTCGTCACTGAGCCCAGACCGCCCCAAGGTGTAGCTCGAGCACGAAGGCGCGAAACCACGGTGACTTCGCCGGCACGGCAACGAGCCGGATCATCCAGTCTCGCCGGAGGCTCGCCGAGAGAAGAGTGTCGGCGCCAGTCGGGCTTGATGCCGGCCTGGTTCAATCGGGGACGAACTTGGTTCGGTTGCAGGAGGACATCGGAACGAATGTGGCGAACTGGGGCGTGCACGGGGAGTCGGTCGAAGCGGCGTCAGGGCTAAAAGTGGATCACGTCACTCCCATCCCCGCGCACAACAGCTCGCTCACAAGGGCCTGTATTCGATGTCCAAAGCGCGACGCAGGGTCCGAAGGTGCAGTGTTCGATACCCGTGCGTGCCGTTCTCGAGAATCATCACGCCTGTGCACCCCCAAACAGAGATCGATCGGTGATACCCTCCCTTTGCGGATCGCGCGTATCCAAAAAAAGCACGGCATGCCCCCGGCCGGCCACCGGGCGCGCTCCTGTTTCCTCAGTCACCACCGTCCCACTCGTGCCGCTCGTCACATTGGAGGGCCGTGATGTCGTACCGCTCCCCGCTAATCGCCCTCACGCTGCTGCTCCTTGCGCCACTGCCGCACCCCGTGCTCGCGACACTGCAAGACAGTGGACAAGAGCAGGACTACGCCAACCATCAGGCGGCGACCAGATTCGGTGCCATCCTGAGTGATCTGGACGCGTTCTGGTCGGAGGTGTTGCAGGAAGCAGGGGCGGCGTACCAGTCACCGGGGATTGTCTCGCTCGATCAGCGGATTGAGACCGGATGCGGGCCGAAAGACGCGTCCAACTTCGCTTTCTATTGCCGTATTGACGCCACGATCTACTACTCGCCGTCAGGATTCGCCGTCTGGGCCGGGACGTACGGTGACTTTGCGCCCGTGGTCGTTACGGCGCATGAGTGGGGGCATCACATCCAGGCCCTACTGCGAATCCCCGAGGAGACCGGCAGTGCCGCCGAACTTCAGGCCGACTGCCTGGCCGGTGTCTACGCTAGCAACGCTGGCCAGCAAGGGCTCCTTGACCCTGGGGATATTACCGCCGCGGTCGCCTCATCCGCCGGGGCTGCCGACCCGATCGGGTTGCCCCAAGATGCCCCTGGTTCCCATGGAAATACGGACGATCGGATCATAGCGTTCATGCGTGGCTACCTCGATGGCGCGATGGGCTGCGGCCTGCCACTGGCGGAGACCACGCCCGCTGCACCTCAACCACCAATGGCGGTGCTACCAGGAAGTGGGCAGCCCGCTCCCGCGGCTCGCCCGGCGCCGCCGGCTCCCAGTGAGATTGGAGTTCTCGCCCCGCCGCTCGCCCTCGCTACGCTCGTCCCGCCTGCCCTCAGTCTGTCGCAGGGTCAACCCTTCCGAATCGAAGAAGAGGGTACCAAGACGCTCAATGACATCGCGGCGGGGTTCGCTGACCCGACCGATACTACCCAACAGTTGCGTGGATGGGGATGGGAGGGGGCCGCCTACCGTATCTACGCCTCCGACGCTCCGCCGCGGAACGCCGTCGGGTGGGTCGAGCTCGATATCCACCGCTTTGCCACGGTCGACGCTGCTGCAGAGGCGCTACCGTACTTCGTCCAGGGCAGGATGGCCACGGCGGGGCTGCACCCGGTCGATCTCGGCCTGTTTGGCGACCAGGCGATGGCGCTGACCGGCCCAGCCTTCAACGGCAATGAGGTCACGATCTACGCGCGGCGCGGTCGCATCCTGGTCCGGGTGACCGGTATAACGCCGCGTGGTGACCCCACGGCTGACGTGATTGCGGCCGTCCTGATCCCGCTTCGACAACTCGTTGACGAACCCCGCGTTGTATCCCCAGAGCTCTTCGCCTCGCTGCCCGCCAAAAGCCGTGTTCCGTCTGGGCTGCGGCTCGCGGAGGAGCACGCCCGGAGCGCGTCGACGATCGCCAGTACCTTTCCAGACCCTTCAGAGGCAGAAGGACTCTTCCAGTCCTGGGGGTGGCGCGAAAGTGCGGCCCGCGTCTTCGTCGCCGACGGAGCAGGCACTGCCGCTGGCACAACCCACTTGGAACTCAGTGTCTTCCGCCTCGCGGATGCTCGAGCCGCGGCCGCGGCCCTTCCCTACTTCCTCGACGCCCGTGCCGCGGCGCTTGGACTCTCGGAGATCGCTGCACCCCAGGCCGGGGACGAGGCGCGGGCCATCGCCGGACCGACTCAGGGCGGGCGGGAGGTCACGGTCTACGTGCGGAGTGGAGCGAACCTGTTCCGCTTCACGGGCATTGGTCTCGGCGACCCGATGGCCGATCTTGAGGGGTTACTAGGGTAGGTGGTGCCACGAACCCCATCAGAGCGCTCGTCAGCTGACCATGCCGTTCCGGAGGCGACAGAAAGCTGTCCGATCGGATCAGACAGGATCGGAAACCCGCGACGCCTGACAAGATTCCATGATTCGGTGCCGGAGGGGGGATTCGAACCCCCACGGAGTCGCCCCCGCCGCATTTTGAGTGCGGTGCGTCTGCCATTTCGCCACTCCGGCGGCGCCGGCCGCTAAGTGTAGCCCAGCCGCCCGGTGGTCGTCCGCGCACCGCGCCGCCCAGCCACGTGCGGGGTGTCTCGCGATCCTTCCTTGCCTGCCACTGCCGACGGTGCGGCTGATTGTCGACGGTTCTCGGGGATCGGCAATGCGCGACGCTGGCGTCCGCGTCCCACACCCTGGCCAGCGCCGCAGCCTGCTCCGGCTTCACGATCGGCCCTGCGACGTGGCGCACGGCCATCCCCATTCCCGCACCACCCGCCTGGTGCCGCTCGCACGTGCGCGGAGGGGCGGCGCCGCGAGCGCGGGCCGGCGGGGAAGAGGCGGCGAGAGACGCCGCCGGCCAATCCGCGCCGGGGGATTGACTTCTGGGGCGTCGTCCCCTATAGTGTAATAAGTCTACCGAATAAGTAGACATTAGAGCGGAGTGAAGGAAGATCGCGATGTCCGCTGTCCACCAACTTGCCCACGACCTCGATCAGGCCCTCGCCGCCTCCTGGCGCGGGGATGACGACGCCCGCCTTACGTTCGACCGCTGGCTCGCCCCCTTCTGGCGGCGCGACGCTCCTCCATCTCCGGTCGAGCCGCCGGTCGCGATCAGCCATCTTGGCGGTGGCGGGCGCGGCGTTCGGTGGTACGAAACCACGACGACCGTGCTTGGTTACGTGTCCGGCTGCCCCGGCTGCTATCAGATTCCCATCGCCGCCATCCTTCCCTCCCTCAATCTCGCCGCCTGAGCGTTCGCCGCACCGCTGCGCCTCATCCGGGGCAACGGCTCTCCCCACGCCTACTTCCTTGCGGCGGAGCACCAGCCCTGCTCCGTCCCTCAAATTCGTGGAGCTTCCCCTGCTCCACCCCCTCCCTTCCCGATGGACCCGGCCGCATGGCCGGGTCCGTCCGCGTCTCGTCCGTAGGTACCGCATCGCCGCCGACCGGCCTTGGCTCGCTCTACCCGCCGTGGCCCATCGATTGCCGCGCTGTCTGCGCCCGCCGCGATCCCGCTGCGCTGTCAAACGCCCTGGTGCCCAGTGGTACTCCGGCGCTCAACCAGGCTGTTCTCGACGGCTGGCTCGCGACATCGGCATCGCGGCTGCCTCTGGCCTCTATGCTGGCCGCATGGCAGCGACCGCCCGCCTCGTCGATACTTAGACGCGGTGATGGTCGCCCAGGACCACGCCGAGCCGGGGCTCGCCTAGGTCGATGAGCTGAAGCGCCAGTTGGCGGACGAGCGCTACATCGCCGACCGCGGTCTGGCGATCACGTGCGGTTTCGCCGACGCTTAGCGGTAGAGACCTGACACATGTCGGCTCGCAAAACCGGAAGCCGATCTCTCGGCCGCTGGAGTCTCGGTGCGTGAATTGGTCTGGATCGGTTCGAGCCAGGCGGACGTTCGCTCCTTCCCCGACGCGATTCGACGCACCATCGGGTACGCGCTGTACGTGGCGCAGTTTGGTGGAAAGCATCCTTCGGCCAAACCTCTCAAGGGGTTTACGGGTGCTGGCACGCTCGAGATTGCCGACGACCATGACGGCGACACCTACCGCGCGGTCTATACCCTGACCCTGCCTGGCGTTGTCTATGTGTTGCATGCGTTCCAGAAGAAGTCGCGGCGCGGCATCGCAACACCGCAAGGGGAGATGGAACTGATCCGGAGGCGACTCCAATGGGCGCGCGAGATCCACGACGCAAACAAGAGGTCCTAGGAGGCAAAGCCGCGGTGACTGAGGAACCGAGCTTTACGATCAGCAGCGGCAATGTTTTCGCCGATCTCGGCGTGGACGAGCCGGAGGAAGCGCTGGCCAAGGCGGCGCTCGCGTACAAGATCAGCCGGATCATTGACGAGAAGACGTTGACGCTGGCTCAGGCGGCCCGTGCCCTCGGGGTGGACCAGCCGGCCATCTTGGCCCTCGTTCGCGGCCAGCTCGACGACTTCACGACCGATCATCTGCTTCGCTTCTTGACCGCGTTGGACCACGACGTTGAAATTGCCGTGACGCCGAAGGGGTCATCCCGCGTCCATGGGCAGATCGCGATTCGTGATGAATCAGGATTCCTCGCGCCGCCCCAGCAGAAGGCACCCTCGGCCGCCGGTTCGTAATCTCGTGCCACGGCAGTCGCCATCCTCCACGCGTCGTTGATGATGCGCGCAGTCGCGTCGACTCACCGGGACTCAGCCGATCCGCCCCCATGAAGGCGGTTCGTTATGCTACGGATTGGTCGCGTGGATAGATCAGTGGAGTGGTGAGTCTAACCCTCCCACGCTGCGCCCCATTGCCGCCTTTTCCGGCTTCCTCACGCCCGTACGATCGCGCCAGACCCCCCACGGCGCTATGCGCGAGCATTCCCACTGCTGGTCTTGACCCGGGAGGAGTCAAGGCACTCCATCCGTTGCCTGGTCCACGGTGATGCCGGGTCGCTCCTGACTCTGGCCCCGATTCCGACCGCATGGCAGCGACCGCCCGCCTCGTCGATACTTAGGGCCAGTGATGGCCGACCGAGTAGCGGATAGGACGATCCCGATCTTGACCACCATGATAGAGACTCCCGGCCAGGACCACGCCGGGCCGGGGTTCGCCACGGTCGATGAGCTGGAGCGCCGGTTGGCGGACGAGCGCTACATCGCCGACCGCGGTCTGGCGACCACCCTCTACCTCACTCTGCGGCTGCAGAAGCCGCTTCTCCTGGAAGGAGAAGCGGGCGTCGGCAAGACCGAGATCGCCAAGGTTCTGGCCGCGATTCTCGATACTCCCCTGATCCGCCTCCAGTGTTATGAGGGGCTCGACGCTTCCTCCGCCATCTACGAGTGGGACTACCCCCGCCAAATGCTCTATCTGCGAACCCTGGAGGCGACCGGCGGTGTCGACCGCGAGGCGGCTCGCCACGATCTCTTCGGCGAAGAGTTCCTGCTCAAGCGCCCCCTCCTCCAGGCTATCGACGCCGCTCACGACCGGCCTCCCGTCCTCCTCATCGACGAGGTCGACCGCGCCGATCAGGAGCTGGAGGCCTTTCTCCTCGAGATCCTCTCCGACTTCCAGGTCACCGTCCCCGAGCTCGGCACCATTCGCGCCGAACACGTCCCGGTCGTCATCCTGACCTCGAACCGGACGCGGGAGATCCACGACGCCCTGAAGCGGCGCTGTCTCTACTACTGGATCGACTACCCCTCGTTCGACAAGGAGTTTCGCATCCTCTCCGCCAAGGTGCCGGAGGCGCCGGAACGACTCGCCCGTCAGATCTGCGCCTTCACCCAGGGGTTGCGCGAGGTCGATCTCTTCAAGCCGCCCGGCATGGCCGAGACGCTTGATTGGACCCACGCCCTCCTGGCCCTCGGCACCGCCCAGTTGGCGGACGAGGTCGTCGACGACTCCCTTGGCGTCATCCTTAAGTATCAAGAGGACGTCGACCACGTTCGCGGCGAGGTGGCTCGTAGCTTGATCGGGCGCGCCACCCGCGCCAGCGCCTAGCGTGGGCGCCCCACCATCCGCCGCCGACGTCTCCCCGGCCCGGATCGCGGCCAACCTGCTGGTCCTCGGTCGCCGCCTCCGGGAAGCCGGTCTCCCGATCGGCACCGGCCAGGTGCTGAGTCTGGTCGACGCCGTCGCCGCCGTCGATGTTCGCCGCCGCGGCGATGTCTATCACGCCGCCCGCGCCAGCCTGGTCACCGGGCCAACCCACATCCCGATCTTCGACGCCGAGTTTGCTCGTTTCTGGCGACGGCTGGCCGGGGTCGAACCGGCCCCTTTGGAAGCCTTCGTCGCCACCGGCGCCCCCGAGGACCTGCCGCTGCCGGATGCTGGGCGCAAGCGCAAGGAGCGCGTACCGGGCGAGCCCGGCGCCGCCGAGCGCGAGCGGACCATCGTCGCCGTCACCGAGGCGGACGAGGAGACCGATGGCGAGGCCGAGGAACTGGAGGTACCACCGGAGGACGTGCTGATTTTCAGCGCCCGCGAGGCCCTTCGCAAGAAGGACTTCTCGCAGTGCTCCCCTGAGGAGATCGCCGAAGCCCGCCGGATCATCGAGGCGATGGACTGGCGGCTCGGCACCCGCCGCACCCAGCGCCGGGTCAAGGCAAATCGGGGCGATCTGATCGATCCCCGCGCCACCCTCCGCCGCTCGCTTCGCCACGGTGGTGTCCCGATCGACCTCCGCCACCGTCGTCGCAAGGAGCGGACGCGACCGCTCGTCCTTCTCTGCGACATCTCCGGCTCGATGGACCGCTATGCCCGCCTGCTCCTCCGCTTCGTCCACGCTCTCGGCCAGGGTCTCGATTCCACCGAGGTCTTCGTCTTCGGCACCCGTTTGACCCGGATCACCCGCGAGCTTCGCAAGCGCGATGTCGACGACGCCATCTCCGACGTCGTCAGTTCCGTCGACGACTGGTCGGGTGGTACCCGGATTGGCGAAGCGATCAAGGGGTTCAACTACGCTTGGAGCCGGCGCGTGCTTCGCTCCGGCGCGACCGTGGTCATCATCAGCGATGGTTGGGATCGGGGCGACCCGCTCCTCCTCGCCCGGGAGATGGCGCGTCTCCAGCGCTCCTGCCGCCGCCTGATCTGGCTGAATCCCCTCCTCGGCGCCCCTGGTTACCAACCCCTGACCCAGGGGATGCGCGCTGCGCTCCCCTACGTCGACGACTTCCTGCCGATCCACAACCTGCGCAGCCTCGAAGCGCTCGCTGAGCTGCTCGGTCGCGTCGCCGACGAGCTCCCCCTTCGCCGGACCGCGCCTCCGCCGGCGGCCTAACGGCAGCGGTGGGGCTCGCCCATCGCTTCGCCGGCGGCACAGACGGGGACGCGCGGCCCAACGATCGCCCGCGACGCTGGGAGGAACGTCGAGGATGTGGCAGAAAGACGGTACCTTGCCACCGCTCGATTCGCAGACCAACCTCGCATTGGCCGATGCGTTGGGTGACACGCCGGAGACCGTTATTGCGGGGCACCTGCTGAGGCGCGGTTTGGGAGACGGATACCTCGCAGGGAAGCTTCCCCACCTCGCGACAGCGGTCGTTCGCAACCTGGCTTTCGACACCGACGAGCTGATGGCGTTCGGAACTGATGCCGCCGCGTTGTGGGCTCTGCTTCGCGCGCTCGACGGCTGGTCGTGCGTCAGCGTCGTGCCCGCGATTGCTCAAGCTCTCGGAGCGCTGATCAGTGCCTCGGGCGCGGGATCTGTCCGCTTCCTCGATGATCTCTACCATGTCGCCGCCCGACCCGTTCCCGCCGTGCCGCACGAAGCGGTACGACTGCTAGCCCCCGCTGATGGTCAGGCGCTGGAGCGCGCCTCCCCTGAGCTCCCAGCCATGGGGTTTGGTTCCGCGTCGTCTCTGCTCCGTGACGGCATCGCGGCGGCGGCGATCGTCGACGGCCGGATCGTGGCCCTCGCCCAGACCTCGGCCCGCTCTCCGCACTATGCTGATCTGAGCGTCGCCGTGCTCCCCGGCTACCGCAATCGCGGGCTGGCGACGGCTACGGCGGCGTTGGTGGTCGGCCAACTCCAGGCCGTCGGCCAAATCCCCCTCTGGAGCGCGGGCGAACATAATGTCGCCTCGCTGCGCGTCGCCGCCAAGTTGGGGTTCGAGCAGGTCGCCCAGCGTACCTACGTCATCCTGGACGCTTGACGAGATCACGACCGTTCGCTGAAGGACGGACCTTCGAGGCAAACCCGTGGTCGACGGCGATCGCTGCCCTGACGAGCGGCGCTGGCCGCGTAGCCGCCGTCCGTCGCGATGTGGGATGGTCCAGTCTCACCGCACACCCTGGGACGCTCTCCGTGAATGAGCGCAGGTGATCAACGTGACGCTCGTCACGCTCAACCAGACTTGACGATGCCCCCCCGCGCCGTCCAATACTATACGGAAGAAAGTACGCCGCGTTGCTCCGTCCCGGCCTCCCGGGAGGAGGGGAGTCGAACCGTGAAGGAAGTCCTGTCAGAAATCGAACGCTGGCGCGCCGAGGGTCGCAAGGTCGCCGTCGCCACCGTCGTCAAGGTCGAGGGGTCGGCGCCGCGACCCGTTGGCGCGGCGATGGCCGTCTCCAACGCCGGTGATCTGACCGGCTCCGTCAGCGGCGGCTGCGTCGAGACCGCCGTCTTCGAGGAGGCGCAGGAAACACTCCGGACCGGAACCCCGAAGCTGCTGCGCTACGGCATCACCGACGAGATGGCCTGGGACGTCGGGCTGGCCTGTGGCGGCACGATCGAAGTCTTCGTCGAACCGGTGGCCGAGTGAGTGCATCGTCGATAACGAACGACACGCGTCTGGCGATTCACCAGGGTCTCAAGGATGCGCTCGCCCAGCGCCTGCCCGTCGCGGTCGCCACGATCGTCCGCGGCGATCCCCTCGGCGCGAAGCTGCTCGTCCTCCCGGATGAGACGATCGGCACGCTCGGCAACGCCGCCCTCGACTCCCGCGCCACGCTCGACGCCCGCGCCCTCCTCCGTGAGGAACGCTCGGAGACGCGCCCTTACGCCGTCGGCGGCCGGACAGAGGCAGTGGAGGTGTTCCTGGAAACCTTCCCTCCCCCGCCGACGTTGCTGATTTTCGGCGCCGTCCACGTCGCCCAGCCCCTGACGCGCTTCGCCAAGGCGCTCGGCTTCGACGTCATCGTCACCGATGCCCGCGCACCCCTCGCTACCGCGGAGCGCTTTCCCGAGGCGGACCGCATCATCCGCGCCTGGCCGGACGAAGCCCTCGAAGAGCTGGACATCGGCCCGACGACCTACGTCGCGATCCTGACCCACGATCCCAAGTTCGACGAGCCGGCTCTCCTCGGGACGCTGGAGACCTCCGCCCGCTACATCGGCGCCGTCGGGAGCCGCAAGACGAACCGCGACCGCCGCCTTCGCCTTCAGGAAGCGGGTCTGACTCCGGCGCAGCTCGACCGCATCCGCGGCCCGATCGGTCTCGACATCGGCGCCGAGACGCCGGAGGAGATGGCGATCAGCATCCTCGCCGAGATCATCGCCGTTCGTCACGGTCGCGCCGGCGGTCCGCTGACCGAGGCGGCCGGTCATATCCGCGGCCGCGTCGAAGAGAAGGACGGGCTGGTCGCCGCCTCGCCGCTGCCGGTTTAGTGGCCAGCGCGACTCCACCACGTTACCGCCCCGCCGTCGCGACGCCTCGCTGATGCCCCGATGGTGATGCCTGACCGTGCCTCGATCTCCGGCGTCATCCTCGCCGCCGGCTCCTCGGCCCGGCTCGGCCGCGCGAAGCAGCTCCTGCCGCTGGTCGGCGTCCCGCTGCTGACCCACGTCCTGCGGAACGCCTCCGCCTCCCAGCTCGACGAGATCATTCTCGTCCTCGGGCATGAGGCGGACCGCATCGCGGCGGCGGTTGGCGACTGGGGACAGCGCCTCGTCGTCAGCGGCGACTACGCGCAGGGTCAGAGCGCCTCGCTGCGGGCAGGCCTCCTCGCTCTCGACCCGGCGGCTGACGCGGCCCTCTTCCTGCTTGGCGACCAACCGCGTGTCGGACCAGAGGTGATCGACACCCTGATCGCGGCCTACCATGCCGGCGCGGGATCGATCCTCGTACCAGAGTACGGCGGCCAGCGCGGCAACCCCATCCTCTTTGCCCGGTCGCTCTTCCCGGAGCTCGCCCGCGTCACCGGCGACGAGGGCGCCCGCGGCGTCGTCCGCGCCCACGCCTCCGAGGTCGTCGCGGTCCCCGTCAGTGACGACCCGCCGCCTCCCGACGTCGACACCGAGGAGGACTACGCCGACCTTCAATCCACCTGGCCGGCTTCGGCACGGGTGCAATAAGCGCGACCGCACACGATGGGCGTAGCGAACCAGGGCACATTAGGTGCAAAATGCAGCGAGGCTGCGAGGCTGGCGCGCGGCCCTGACGGTCGCATCGGTTCGGGGGACGTCATGGACAATTCGCCACGGCTGCCCGTCGTGTCCATCGCTGTCGCGGCGCTCCTCGCGGTCATCACCTCCGTGACGTATGCCGCCCGCACGGTTGGGAAGGTTCCCTTTCTGTCCGAGATCGAGCTCGGTCTCGTCGCCGCCTCGTTCACGCTGGCCATCTTCGGGATTCAGGGGTTGATCTCTGTCGCCCTCGAAGGCCGGCGGCTCACGCCCGGCATCGTCCGCCCGCGGCTGACCGACCCGCTCAGTCTCGCCATCGTCGTCTTCTCCCTCCTGCTCCTCGCGGTCGCGGTCGCGCTTGGCTACGGCATCGTCAACGACTGGGGAGCGATCGCGCTCGGGGTCTTCGCTGGCGCCGGCTGTATCATTTTGGCGATGCTCCTCGTCTTCTATAAGGAAGCCTTTATTGGGGATGAAGCCCGCTTCGACGAACGCGAGGACGGAGTTCCCTGGTAGCACGGCCCAAGTTACGGAGCAACCCGCGGAGGAGCGTTATCGATGGCGAACCGATTTGACGGTCTCCCTGGCAACCAGCGACTGGCGTTCGACGACGAGCGCTCCGCGGGCGATCCGTTCCTCGGCGGTATGCCCCCCGCGCCGCCGGAGAACGCGGGGCCTTTCACCCGTCGCAACCTGCTGAAATGGGTTATCCGGCTCGGCTACGCCGCCTTCGCGATCGCCTTCGTCCTGCCGGCGACGGCGCTCCGCAGCCTCAGCCAGCGCCAGAAGAGCGTCGCCCAAGGTGACGCCCTGGTCTACGCCCCGACCACTTCCGGCGCGCCGGTCGGGCAACCCCTCAAGGCGACCGACCTCAGCGTCGGTGTCGGCGTTCAGGTCTTCCCGCAGGGCAAGCAGAACGACCAGAACAATCTGGTTGAGGTGGTCCGCATCGCCGAAGGCAAGGGCGCCGAAGGGCTCGTTGCCTATAGTGCCATCTGCACCCATCTTGGCTGCGCTGTCTACTCCAAGCTGAGTAACGAGGGGTTGATCGCCTGCCCCTGCCACGGCAGCAAGTACGATCCGAAGCGGAAAGCGGCGGTCGTCGGCGGACCGGCGCCGCGTCCCCTGCCCGCACTCCCCATCAATGTCGGCAAAGACGGCGCGGTCGTCGTCGCCGGGAACTTCTCCGGTCCGATCGGCATCAGCTAACGACGACCCGGCCGGCGAAGCGGCTGATCGGTCAGGACCGCGTCCCGGCGTTTGACGACAGATAGGGAGCGACCATGCGCGAAACTCCTCCGTCCACCAAGCGCCGGCGAGATCGCATCTACTACAACGATCTCGTGGCGGAGCGGCGGCACGAACGAGCCATCGGCCGCGAAGTCCGTACGGTCGAGCCGGACCGGCCGCGGGGGTGGCTCGACGAGCGCCTCGGCACTCACGCCTTCTTCCTCAAGTTCGGCCGCAAAGCCTTTCCAGTCCACAGCACCTTCTTCCTCGGCGAGATGGCGCTCTTCAGTTTCGTCATTCTCGTCGTCACCGGGGTCTATCTCGGACTGATCTATGTCCCCTCCAACGCCGACGTCGACCTCGGTCAGGGACCGCTGCCACAGGCCTTCGCCAGCGCCCAATTGATCGAGTCGATCCCGGTCGCCAACCTCTTCCGCAGCGTTCATCACTGGTGCGCGCACCTGATGGTCGCCTCGATCTTGCTCCACACCGTTCGCATCTTCTTTACGGGCACCTATCGCAAGCCGCGGGAACTGAACTGGGTGGTTGGGGTTGGGCTGCTCGTCTTTACGCTGATCACCAGCTTCGTCGGCTACTCCCTGCCCTACGACTCCTACTCAGTGACCGCCACCGGGATCGGCTACGGGATCGCCCGCTCCATCCCCTGGGTCGGCAATATCGCGGCCGATCTCTTCTTTGGCGGCGTCTTCCCGACCCTCGGCAGCTTGCCGCGCCTCTACACGATCCACGTCTTTATCATGCCCCTGCTGATCATCGGTGGCATCTCCACCCATCTCCTGATCATCATCAAGCAGAAGCACACCCAACCGGGCTACGCGCGCCGCCTTGCCGAGCCAGGGCGCGTCCTCGGCGTGCCGCTCTGGCCGTATCAGGCGCTCCTCGGGGCGCAGCTCCTGCTGCTGATGTTCGGCGGTCTCTTCCTCCTCTCGGCCTTCGTCCCCGTCCACCCCCTCGACGCCTACGGTCCTCCCGGCGGGGCCGCCGCCAACGTCAAGCCGGACTGGTATTTGATGTGGATTTACGGGTTCCTGAAGATGATTCCCAACAGTGCCGTGCTGAAGACCCGGATCATCAACGTCGGCCCGGAGTTTATCGGCGGCGTCCTCTTCCCCGGTCTCATCTTCGGCTTGCTCACCCTGGCGCCCTGGCTTGACCGCTCCAACCGGCGCGGCCAGCGCTTCGAGTACCTCGAGCCGCCGACCCAGGCCCCGGCCCGCCTCGCCGCGGGCATCGCCGTCCTCGCCCTCATCGGCGTCATGTTCCTGGCCGCGTACTACGATGAGATCGGTCTTCGTCTCTGGATGATGTGGGTGATCGCCATCATCGTGCCCATCGCCGCCGCCATCCTCGCCTACGCCTTCGCCTGGAGCCGGACCCCCGCCGAAGGCGCGAAGTTTGACCCCACCGCCGCCGACGAGGAACCCTCCCTCGCCGCCGTCGTCGGCGACTGAGAGGCGTGACGCGATAGTGCCCCGAGCGTCGCGCCGGGCGTTAGCGAATGAATGTGACCGAGCAAATCCCGCGAGCGACGACGAGATCGAACTCGCCGTGATCTGCGGTTACCACCGTGCCACCGACACGCCGTGCAAAAGCGATCGCGAAGCAATCAGCCAGCGAGACACGTTGAATCGCAGCCTTGACACGGGCTGCATCCTGCCAGAAGTCAGCATCGATGTCGTCTCGTGTTACGAGTCCGGACCGGGCGAGCATGCGCAGCCGCGCCGCTACACTCTCTTCTTCGGCGAGCTTCACGAAATGATAATAAACCTCGCAGAGATTGACAGCGTGCGCGTAGCGTGGAGAGGAAGCGTCTCGCAGCAAATCTCGTGTCGCGGCAGCTCCAGGCTCGTGCTTGAGCCAGGCGATCAAGGCACTTGCATCAAAGACACGGATCACGCCTCACCCATTGTCCATCGGGTCTCGCGCTCCTGGTCTCGCGCGACTTCCTCTTGCTTGCCTCGAAAGTAAGCCTCAGTCCCGCCATCGGGCAGATCGGCAAATACTCCTGTTAGGCGATCTATGATTGCAAGACGATCGGCCTCTTCCTGCGTCGTCGGGGTGTCGGGATCATGGTTCGAGGCGACCGGAGGCGTCAAGCCTTCCTCCTCGAACGCCCCCTCTTCCTCCATTCGTCGCAGCGTCCGGTCGAACGCCGCCAGCGTCCGATCGACGTCCTCCTCCGTGTGCGCGGCGCAGAGGAAGCCGCCGCCGTGGAACAGATCGATCCCTTCCAGCAGCATACCGACGTGCAACTGGCTGACCAGCCGCGTGCCGCCGCTCTCCTTCAGTTCCGCCGCCGATACCCCCTCTGGGAAGCGGAGATCGCCCGCCGTCCGGTTCTCGCAGGTTTGCCCCAGCGCGATATGGAACGCCGAGCTGTCGCCCCAGGCGAACCCTGGCAGTTCCCGTCGCTCCAGCGTCGCGTTCAGCCCCGCCCGCATCCGGGCCGCCAGCGCGTCGCAGCCCGCCTGGAGCACCGGATTGGCGCATTGGGTCAGGCAGGCCACGCCAGCCGCCGCCGAGAGCGGATTCGCGTTGAACGTGCCGGGATGCCGCACCTTGCGCGTCGCGTTCCACCCCGGCTCGTCCTTGAACTCCAGCAACTCCATCACGTCAACCGTGCCGGCGACCGCCCCGCCGGGTAGCCCACCCGCCACGATCTTCGCCAAGGTCGTCAGATCCGGCGTCACCCCCACCCGCGCCTGCGCCCCGCCGGGCGACCAACGGAAACCCGTGATCACCTCGTCGAAGATCAGGACCGCGCCGGACGCCGTCGCCAGCTCCCGCAAACGCGCCAGGAATCCGTCAACCAGCGGGATCGTCGCCCACGAGCCGCCGCTGGGCTCAATGATGATCGCCGCCACGTCCCCCTGTCGTAACCGCGCCGCGACCGCGTCCGGATCGTTGGCCGCGACCACGGCCACGGTCCCCATCACCGCCTCCGGGATACCGGGACTGGTCAGCTCGTCGAACGGGGGCTTTTCTCCCTTGAGCGCGTAGTCGTTCCAGCCATGGAAGTGCCCCTCGAACTTCAGCACCGTCGGCTTGCCGGTGAAGGCGCGGGCTAGCCGCATCGCCAGCAGCGTCGCCTCCGTGCCCGACGAGGTGAACTTCACCCGCCGCGCCGAGGGGACCAGCTCACTGATCTTCTCCGCCCAGCGCACCTCCCCGTCGTGCCCAGCACCGTAATGGGTCCCGTTCTCCAGTTGGCGGCGGACCGCTTCCGTCACCACCGGCTCGTTGTGCCCGAGGATCAGCGCGCCATGACCCACGACGAAGTCGACGAGCTCATGCCCATCGACGTCCCACTTGTGGGCGCCCTCCGCCCGCGTCACGTACGGCGGGAATGGCTTGAGATGCCGTCCATCATGGGTGATTCCGCCGGGGATCACCTTCCGCGAGCGGCGATGCAGCGCCAGCGATCCCGCGAACCGCTCCTCGAATTCCTGGCGGATGGTGGTCGTGGTGGGCGCTTGAGCCATGGGTGGCTACCTCCGGCTGCGATTGGGGGTGGACGACATACGATACCTTCGCGACTATAGGCGGCGGAGGGACAGCGTGCAACGGGATGTCTCCGCCCTCGCCCAACGACGCTCCTTCACCCCACTCTTTTCGAGCGCATCGTTTGTCTCGAAACACGTCTCGGGCGGCTGGCGACCCTTTGCAGCCCAAGGGGGATGGGCAAGATCCGGCTGGCACTGCCGCACCTGGACCGCGCGACGCCGGCGAAGGGCTGGCGCTGCCAATCCCGCCGATCGAGAGATTTCGAGATTCAGACGTGGAAACGGGTGGAGGGATCCTTCTCTCCGCCCGTTTCGTCCGCGTGTCTTGGCAGGCTCAAGTCAGCCTTAGGAGGTGGTTACACGAGTTCGACAACCAGTCTCCGTTCGAGCGCCGTAGCGGCTCGCTGGAGGGTGTCGAGTTGGACCTGGGTGTTCGTAGGGTCAAGCAGGCGCTCGACCTGCGACCGACTGGTTTGCATCCGTTTGGCCAACGCGCTCTTGCTGAGGCCCTGAGCCCGGCGACTTTGGTCGAGCTGCCAAGCCAGGACCTGCTTAACAGCCGCGGCACTGACTTCTTCGTAGATTCCCTCCTCGCTGAGGAAGTCCTCGAACGAGGAGCCGATGTGGGGGTTGGCCATTACTGCACGTCTTTCTGTCTCGACCGTCCTAACGCCAAGTCTGATGCCAGCGTCTTCTGGGTCCTTTTGATGAACCCATGAAGCAGAACAAGGCATCCGTCCGTAGGGCAGAACAGGACGCGGGCACTACGACCGCCTGAGAGGTTACTCCTCACTTCGAAGAGACCCGCGCCAAGAGGTCGGCATGTCGGCATTCCGATCGGCCAGGCATACTCCACGAGGGCGATGTCTTGGCCGATAGCCTTGCGATCCTCCGCGGACAGCCCGCGGAGCCATTCACGGACCGGTTCGGTCCCATTGGCCGTCCGGTAGAAAGCCGCCGGGAGCTTCTTCAGATCCTCGGACATCTTCCTGCCTCGCCAGAATGTACCGTACACGGTACACATTGTCAAGAGGCCGGGCCAGCGTACCCCCCCCTTGCATCTATTGAACCCGTATGATGGTGATGCCGCAACAGTGCCCAAAATAGAGGAGATAACCGAGGAGTCAAGCCGGTCCACTGAACTGCCAACCGGATGCGAGCGGCGGGTACCAATCTGATCCTCACAGAACGGGTGTCATTGCCGCGTGGACGTCGACCCTGGAGCGCCGGGTTGGAAGTAACCCGACCTCCGAACGCGGGAGACCGGGCAGGGATAGCTTGAAGAGCCTGTGCGCGTCGCTCGGTCCCGGGGGCTCGATCCGGCGCAAGCACCCGCGGTGGCCCGGAGTAGCCAAGGAGCAGGACCGACCGTTGCGGGGATCGAAGCTCGACTCACAGGCTTCGCACCTCCGGTGGCGGCAAGGGGTCGGAGTGGACAACTGCGCGGTGCTGCGCGAGGGGCGGGCGCGGAGCTACACCGGCAGCCGCGCGATCCCCAAAGACCACGTTCGCTCGCCGCTGGCGCGGGCGACGCTCCGGAGCGGGACGGCGCTTGGTGGTTGAGGGGAGCGGCAGCAGATCTGCAGGCCACGGAACGTCTCCGACGACCCGTCGCCGACCGCAACGTGTCGACCCTCCCAACCTAATGGCTTCCCCTGAGGATGCGCGGCCCGGGATGAGTCACGCGTCATGGCCGCACGCCGGGGTTGCTTCGTCGGAATGCCCTGCCGCGGTCTCGCTACGACGCTTTGCTGCCCACATGGCCGCACCAAAGCGCGCGATGGGGCCAGGTGGTTTCGAGAAGAGAGCGATCGCGCTCCGTGCCACGCGCCTCCATCACCGCCAATGGCGGCCGCAACGCGAAGCCGACCGCGGAATCCGGCCAGAGTTCACATGCAAATATTTTCATGAAGAGAACATTGCAAATAGTTGCACCGTAGCGCGTCTGGCAGTGGAATAGCTTAGCGATCTCCGTGAAATGATTCACATTGTTGACATGTATGAAGCTCGTTCATACAATCCATCGAGAGCCTAACCAAGAAGACATGACACTTGAGAGCAGCGACATCGTCGATCGTGAGGACGGCGCACGTCTATGTGCTTCTTGATCGGCGTCGACGTCGGCACCCAGGGCTCAAAAGGTGTCATTGTCTCCGAGGCTGGGCAAGTTCTCGCGTTTCACTCCATCGAGCAGACGGTGTCACTTCCACGTCCAGGCTGGGCAGAGCACGATGCCGATGCGGCGTGGTGGAGTGGCTTCGTCGAGGTTGTTAGGGTCCTCCTTGCTCGGTCAGGCATTGACCCCCGCGACGTCAGCGCCGTTGGCGTAAGCGCGTTGATGCCGGTGATGTTGCCGGTTGACGACCGCGGAAAACCCTTGCGCCCAGCTATCTTGTATGCGGACACCCGGGCGCATGATGAAATGACGATGATGAACCGGCACCTCGCTGGACGGGGTTTGCGCCCGACCGTCGCCCACGATGTCGGTCCAAAGATTGTCTGGTTCCGTGACCACGAACCCGATCAATGGCAGAAGACGCGTTCGATTATCGGTGCCCAAGGCTACGTTGCCTTCAAACTTACCGGTAGAACCGTCATCGATCAATTTACGTCTCTGGGGTTTCATCCGTTCATCGATCCCGATCGTTACGAATGGGATGCCGTCACCTGTGACCTCTTCGGGATACCTTCAGAATTCCTGCCTGAAGTGGTCCAGATGACCGATGTCATTGGCACGGTCACGACCGCGGCCGCTACGGAAACGGGGCTCGCCGAAGGGACAGCGGTCATTGGTGGAGCTACAGATTTCATCGCGGAAATCATTAGCACCGGCGCCCAAGCTGACGGCGATGTGGTCGTCACGTACGGGACAACCTTTTGCCTCGTCGCATTTTCACAGACGCCAATCGGCAGTTGCCCGGGGCTTGCCCCCATTCTCCAGCGCAACGATGAGTTGTTGCGCCTCTACCCCGACCTTTACAGCGTCGGCGGCGGCATGGCGACCTCGGGGGCGCTCGCTCGCTGGTTTCGCGATCAATTCGGTCAGGCGGAGCACCGGCTCGAACAGAACCTCGGACAAAACGCCTATGGGGCGCTCGGACAGGAGGCCGAGGCCGTGCCGCCCGGCGCCGAGGGACTTGTTGTGCTGCCCTACTTCAGTGGGGAACGCTCGCCGATCCACGATGACCTGGCGCGCGGCGTGATCTTCGGTCTGACCTTGGCCCATAGCCGCGGGCACGTCTACCGTGCCCTCCTCGAAGGGGTCGCCTATGGTGTCCAGCACCATCTGCAGCTTATGCGCGAGGCAGGGGTGACGCCGCGTCGTATCGTCGCCACGGGTGGTGGCTCTCGCAGCCGCCTCTGGACGCAGATCGTCAGCGACGTCACCGGGTTGCCACAGGAAGTCATCAGCCCCAGCAACGCGGCACTGGGTGCGGCGTTCCTCGCCGGCTACGCGGTCGGAGCTTTTGGAGAGATTAGCGATGTCCGCCGGTGGGCGCGAGCGGAGGAGGAGGTGTATCCCCGGCCAGGTATCCACGACGAGTACCAACGGTATTACGAGATCTATCGCCGGCTCTACGAGCGCACGAAGGAGGAGATGCACGACCTGGCGCGCCTTGGCACGGAGGCACCGCGCATGCCGGAGCGCCCAGACCTAGCCATGCAACCTCGCTAGGTCACCGTGCCGGTAGCGCGGAGATGACGACCCGACCTACAGGAAACGTCATGGACACCAAAGGAGGAACCATGAGCCTGCAGCATCGCACGACCCGTCGCCGGTTCGTTCAGTCCGCCGCCGCCGGCGCGACCGCCCTCGCGCTGGCTGGCCGGCCAGGCGCCGCCGAGCGGATCAGCGCCATGCAGAGCACGTTCGACTGGCAGAAGTACAAGGGGTCGCAAGTGCGGTTGATCCTGAATAAGCACCCCTACACGGAGTCGCTGCTGCCGCTCTTGCCCGAATTCCAGAAGTTGACCGGGATTGACGTGCCGGAACCGCTGATCCTGCCGGAAGCGGAGTACTTCGAGAAGCTGCGGCTCGACCTCTCGACCGGTACCGGTGAGTTCGATTCCTTCATGACCGGGCCGTACATCCATTGGACCTACGACGACGCGGGCTGGACCGAGCCGCTGGAGCCGTTCCTGGCCGACACGGCTATGACCGCGCCTGAATACGACGCGAAGGACATCTTTCCGTCGTTGATGGACGCCAATCGTTGGGATCTGACCCTCGGTGGCGGCGTTGGCAAGGGGAGTCAGTGGGCGATCCCGGTGATGGTGGAGACCTACGTCCAGGTCTACCGCAAAGATATCTACGATAAATTGGGACTCAAGCCGGCGACGACGATCGAGGAATGGCGCCAGAACAATAAAAAGGCGACGAGCGGTGACGTGAAGGGAATCATCGTCCGCGGCGAGCGGGGCGGCGGGATGACTGGCACCGGGCTGATCTCGACCTTCCGTGGCTACGGCGGGGTCGTGCTCGATCAGGACTTGGTCTGTCAGATCAACTCGCCGGAGGGGGTTCACGTCGCCGAGCAGTACTGCGCCTCGGTTCGCGAGTCTGGACCGGAAGGCTGGGCGAGTGTGACCTGGTACGAGGGGCAGGAGAGCTTCTCCAACGGGAGCTACGCGCAGTACATGGACTGCGACTTCTTCAACGCCCTCTACGACGACCCCGCGAAGTCCCAGGTGGCGGGTAAGACCGCTCTTGCCCACTGCCCGCATGCCCCAGATCAAGATCCATTCAGCTCGATCTGGACCTGGGCACTCGGGATGAGCTCCAAGGCGAAGGACAAGAACGCCAGCTGGTACTTCATCCAGTGGGCGACGATGAAGGATCAGATGCTCAACGCGACGGCCGTGGGACGCAACTACAACCCAACCCGCGCCTCGGTATTCAACGACCCCGCGATTCAGAAGACAATGGGCGGGTGGGCGAACGGTACCTACCTCCCGGTCGTCCTCGAGAATCTCGACAAGTACGCGACCCTCGGCTGGCCGCCCGAACCGGAGCAAACCTTCGTCTCCACGCGTTGGGACCAGGCCCTGCAGGAGATCTGGGCGGGGACGGCGGCTCAGGAAGCGCTCGACGGCGCGAAGAAGGACATTGACGACCACATGAAGGATCTCGGCCTCCTGAAGTAGCGGCGTCGGTGATGAGTGGGCCGGGGCGTCGTGCCCCGGCCCACGCCCCGGCTGACGGCATGTAGGGGCGGACGATCCATTATGGCAATCCTCGCATCATCACGACGACGGGTTAGACCCAACGCCGGGGTTCGCTCGCGTGGCGACGACGTCCGTGCTGGACGGCTGATGATGATACCGGCCCTGATCATCCCGATCTTCCTCGCGCTGGTCTTTTTCTTCGGCTTCTACCTCACCCTGCGCAACCGCCGGATGAATCGCGGCGATCTCGGTTTTGTCGGCTTGGCCAACTACGGCAAGTTGCTCCACGACGAGAAGTTCTGGCACTCGCTCTACCTGACGTTGAAATTCGCGACGATCGACGTCTCCATCGAGTTGGTTCTGGCGACCCTGATGGCGCTGGCGCTGAGCCAGCCGCTGAAGGGGATCCGGGTCTACCGTGCTCTGCTGATCATCCCACTGATGACGCCACCGGTGGTCGGAGCGTTGGTCTGGAAGGTTCTTTACCGCTCCGGCAACGGGGGGTTCTTCAACTGGCTGCTTTGGAAAGCGGGTCTGCCGATGCAGGGCTTTATCGGTGACCCCGGCCAGGCGATCTACAGCCTGGTGGCCATCGACGTCTGGCTCTACATGCCGTTCGTCGCGATGATCCTGCTCGCCGGTCTGCAGACGCTGGCGCAGGAGCCGATCGACGCCGCCCATATCGACGGCGCGAGCGATTGGCAAATCTTCTGGCAGATCAAACTGCCGATGCTGGTGCCCTTCTACATTGTCGCGCTCTTCTTTCGGGTGATCGACTCGCTGAACGTCTTCGATACGCTCTACGGAACGACCAAAGGCGGCCCGGGTGACACGACACGTGTCCTCTCCATCAACGGCTATGAGAACGCCTTCCCCTTCTACAACCTCTCGTACGGGGGGGCGATCTTCATCGCGTTGTGGCTCCTCTGTACCACCTTCGGATCAGTGTTGTACACGTGGGTGAAGCGGTCTCAGGCGGGATAGGGGGTGAGACGATGCAGGTCACGGTTCCGCGTGGAGTCCAAAAGGGTAACGCCAGGAAACCAACCCCAGCGCAGACGAGACGACGACGTTTGCACGCATTGCTCTATATCGGCCTGACAAGCTACTTTGGGCTGACGCTGCTCCCCTTCGCGTGGACGTTTCTCACCTCGCTCAAGAAGTCTCGGGACGTGGCGGCGGCACCGGTCAAGCTCTTTTTCCAGCCAACCCTTGACAACTACAAGGCGGTGCTCTTCAACATCTACAGCGCGGACTCGGCGCTGGCCCGGGTCCGCGTCGACATCCCGGGGTCATTTCTCAACTCGCTGATTACGGCCGGTGGCGCCACCATTCTGGCACTGGTGGTTGGCAATTTCGCCGCGTTTGCCCTGGCGCGCTTCCGCATGCCGGAGCGTGAGGTCTACGCCTTCTTCTTCCTCGCGTTCCGCTTTGCCCCGGTCTTCGTCTTCATCATCCCCATGTTCCTGCTGTATCAGCGGACCCACCTCTACAACACCCATATCGGACTGATCCTGATCTTTCAAGTAATCGCTATCCCGCTCATCGTCTGGGTGATGCGCTCGTTCTACGAGTCGATCCCGACTGAGCTGTTCGACTCGGCGGCGATTGATGGCGCGTCGCGGCTCCAGATGTTGCGCCAGATCGCGCTGCCGTTGGCGGCGCCCGGCCTCGCGGCCACGGCGGTCCTCTCCTTCATCGCCTGCTGGAACAACTTCGTCTTCCCGTTCCTGTTGGGGGCGCAAAACACTCAGACCATTACCCTGGCGACGATCACCTTTATCGGCTACGAGCAGGTCGCCTGGGGAATGATGACCGCCGCGGCGATCGTGACGATCGTGCCCGAGCTGCTGCTCGCCATGCTCGTCCAGCGGCATATCGTGCGCGGTTTGACCTACGGTGCGGTGAAGGAATAGTGGCGACCGGGCTCAACCTTGGCGGGGCGTGGTTCGTAGCGAGAGGGGCGAACGTTGAAAGCGGCATTGCTCTACGGGATCGGTGATCTGCGGTTGGTCGACGTGCCGAAGCCGGAGCCACAGCCGGACGAAGTGCTGATGCGGGTGACGGTTTGCGGGGTCTGCCCGACGGATATTCGCAAGTACCGGGTTGGAAATGGTGGCGTCATTAAGTTTCCGTTCAACATGGGTCACGAGTGGGTCGGTGAAGTGGTCGAGGTCGGGAGTGACGTTGCGGACGTGCCAGTTGGCGCCCGCCTCATCGGCGGCGGTTATGCGGGCTACGCGGAGTACGCCCCGCTCGGAGGCCTAAGCCTGCGGCCCGCGGCGGGCCAGCCGATGCAGATCCCGCCCGGCGTGACGGACGAGGAGGCGACGTTCGTTGAGCCCCTCGCCGACGCCGTCCACTCTATCGTCGACCAGGGGAAGGTCACCATCGGCGACACGGTCCTCATTCTCGGCGCCGGACAACTCGCCTTGCAGCACCTCATGGTGGCCAAGGCGCTCAACGCCACGGTTATCGTCAGCGAACCGATTGCCGAGCGGCGCGAGCTCGCCAAGCAGTTCGGCGCCGATCACGTCCTCGACGGGTCCTCGACGGAGGCGGTCGTCGCCAGCGTGATGGAGTTGACCGACGGCCGGGGAGCGGACGCCGCGATCGTCACCATCGGCTCGCCGGAGGCCTCGTTCACGGGGGTCGAGGCGGTGCGGTCGCGGGCCCGCGTCGTCCTCTTCGGCGGCTATGACCGGGGCGTTCTGAGCACGCTTGACCTCAACACGATCCACTACAAGGAGATCGAGCTGGTCGGCAGTTACTGGGTTGGCGTTCCTCCTTACAACAACCTGGAGCTGTACCAGGTCGCGTTGCGCCTGATCCAGGAGAAGAAGGTGCGCGTCGCCGATCTCATTACCCATCGCGTCCGGCTCGACGAGATCCACGACGCCTTCGACGCCATCCGCAGCCGGGAGGGGATGAAGGCGATGGTCTACATCGGGACCAGCCTGGACGGGCAGGAACTGCCCACGAGTTGAGCGGGCAGGTTCGCCTGCTGTCAGGCCGCTATTCCTGTCGCAGCGTCGGGAAAGCGGCGCCGTGCCGGGAGTCTGGGCGACGGAGGAATCGAGGAGGTAAGAACATGCACGGGTTGGCGCGGCGCTCGGCGCGGTTGACGGCGGCGGATGGCCGCTCGCTCGTTGTCGCCTTCGATCACGGCATAGGCGGCGCGAACCATGCCGGAATGGCCGATCCAGGCCGGACGCTCGATGAGGTGATCGCGGCCGGGGCGGACGCCATCCTGACCACGCCCGGCCTCGTCCAAGAGTATGGTGCCAAGCTGAGCCGGATCGGTCTCGTGCTCAACCTCGATCTCTGTGTTGGCCACGAGGAAACGGCCGTGCGGGAAGCGATGTTGCTCGGCGCCGACATGGGCAAGTTCATCTTCACGCCATGGAGTGCGGACGTTCCCGACAGTCTGGCGCGCACGCGTCACCTCGTTGCGGTCTGTCATGAGTGGGGCCTGCCGCTGATGGTCGAGCCGATTCCGGTCTCGTTTGAAGAGACGGCTGCCCATACTCCAGAGAACATCGGCAAAGCGGCGAAGATGGCCTGCGAGGTGGGGGCCGACGTAGTCAAGATGCAGTACTCCGGTGACCCCGAGAGCTTTGGGCGGATCATGGCGACGCTCTACCGACCGGTCGTCATCCTCGGCGGCCCGGGCCGCAACGACGATCGCGCGGTCCTCCAGGATATTCGCTACGCCATGGATGCTGGAGCGACTGGCATCACGATCGGTCGGAACATTTGGGAGCGTGACCGACCGGGGCAGATGGTAGCGGCCCTGGCGGCGATTATCCACGAGGGTGCATCGGTTGAGGCGGCGATGCGGCAGCTGGAGCCATCGTTCGCCGTCACGTAACAGCGGTGCAAGCGATATCGGCTGTAAACGTGCACGGTCCAGCCCGTCATGGGAGGGCGTCGTGCGTCTGCCTCGCCAACCCGCAGCGATGATTGACCGTGGGCTGCGCGGTCCGCTTGGATTTGGCCGCTCCATGCTGCGGACCGGCACGCCGCCGACGTCTACCCGCCCGGCGAGCGGGTCGTGCGGCACGCTTGCGCTTCGTTCCCGCCACGCAACGGATGACGAATAGCAGAGGCTGGTTATCCGCCTACCAACGGTCGCCCGGCGGCCGCGACCCAGCGTCGGGAACAACGCTCGCTGGAGGTGGCGGCATTCGTCGAGGATTGCCTTGCCGTCGACGAGACCGGGGTGAGCGATGACCACGTCCATAGCTAGACGCTCGCCGTTAGGCAGCAAGGGGTCAGGACCAGGGCGCCGTAACCGCTGACCGTACCGACGCGCCTCGAGCATGCCCGCGATCACATAAGAGATGGCTATAATGGCCGCCTCCATGTCAGCGGTGCTCATCGGGTGAGAACCGGGGGGCCACCCGCACGAGAAGCTGCACCGGATCTCGGCTCAAGACCCGAGCATGGGAGGGGCTGAGGCGTGCGGAGCATTGGCTCGCTGTCGGTCACGGGGGCGCTAATGCTCGACGGACATGAGACCAACGGGCGCAGATCCCGCGGCAAGCGCGCATCGGACCAAGAGGTCCGCGAGTCGATCTTGGCCGAAATTGCGACACTGTATTACGTGGACCGCCTCAGCCAGGAGCAGATCGCCCGGCAAATTAGCCGATCCGTCTCGACGGTCTCCCGACTGTTAAACAAGGCGAAAGAGTCGGAGATCGTTGAAGTTCGGGTTCGCGACCCAGTGCCGGTCGTGCCGGAACTGCAGACGGCGCTCGTTCAGCGATTCGGTCTCCGGCTCGCTCGAGTCCTGCGAACTCCCCCGGGCGGGCCGCAACAACTCCTTCCACAGCTTGGTAATCTGGCGGCGCGGTATCTGACCATTTTGCTGGCCGATAACGTGGTGATCAGCGTTGGATGGGGAAGGTCGCTCTACGAGGTCATTCGCGCAGTGAACCCTGGCCGGCACCGCGGGATTCGAGTTGCGCAGGCGCTCGGTTCCTTGGGGAGCCGGCAGCCTGAGATCGATAACTACCTGATGACGCGGCTCCTCGCTGAACGGGTCAACGGCACACCACACTTCCTGCCAGCGCCGATGATCGTCGAGAGCCAGCACGTGCGCGACACATTAGCCACGGATTCTCAGCTACGGGAAACGCTTGACCTGGGTAGACGATCCGACATCGCGTTGCTCGGGATCGGCATGGCCGACCCGGAGCACTCCGGCGTGTACCGCGCCGGATATATCGACTCAGAGGCACTCAAGCGCATTCAACGATCCGGCGCGATCGGGGACATCATGGTCGAATTCTTCGATGTCTACGGTCGGATTCACGAGACCGAGATGAGCGCGCGTGTTATGGGGATGAGACTGGCCGATCTCCGCCAAGTCCCCTCGATCGTGGTCGTCGCGGGCGGAATAGCCAAGGCTCCGGCGATTCTCGGCGCTCTCCGAACCGGCGTCATCCATGTCCTCGTGACCGACGATGCAACCGCACGCTGCATCCTCAAGGCCGCCGACGCCTCTTCAGAGCCACGTACCGCGCCGGAAGTTGCCCCAGGGATGGTTGACTGCGCATCAGAACGCACCGTCTCGGCTCCTTGACCGCACGGGAGAGCTTCGGCACGGGGGCCAAGCAGCACGTTCTCCCGCGACATTCTTTAAGCTCATCGCCGCCGCGTCACCGTCAGATCGCTACGCCGCGAAGCGGATGGTGGTCGTGCTGGGCGCTTGAGCCATGATCCGTTCATGAAGCAGAATCAGAAGCGGCCTGACCATAAACCGCACCGGCGATGCGCCATTCACGATCGGCACCAACGGCACCATGTACCCTCCGCTTGATCCGCTCCCCTGCTCGCCCGATGCCTCGCACGCCAGCGTCCGGTGACCAAGGCCACTCCACCATTACCCGCCCCGAACGCCGCTCGTCCCGTCCAACCGTGGCAGCGCCGCCGGATCGAGCACATAGCCGACCTCCTCCTGATGGTCGAGAACATGTCGCGCCATCCCGGCCCCGGTCGTCCACCAGACGTCATCGCGTCGCTGCAGATGCTCGATCACCCGGCGCAGCGCCGCCATCCGACCTGGGCGGCCGATAATCCAGGGGTGCATCGTCAGCACGAAGCAGCCGCCTTCCGCCGCGATTCCCTCGAACTCTTCGATCCAGGTCTCGGCCACCCGCGCGGGATGATCCAGGTACCGTGCGATCCCCGGCGGCGGCGTAGTCCGAAAGTAGACCGCGTCGTCGAGCAACCACTGCGGCGGCACCTCGACCAACGGCCCGTCTGGCGTCGTCACCAGATAGGGCCGGTCGTCCCCCATCAAACTCGAGTCGTAGATCAGGCCGTGGCGCCGGAGCAGAGCCGGCGAGCGCCGGTGGAGCTCCCACGACGGGGAGCGAAACCCCGCTGGCGCCGCCCCGGTGACGCGCGCGATCGCCTCGATCGACCGCGCCAGGATCGCTTCTTCCTCGTCGGCTGGTAGGCGATCGACGAGCTCGTGGATATCCCCGTGGCACCCGATCTCATGACCCGCCTCGACGATTCTCTCTCCCACCTCGGGATAGCGCCGCAGCGTGTAGACCGGTATGTAGAACGTCCCCGGTACCTCCCGCTCCCGGAGGAGATCGAGGATGCGCGGGATGCCCCGTCGCGGCCCGTAGGTTCGTTGCTCGAACTCGCCCAGCCCCTCCAGCCACGTCTCCGGGTAGCGATACGGCATCGGCGACTCAGCATCGACGTCGAACGACAGCATCGCCGCGCACCGATACCCCTCCGGCCACCTCATCGCCATGCCGATGCTCTCCCCGCGCCCGCCGCCGCGCCGCCGTTCCGCTGGGTCGCGATCACACCCGTCCCCGGTGCCCAGCCCACAACCGGCCTCAGCGCGTCGGGCCGTATCCCACGCGCCCTCGACCCCTACACGACGCCAAAATTGCCGGCGAACTGGTCACGATGAACCGTCGCCCACTCCCCTGCCACCGCGCAGGCGGCGTGTCCGCTGGTCGGCCGCGCTCCGCTACTAGCCCGGCGTGGTGAGCGATGGCGGGCGCATCTCCTCCGTCAGCCGGTCGATCCGCGCCGCCGCCACCGTCGCCGCCGCGTCAATCTCCGCCAGGCTCGCCCGGACCCGCTCCACGTCCGGCCCATCAATAGCTCGCAGGAAGCGTTGCAGCAGTTGGGCTTGCCCCTTCACCGTCGTCAGCGGCGTCTTGAGATCGTGTGACGCCCGGCTCAAGACATCATCCCGTCGCTGAACGGCGGCTATCAGATCGGTGAGCACCTGATTTCGGAGCGCCTCTCGCTCGCGCCGGTTCTGCCGCTGCCGTATCACCATCCGCGTCGCGACCATCCCCGCCCCGGCCACCAGGACGAGGGCGGTCTGCAGCGGTGATCGATCATCAGCTGGCCAACGCGGCCCCAGTGGCGGGACGTTCTGGCGGGGTAACGAATCGCCCGCGGGCACGAGCCAGAGCGTGCCGCGACGCGTCCCACCCGTGGCGGGGGTGGCGAGCGGTGCTAAGCGGCGAGTGAACATCGAAGACGTCTCCTTGGCTCGATAACCTTCCTCTTGACAGAGCCCTACGCAAGACTAGGACCATTGGGTAGTCACCGACACTGCCACATCGGCTCATGGCGGAATGGTGCCTTGCCCGGGGGGTCGCCTCCTCACGACCGATCGAGGACGAGACCGCCGTCGCTCCACCGCCGGGATGGGCGGGTCGACGGCCCGTCGTCGTCTCCAAATCCCCTCCTCACCGCCGACAACGCGATCGCAAGATATCCCCACTCGCCCTCGCTCTGTCGCGACCGTTTCCCTCGCTCGCCGGTCATTCGTCAGCGTCGCCAGGAGCGGGGCTGAAGGCTCCGCAGCGGTATCCCATGTCGATCCGTTCCGTCCCCTGTCGATAGACCTCACAAACCCTGCACGTGCCGGCGAGCGTGCCGAAGGGTTGGGGGACCAACGTCTGTTGCATGTAGGCGTCACGTACTACGTTCACGTCCCGACCCGTCACGGCTACGACACGGTCCTGCCGCGATGGCTGCCGAACCGGGTGGTGGCCCTGCAAAACCCGGCACCAAGCAGTCAGGTCGTTCCCGTTCGCCGATATCACCCATCTTCACGGCCAGTGGACCGATTAGGTCCGGAATCCACGTCGTCCCCTTACCGATAGACGACAGCGCCGAACTCTTGTCAGCATCGTGTAGAATAGGAATATAGGTATAGTACTTTATACCTATATCAGACGCTATTGAGAACCCCATGTCTGGGCTCACGAACGCTATCTGTCCACGTCATGCCGAGGGACCCGCCATGGATCACCAAGCCTTCGACACGTTCGCCAAGGGTTTAGCCAGCAATGCCTCCCGGCGGCGGGCCATCAAGGTTGTCGCGGGAGGGGTCCTCGTCACGTTGCTCAGCCGTCTCGCTACTAGCAACGTGGCCGCCCGCGGCGAGGTTGGCGACACCTGCGATCGCGACAGCGACTGCCGGGACGGCGGCCGTTGTGGTAAGGGCCGATGCCACTGCAAGGCCGGGCACAAGCGCTGTGGCGGCCGCTGCTACGAGCTGCGAACGGACCGGCTGCACTGCGGCGCGTGCGGCGCCCGCTGTCGCCCGGATCAGGTCTGCCGGGACGGCGGCTGCGCCTGCCCGATCGGCATGACGGCCACCGCCGATGCCTGTGTCGCCCGTGTCAGCTGCGGCGGTGGCAGCAACTGCCCATCGGACCAAAAGTGCTGCGGTGGCATCTGTGTCGACAACCAGACCGATCGAGACCACTGCGGTGGCTGCGGTCACTCCTGCGATTCCGGGCGCGAGGTCTGCATCGACGGACACTGCCAGGAGCCAATCTGCAAGGCCGTCCGCGCGACCTGCTCTACCGCCGACGAATGTTGCCAGGACGCCGCCGCGACTCAGTGCGGCAGCACCTGCAGCGGTGGCGGCGCCATCTGCTGCCGGCCCCTCGGCGCGGCCTGCGATCTCCCCTGCGATTGCTGCAACCTCGACCCATCGGAAGACGGCTACATGGCCGTTTGCGGCGCCTCCGGCACCTGCGAGCGCCTGTCGAGCGGAGGAGGCGGCGGCGGGTAGCTCCCGCCGCTTCGCTCGCAATCCTGCAACCAAGTGCAGGAACAGTTTGGAAGCGACCAGTTGAGGAAGAAACGTTGCCGGAGTGGTGGCCGAGGTCTACGCTCGGGGGACATCATCGGTATATCTGCTCAAGATGGTAAGTAAGCCGAAGCGCACTCGGCCAACCCACCTCAGTGAAGGTGTCGAGGATCTCGATCAGCGCGCGCCGACAAGCCGCATTCTCGCGAAGCTCCAACGGATAGTCGGCCAGGAAGCGCTCTACCAACCCGACGACGAGGTCACTCGCGAGCTCCTCGTACTGGTACCCGAACTCGCGACTCACAGCGAGTGCCCGGGCAACGCGGAGGAACACCCCGATCGGGTCGAGGCAAACGTACACCTCGAGCATCTGCAGGAGCGGATGGGCGACCTGCGGATGGCCAAATTCCGCCAGCGCGTCGAGGGCGCGTCCGGCCTCACTCAGGAAACGGCGTTTGACGTCGGGGGACAGAATAAGCCGGTCCGACTTGTCGGACCGGTGGCGTTCACCGTGGGCCCCCGACGCAATGTAAAGCTCCATCGCGACCGCGTGGCCGATCTCAAGGAGATTCTGAAACGGCTGCCGCTCGTTCTCGGTGTCCTCGCACCCGTGCTCCCTTCGGATGGCCTCTAATAATTCGGCGTATGCCTCCGAGACCGAATCTAGGATTCGGTCGAGCAACACGAACGCCCGGGACCGGACAGCCTCCTGTGCCGGTTCAGACGGTGCCACCGCTCCGGCCACCAGGCCACCTTGTTGTCGCAGTTCCCGAACGATTCGGCCAATCTCACTCGCGTGGGACGCGGGCTCGCTTACGACCTCGTAGAGAGCTTTTCGTGACACGGATTCGTCGAATCGCAGATAGAGGTCCACGAAGAGCCCGATGCACGCTCGGCGGACGAAGTCGGCCTCCTCGGTGGTCGCTCGGTCGAGCACCGAGGAGGTCAGCGCTGCCGCGCGATTTGGCGCCGCCTCCGCTACTCTCCGTAGCGAGCCGACGACGGGGTAGAGGATGCCTAACCGCTCCTCCTCCCTGCAGAACCCCTCCAGCACCCGCCACATTACGTCGGGTGCGATCGCTGTCAGTGCATGCACACCTGCGGCGATCCCTAGCCGTACTCCAGGGTCAGGATCCGCGGCGAGCTGTTCGACGGCGTCCGCCACCGCACGATCTCCGCGGGATGGGCGGCTCGCGAGCCAGACTAACCCCGCAGCCGCCTCGGCCCGCGGGTTACTCGCTGGACGCATCGGATGCTCCCGGTCGTACCACTCGTCCGGCCCAGGCGCTTCATCCCCAACCGGGATGGTGGCGGCCTCAAGCAGGAGGCTCCGGACGAGGGCGCCAAGGCTGTCCTGGCAGTCGACGCGGGGCGACCACGCGAGTAGCCGACATGCTTCAGCAAGGCGGGCCCAAGCCTCCCGCAGTCGCCGCACCGAGTGGCCCTCGGCTTCGGCACCCGAGAGCGCATTCCGGAGCAACGTCAACTCAGTCTCCACCTCCGCCGCTTGATCACTGCCGAAGCTCGGATCGGCCGACTCAACCCAGGACTGGACTTGCTCCAGCACGCGGTGGTCCAGGCCCTTGGGTTCCTGTGCCTCCCCCGTCGTCAGGATCAGGGCCTGGGCGATCTCGTCGGGGAGTGCCTGATCGAGTGACGCGGCGTGCGTCGAGCCCACCGTGTCTCCCGTCAGATCGGCCACGAGCTGCTTGGCTCCCGCGGTCATCAGCGCGTCCTCGGGGAGGCAACCGAGCAGCCGGTCTCGTACCTTTTGACCGTCCTTTCTCCGACCGTCCGGCACCTCGTCAGGGATTCCGACGATTGTCTTCTCCACTCGCTGCCGCTCTTCTGCGATGAGGTCCGTGAAGATGGCGCACAGGAACGCGCAGGCCGGTTCCGTCGTCGCAGCACCGAGTAGGATTGGCATGGCCCAGGCAAGCGGGCGGAGGTCGCGCCCGAGGGTACTCGGGTGGGCAGCACCGGCGGTGAGCAGCCTCCGCCACACGGATGCGGGGCGGGTTTCGGCTGCGACGGCGCGCAAGAACGCGCTCCGGTCCTTGATTCGTTCGATGCCCGCCGTAAGCCGTTCCAGATGCGTTTGGAGCGCGTTGAGCTGCTCGTTGGATTCTCGATGGTTGATCGGCTCCTGCCCGTCCCACCACTCGCTCTGGTCGTACTGGACGCCTGCTTGCTCGCCATGAAAGTCGAAAAAAGAGACGGCATGCGGTACTCGCCCTGCCCATGTCTGCTGTCCGAGGTAACGGTTTATGATCGCGTCGAGGGCACGGAGCGCCTCCACGGGAGCCCGGGACAGGAAGTCGGGGTAAGCCTCCGACAGGACGAAGAGCGCCATGTCGTAGTCCTGGACCCGGTTGGAGGAGAGAGCCAGGATGAGGCCGCCAGCCTGCGTCTTTGACCGACTGGTCTCGACGTGGGAGAAGCAGGCACGATAGATGTCTTCAACCAGCCCGGGATCGAGGGCGATCAGCCCTCCCACCTCCTCAGCGAGCTTGGGCATCTCCTCGTAGCCATACTCCGCCAGGCGCTCTGGTGCCAGCGAGGTGCGGATTAGTCGGGCCGACTCTAGTGGGGCGCTGGCGAAGGTCCGGCAGACCGCCTTCATCGCGGTCGTCACCAACCAGTGATCGCGAGGCTCGTGGTCGCGCGCGTACACGAGGAGTCGCCGCGCCGCGCGACCCAGGGCCGCGCATTGTCCGTCGGTGAAACTCTCTGGGCGACCGTAGAGCTCGGGCAGGAGCGGGCGAAGGGCGGCTACAACGGGTGGGGTCAGCTCCTGGCTCAGTCGGTCAACTAGTTCGAACCAGGGGCCCGCTTGCTTCCCGACCAGCGCCTTCGCTGGATGAGGGACAGCGAGCAGCGCGTTACTCAGGTGACGCAGTGTCCGGGCCGCAACAGATCGGGTCTGCTCCGCCGGTTGTCCCAAGGCGTCGACGAGCGGCCAGAGGTCGGCCACCCGTATCGCGGCCTCCGCCGCCACCGTCGGCCCGGAGAGCTTGCCGATCTCTGGCACGCCCTCCGCGCGCACCATATCCAGAACGATTGACCAGAAGTGGGTGCGTGTGACATCGTCTTCCCACAAACGTTGGAAGTGAAACGTGAGGCTGGGTCGGATAGCGACCACGAGGTCAGATTCATCAGCTAGAAGATGAGCCTGTTCTTCGGCCGTCTTCGGTCCAAGAAGAAGGCGGGCCACGGCATAGTCGAATAACACGTGGTGCGCGAACATCAGCACGTAGCGGGACGGAGCAGCGGTCGGCGATGGTCGCCCCTCGATGAGAACCTGGGAGCTGAGGATATCGTTAAGGGCCGTCGATGAGGCAGGGTCAGCGACCTGCGTGCGATCGGCACGCAGCCGCCGCGTCCGCACCATCTCCTCCGCAACCCTCCGTAGCACGGCTTCTCGGGCGTCCCCCTCCCGATCCCCCTGGACGACGCGGCGCTCCCAGTACCGATCGAGAAGCTCCAGCTGGGTGCGGATTGGCGTGAGGTCTGCCGGTTCGAGCCCCGAGTCGATCAGTTCAGCAGCGAGGCGGAGATTGAACGGTACCCGCAGCAACTCACGCAGCACGTCGTCGGCCGTTGCGAGAAGTTGGGCCAACCCTGGCAACCCGTCTCCTACGAGCGCAAGTTCGTCGTCGGTTAGGAGTGGCACGTTTACGTGGCGGACACCGGAGAACTCGGGGTCGTTGAAAATCGCTGAATGCCCTCCGCGGAAGAGTTGCTGTAGCTCGATGCTGTAACGAAGGTCGAATTTCCGGATGGAAGCAATGACGTGCCACCGGTCATTCCCACGGAGGATCGCGGCGATGAGGTCGCGCATAGCCTTCGCAGCCCGGTCCCCACGGGCGGCGTCGAGCGCGTCAATGACGAGGAAGGCCGGCTGCCTTCCCGGCCAGTTAGCTAGGACGTCGGCTAAGTCTTGGGAGCTGCCGATGTCGTGGCGGAGCTGGCCAAGACTCTCGGCCTGGATGGCGTCGGCGGCTAGGAGCACGACATCGCGTTCTGCGGCCGACAGGGCCGCCACCACGTCGTGCAGGGCGCCCGACTTTCCGGCGCCCGGTTCGCTCACGACGAGAAGCGACCCCTCCTCGGCTTCGGCCCGGAGCGCGCTGGTGGAGGACCGCGCAATCCGAACTTCCTGTGAGCCCACGCGGATGCGCGCATGGTCCTGAAGGGTTTCCAGCATCGTCCGAGAAAACCGTTCGAGCCGCTCGATGTCGTCTTGGTAGCTGCTCGGCGCACGGAGATCGACGCCGACCTCTAGGAGAGCTTGTTGCAGGGCGCGACGATTGCCGCCAGTCCGGGTGCGGGCAAAGCTGGCGCACTCGGTTATCAGGGTGTTCCACGCAGCATTGGCCTGAGCCGGATCGCGCAGGACAGCGCCCCGAAGGAGGTCCTTCGCTGCGAGTTCGTCAGGCCCGGCTCGATCCACGTCGAGGATGTGGACCCGTATAAGCTTCATTAGTTGATGGACTTCGTCGTCGGTCGGCCGCTCCCCCCGATGTCGAACCCACGCGGTCTCGATGTGGTTCCGGACTACCTCGTAGGCGCGGCGCTCGTCGGCGTTCATGACGACGTCTACTGCCCCACCGGGCACGTTGCCCCGGACGCGGTCGAGGGCACCTGGAAGGTCGTGACGGATGCTCGAAGGACTCGTCGGCCCCGTGGCGAGTACGAGGCGATGCTGGGCGAGCTCGCGGCGCTCAATACCGGCCGTCGCTGATTCGTCAGTCTCGTGCCACACGAGGAACTGCCGGACGAATTGGTCGATCGCCGAGGTCAATCCCTTGTCCTTCGCGCCTAAACGGAGCGAGTGCTTGGCCTGGATGAAGACGTGCCCACCGGCGGATGTGCCGACCATTAGGTCGTCGACCGGGTTCTCACTCTCCGCGCGGAGGAACTCGAGGGTGACGTTGGCCGGCAGTTCCCACGGAGCTTGTGCTCCTTGCTCCCCCAGAATGCGCACGGCAAGCCAAGCGCCGACGCGGTTCTGAAAGTCGGCCCCGGCCTGCCCGGCGGCTCCCCCTGCTGTTACTCCGGAGTGCAGTGTGTCCGTCATCAGGTTTCTCCGGCTCGGCAACCCACCGCGGCAGCAACCTGTAATCTAATGCTACTCAAGCAGGAAGTGGAATGGGTGCCACCGGCGCTCACGGAGTTTTGCATGTACCCTGTCGTTCTTGAGGCAGGTCAGCGCCACCACGGATTATTTGTGACCTGGACCGAGAATTGGCTGGGAGGCCCGCAGTGGGCCTCCGGACGAGGCGTTCTCAGTGTGACTAGAGGAACGAGTTTGGGGACCTCCTCGTCGCGTCGTGCACTGGTTCTTAGCTAGCTCGACTCGAGTGGACAGCTATTACGGAAGGCGGCTGGTGCCTATGGCATCGGCCGTTGTTCCCCCACTCCTAGATTTTGAAGAGGGGGCAAGGGGTAAGGCCCGACGCCGCGATCACCCAGCGTTCAACCAGATGCCGTACAACGCCCACGCAAGCTCTATTGTGACGATTGACGATGTGCCCCTCCCTCCCGCGTGCATAACCACCATCGCCGTCCACCAACCTGCGCTAGACTCCCCCACCGCGACCCGCGTTCACCTGGAGGACTCCGCCGTGCGCCTCGCCCCCATCCCCCGCTATCCCCTGATGTCCCTCCCCACGCCCCTCATGCGGGCCCGCAACCTGGAAGCTGCCCTCGGCGACCCCTGCCCTCGCATCTATCTCAAACGCGACGACCTGACCGGTCTCGCCTTCGGCGGCAACAAGGCCCGCAAGCTCGAATACCTCCTCGCCGACGCCCTCGCCACCGGCGCCAACCTCCTTGTCACCGAGGGCGCCGTCCAGTCCAACCACGCCCGCATGACCGCCGCCGCCGCCGCTATCGCCGGTCTCCGCTCCCTCCTCGTTCTCGATGCTCGCAACGGCGACGCCCTCGCCGGCAACCTCCTCCTCGATCGCCTGATGGGCGCCGAGGTCCGCATCGTTCCTGATCAGGCAGCCCGGGTCGCCACCATGGAACGGATCGAGGACGAGCTGCGCGCCGCCGGCGAGCGCCCCTACGTCATCCCCACTGGCGGCAGCGTTCCCCTCGGTGCCGTCGGCTACGTCGCCATGGTCTTCGAGCTCCTCGCCCAGCTCCTGACCCTCAGCGAGGCCCCCGTTCGCCTCTACCACGCCACCTCCTCGATGGGCACCCAGGCCGGCTTGGTCGTCGGCGCCCGCGCCGCCTCCGCCCCCTTCGAAGTTCGCGGCATCGCCGTCGAGCGTCCGATCGAGGACCTGATCGCCACCGGCGCCGCGCTCGCCAATGCCACTACCGAGCTTCTCGATCTCACCGCCGATTTCACCGAAGCCGATCTCGTCATCGACGGCGACTTCGTCGGCGCCGGCTACGGCAAACCGACCCCGGAAGGGATGGAAGCCATTCGCCTCCTCGCCCGCACCGAAGCCGTCTTCCTCGATCCCGTCTACTCCGGCAAGGCCATGGCCGGTCTCATCGCCCACATCCGCTCGGGACAGTTCGACCCCACCGCCTCCGTCGTCTTCCTCCACACCGGCGGCGGTCCCTCCCTCTTCGCCCACGGCCCCGCCTTGCTCGGTTGAGCGATCAGCTCACTCCCTCATCGGCGACCCGACCAGCCAGCCGACCGCCAGCAGCATCCCAAGCTCCCCGACCACCAGCGTCCACGGCAACCCAATAGCGCCCCCCAGGTAGCCCCCGAGCAGGGAGCCGACCGGGCGCAACCCCCAGACCAGAAAGCGCATCGTCGCGTTGACCCGTCCCTGCAACCGGTCCGGCGTTCGCGCCTGCCGCAGGCTCAGCGCGTTCACGTCGTAGACCACCACCGCCATCCATTGCAGAAATTCCGACGCCACCACCATCGGCAGCGCGATCGCCGGCACCAGCACCGCCAGCGGCACCACCAACCCAAACAGCCCGAACAGCAGTTGCCCCCAGACAATCGCTCGCCCCTGGCCGAACCGTCGCGCCGCCGGTCCCGCGACCAGCGCCCCAGCCAGGGCACCGACTCCGCCCGTAGCGAACACCAGCCCGATCGCGCCCGGCGTCAATCCCAGGTTCCGCGTCATATATAGGACATACACCGCGAAGAAGACCCAGGCGAAGACGCTTGTCGTCGCCGAGCAGGCCGCCAGCGCCCGCAGCGTCGCGTCGCGTCGCACCGTCCTCAGCCCTTCTCCGATTTCCCGCCAGACGTGCTGCTCATCCGCGACCGTCTTCGGCGCGGGCTCCGGCGTCCCGATCCGCGTCACCAGCAGACCGGACACCAGAAACGACACCGCGTCGATCGCCACCGCGAATGGCGCCCCAGCCAGCCCGATCAGCCAGCCCGCCAGACCGGGACCCGCCACCTGTGCCGTCGATGCGCTGACCTGGAGCTTGCTGTTCCCCTCGATCAGACCGTCCCGCCCGACCAACGCCGGCAGGTAGGAGAGAAAGGCGACGTCGAAGAAGAGGGTCAGGGTTCCCGTCAGGAGCGCGACCGCGTAGAGCATTCCCATCCCCAGGACGCCCATCACGCTCGCCAGCGGAATCGTCGCCAGCAGCGCCGCCCGTGCCAAATCGGCGGCGATCAAGATCGGCCGCCTCCTCCGCCGGTCGACCCAGACCCCGGCGAACAACCCGACCAACAGAAACGGCGCCGTCTCGGTCGCCGCCAGCACTCCCACCTGGAACGGGCTCGCCTTCAGCGTCAGCGCCGCGATCAGGGGCAGGGCGAGCAGCGTCACCTGCGACCCGACCGCCGACACCGCTTGCGCCGCCCAGAACCGCCGGAAGTCGGACTGTCGCCAGAGCCCCGTCAGCCGCCGGCTCGGCCAGCCCCGCCGCCTCGGCCCGCCGCGCCCTGCGTCGATGACACCGTCAACGGATGTTTCGCGACCGGCGTCCGGCTCGCATCCAACGGACGAACGAGAATCGGTTGTGAAACCCATGCCAAAGCGACCTCCGGAAACGATCGGAGGGGTCGCTCACCTGGGCGCCCACCTCCGCTGTCCTCTGCGCCGACGTCTCAGGACAGCGGGAAGCGAAGCATTCGGATCAGAAGGTCCTCGCGCCGGTCGCGCTGTTCCGCCCTGGCCACTCGTCTCGTCTCCACGCCCCCTCCGCTTAGGGCTCGCTTGTCAATTCTTCGATTCCCAGCATACCCGCCCCACCCACGCGTCGCAACGCTCTCTTCTCGTCAGTGTCGCGGCTGAGAATCGTCAAGACGCCGGTAACGCGGGTAGATCGCGGGCCGCGCCGATGGACGAGTCCCTTCCCTGGTTGCGCAGCACCACCCACGGGCGGCAGTGCCGTCGATCCCCTCGCGGCCCCCTCGCGGTCCGTGCAGCGACCTCTGGCCACCAGAGCGACCCCATTTCTATCCCGCGTTACCAAATCCGCTTGATTGGTCGGTCTTCCGCCAACGCGGCACGTCAGACCTCCCCTCTCCCGCGCATCGGGCGGGTGCCCTCTGGGCGGGGGCAGGGGGTGAGGGCGTTCCAGGGGCAGGGGGTGAGGGCTTTGAGGGGGTAGGCGGCCCCGCTCGACCTCTCCCCGGCGGGGCAACCCGCCCCTACCCGAACCCGCCCTTGGGGTCGCCCTCAGTCCTGGTGATTTGCGCGGAAATTGCTTGCCAGACCCCGTCTGGCTTCGCGTACACATCGGTATAGCGGCTCGTCCCCGTCGTGCCGTCCCGGCGCGTGAACACCCCTGTCGCGTGGATGAGCGCGACGTCACCGTAGATGCGGATCCGGACCTCCGCCAGCCTGAATGCCGCGACGTCGGGGCCGTCCGCGGTCTGGCGAAGGAATCGAGCCTTGTCGAGCACGGAGCCGTCAGATTCGATACAGATGAAGTCGTCCGCCAAATGCTCCTCATACCAGCCGACGTCGGCCGCCATGAAGGCATCCACGTACTGCGCGTTCAGTTTGGTGAGTATGGCCTCGTTAGACATCTGGCGTTCCTCCGTCGCTCGCCGACGATCGATGTCCACGTCGTGCATCACGCCCCCTCGTTAGCGCGCGACCGACCCAGCGACCACCATCAGCCGTCATTGTCCCCCGTCGTTTGATTCTCTCACCCGTGAATCACGCCGGCCAACCCTCTTGACAACTCGTACCAGAACATATATTCTATCTCCTAAGCGGTCTGCCTCCGGTGTGGAGGGCGGGGACCTGGGCAGCAGCCGATCCCACCCGTCCCCGCCAGGACGTCATCCGCGGCCCGGGAGCTTACCCCGGTCACCCCGAGCCCCTCCCCGTCGTCACGTAGCAGCCCCATCCCCGCCGTGACTACGCATCGTGCTCCCAGTCCCCGGACGTCATCTCTCCTTCCGTCTTTCCCTCTTCCCCTCTTTCCCTCTCGTCCGTGGACCTGGTTTGAGCCCCGTGGGACCGTCGTACCCGTGCGCCGGTCTGAGCGGGAGGGTCGTTCCCCCCGTACGCTGAAAACCCGCTGATTTGGAGCTAGAAAGTGCGCCCGCCTCTCCTGACTTCTGACTGAGAACTCCTCCGACCCCCGACCTCCGACCCCCGACCCCGTTGACCCTCCGGCACATCTGTTCTGTACGTTCGCTCCGGTGTAGACTCCGGCCATGGACGAACCGCTCGCCGGTGATGGGGTCAATCGGGTTGGGGTCATCGCCGATGTCGCCGTCGAGGGCGCGCGCTCAACCGGTGGCGACGGCATCCTTAGCTATGCCGTGCCGGAGCGATGGCGCGATCGGATCGGTGTCGGTCAGCTCGTCTGGGTTCCCCTGCGGAAGCGCCTCTGCCTCGGTCTGGTCCTCCGGCTCCACGACGATCCGCCGCGGTTCGAACTCAAGCCGGTCCA
>JAABUS010000485.1_pt1 | contig 101074 bp, 80 predicted proteins | sample 5560161 | NCBI WGS metagenome assembly JAABUS01 (sample SAMN10711885, study PRJNA513376) | rock metagenome | isolation source: Antarctica rocks | place: Antarctica: Victoria Land, Trio Nunatak nord | collected 2016-01-04
CGAAGTAGGGAGGGGGAGAGAGGGATAGTGGATAATAGAGAGGGGGAGGGGAGTTGCGTACGAACCGGGAAGTTGAGGGAAGGGGATGGTAGGGAGGGGGAGGAAGGATGCCGAGTAGAGCGTGGCTTTGGGATGTAGGTGGAAGCCCTCTTGTGGGTGGCACTGAGATTGTTATTGTTGGCGAAATTCTCTGATTCGAACGCTCCGAATGAGTTGATTTCTCATTAGAGGAGGGGTGCGGATTCGGTGAATGGTTGAGTCGGCTACATGATCTATAACCGAACAAAGCTCTCGATGCGTTTCCCTGAACAATTCGATCCCACAGCTCTATGAACCAGCTTTCTCAACCGTGTCCCTGATGTAGATATCTCCAAAGCCCTGATCCACACTTCTCTATAACAATGATTACCAGCTCATATCACTCACGCCCGTCCCACGCACCGTCCTCGACAGGCGCTCCTCAAGCACATCCGTGCCTCACCGGTCGCCACGTCGTGGACGCGGCTGTGTTGATTCTTCTCCTTGGTCGGTTTTTCTGGCGCGTTGACCGTAGGATGGGCAGCTGTGGGAGGGCAGAGTTTCTGGGCCTGCTCGAACCAAGGGTTGTGGTAGAGGAAGAGGTAGGGATACGGGTCTGGTATTTCCACTTCGGGGTCGGTAGGGTTGCGTGGGTGGGGAGAGGACATGGTTGAAGAAGGAATTTTGGGTGGGCGAGATTAGGGAATTGGGGGATGGTGGGCGGTGAGAGGCTTTGGTTGGGGAGATGAGTGACTAAGAAGATATACGAGCCTGTAGTTCTTCGGTAGGGGGACTTGGAAATTAATTTAGTACTTTGTTGCTTCCTGTGGGTTGTGCACTCTATGGTGGGATAATTCGGTGTTTGGTAGAAGATGACGGAGGAGAATATGGGAAGAAGGGCGTTTGAAGCTCCCATGCTGCATTAATATAGTAAGTCCTGATGACTCAATGTTCGTATGTCGGTAGTTTGAGCACATTAGAGGCTTTCCTTCCTCAAACCTACAATTGCCCAGAGAGGCAATATCTTCCAAAGAGGCAATCCGGGCTTTCCGGCCAGCGTCTGATAAATACGCCTGTACTGTGCCCAAGATTGGAGGTATGGCTCTGTGCAACGTATCGTAAAGCTGGCCCATTGCAGTCGACAGGGTATGTTGGCCTGGAGCATTTCGTTGTCAAGCTTGACCATATCTGAGCTTTCGTATATCGTAGACTTCGCAAGTGCCGTATATTTAATACACATCGTAGAACACGTACTACGGGCATAGCAAATAGGCCTCCAACAAGCGAGATTGACATGGACAAGGAGGAGCTTGAGGTTATCGCATCTTTTTCTCTTCGACTGCAATGGTCGTCGTGCTTCGTAGAACAGCCAATAATCCGCCGGTAAGCCAGAGTAAAGCTTGGATTAGCCATACGAAGACTCTCATCGCGAAGTCGGCGGGACCGAGCTGTGGCTTTCGGCCTCTAGAGAACGTGGAGTCAACAAATTGGAAAGGTATTGTTGCACCTAAATGGTCCATCGCCACTTTTACGCCACTGGAGAAGCCATCCTCATGAAAACCGTATTTTGTCCAAGCACCCGCATAGCTGATGCCCCCGGTGTTTTGTATCGAAGGAAGTAGCTTTTGCGAGCGGATAGCGGCAGCGTTGTATAGAGGGTGATGGTATGTCCATGTCCCTTGAACAAGGGCAGGATCAGGCGTCACGATGGGGTTCAGCGTTACAAGAACAGGACCAAATTTTGAGGAAGGGATATGTTGCAACAAGTTCATCCAGTATGTCAAGCAGATAGAGGATGGATGGTTGGAGGACGAGGGAGTAGTCGTGATGTAGTTCCACGCTGCCCAAGCGACTGGGCGTGTTGGCATCAACTGCGTACCGTCAGTGGGACATAGACTAGAGGGAGTTAGAGCATCTCGGAACAAAGGGGAGCTTTACGCTTAGATCAGAGTGGAGTACTGCCATATTCGGACTGAACTGGAAACCGGACAAAATGTCCTTTTCCTTCTGGGTAGCATTATGCCGAACAATATCCAGGGCCTGGTCACCGTGAGTGGCCAAGATGACATGATCATAAAAGTCCTCACTCCCGTCTTCAAATTGAAGTAGGACACGATCATCACTTAGGGACCGTGCAGTGGTGACCTTAGTTTTGAGATGGAGGCACTCTCTTGGAAAGTTGGCCATTACAACGTCAATGTACTGCTGAGAGCCTCCTGGAATCGACATCCATGTGGGCCGAGCGGCAAAGGTCGACAGTAAATGGTGATTCCACATGAAACGAACAAGGGTGATTGCGGGGAACTCTAGAGATACCTTGTCCGGAGTCGTACTCCAGACGGCAGCAGTCATAGGTATGAGGTAGTCGTTCTTGAAAGCTTCTGAATATTTTTCTTGATCTAAGTACTCTCCAATGGACTGTTGGCTACGTGGCGCATGAGCTCTGCTGCCTGTTCCATTCGTTCCCGTTGGATCTGTTTCGCTTTCATCATCATTAGAAAGCAGGTCTACGGCAAATTGGTTGAAACGGATAAAGTCAAACAGCAAATGCCACATGTGCCTGCTGAAGATATTCGATCTCTGCGCAAATACCGAGGACAAGGACGTGCCAGCCCACTCGAAAAGGCCCTGATCTCGCGAAACACTGAAAGTCATTGATGTTGAGACTGGATCTATTCCGACGTCTTTCAGGAAGGCGATGAAGTTCGCTGGACTTGGTGAGCCACCACTTCGTTCGACCGGACGGGCGTACTAACGATACGTTGCTGTATTCAAGACTATGAAGCCTGTATCGACATTGGTCTCGAGATTTTCCTTCTTGAACGAGACGGTATTTGTATGACCCCCCAAACGGTCTGCCGCTTCGAACAGGTGAACTTCATGGTTCGTGCTCTTGAGAGCCCATAAGGCTCCGATACCCGTGCAGCCACTGCCAACTATGGCCACTTTCTTAGGCTTTGTCTGGCCACTCATCATACAAGATCAAAGACCAGTGACGACGATATGTGAGGATAAGGCCTTGAGATTATTTGGGGTACATCGAGTAGGAAATAGGAAGAATGTCAGATTAAGCGGATTAGATGACGTGAAAAAATTTAATGATGCTTCGCCAAGACCTATACTCATCTACCAATTTCACTCTGCAACACCTCCTTGAAGGAATCGAGTAGTCATGGACTGGAGAATTTCCGTTCCCATTCCGGAAGAGATCGTAGTGCCGGCAGAACCTCGGCCGATCGGCGACAGGGATCATCAGCGGCGTGTAGAACAAGTATCTAGAGCGTTTCCAGCGCGCTGACATAGAGTACTAGGTCTTCATTGGAATCTTCATGAACGAAGAGAAAGATGATACTATCGTACAAGTAATCAGAGCTGTTTGGTTATTCTCGGCCTACACAAGAATCGCCAGACTGAACAGTATCCGCAACTGGTACAGGCAGCAGCCCACCGTGAGAGTCGACGTACGCACTCACCAGATTACCTATTCCATCTTTTACTTCAGCTTAGGCTGCCCGTGATGTCGAATCCTCTAGACACCGATGCAGGCTCTGAGCTTTTCAGCAGCTATGAAGCCGAACTCAAGCTCGTCCAAGCCGACCTTAACCAGAAGCTCGACCAAGTGGCCGAACTGACTGGCGAACCTCGAAAGTCCGCCGTGCGGCTAGCAGAGCGTGCCCTGGAAGAGGCCCAAGAATTGGTACTTTTAATACCCTACGAGACCCATACCATGGTATACCATCTGGCTGACTTGAACTTCAGCTCGATCAAATGCGCCTCGAGAAATCCAACATCCCCTCCTCAACCCGCTCGAAAGTAAACCAACGATTCCGAAACTACGAGTCCGACATCGATGTCGTGAAACGGAAGCTCAGATCACAATCCAACGACCGCAAATCCGATTTCAATAGCCGCTACTCGGACAACCCCGCTCAAGACGACCAACTTGAACAGCGGCAGCAACTTCTATCAGGCTCTGAGCGACTTGATAGGAGCTCACAACGATTGAGAGATAGTCAAAGGATAGCGAACGAGACGGAGACTATAGGGCGGGATACGCTATCGGATCTGCAGATGCAGGGCGAGCAGATACAGCGTACGCGGATTACGATCTTGGAGAGTGAGGGATATGTGGATCGGAGTGTGAAAACGCTGAGGGGGATGGCGCGTAGGTATTTCTTCCCTCGAACTTTGGCCACTGCAGTGATGAAGTGACTAACGAACAAACAGAATGGCTACGAACCGGATTATAACCGTCGCGATCATTACGGTTCTCGTTCTGCTGATTATTGCAGTTGTGTACAGCAAGTTTCGTTAGATTACTCGGCAGATGTACAATATTGGAGCGGCTCATAGCATGACATCCGTTCATCCTCAAGCTCAGGACCCAAGTGAAATGAATAATCTGTGCGTTTGTGGCTCCTTCTTTGGGTTCAATCCAATATAAGGACGTCTATCGAATCTGTCGCTCTTTTTGGTGGCTCTTCTTCTGCTTCCCAGAGCCGAGAACATCTGGAGGGAGATTCCTCATGACGTTATAGCGCAAGGTCATGTGTGTATGACAAGACTTTCATGGCTCCAGCCAACTCGTGACAACATAAGCACCCGAATGTAAAAGCATAAAAATAGCAAAGCATGTGGGTATGCTCGAGACCGTACGGCCAACTGGTGAGCTCGAAGCGGCAGCAAGTAAGTAGGAGATCTGGAGTCTGAGGCATACGGTAACCCATTCGACCATCCTCAAGCTCGCTTACATTCGAGGCTTCAAGATATCATATTAGGCGTCAGAAGATCATACTCACAGGTAAGTAGTGCTGTGCAGATACTGTCCGAGTCAAGTCGCTCAGACCACTTGCGATACTCGTTGATGCCAACGGAGATCTAGGTTTGAAGAATAATCTTCTGCGTTCTCGAGACAGAGCCAGGCTACTTCGACACCAGCACAGTCCGCCGATACTTATCCAACTACTACGACGGTGATAGCCCACCCATATCAAATTATCGTCATCCAAAGAAATTTCTACGACATATTATGCAAATACAGTCGTGGGAAAGCTCCATAAGGCATAGACATGACGAGGTACTAAGGATGGCATCTTCTTGATCATTGTAATTTTAACGCAAAGTATCGGGATCCGAAAAAAAATGGTGGCCGTGTTGGTGGCTGCTTCCCCGTTGTCTGGAGTATTCCGGACAGTCAAAGTATGTACCCTGCACCGAAGCGCGGGCTGATTCTCTTTTCACTTGCAGGCTGGATTGCGTATTCGAGCCGTTGCGGGAGCGCGCTTTTTGTTTTCATTTGTTTTGTCTGCGATTGGAGGGAGACACAATCCCATCCCGCAGCTCCCCCTACTTATTATCACACGGGAAAACTTTCAGCCAGCATATCTATGTTCTGGTTCGTCTTGCTTAATTTTAGAGTGGGCATTTCACATGATTCCTTATAGTACGGAATCTTGTCCTGAGTCAACGAGACCCTCCTGTGCTACTCGCTCCATGATGGCCTGAGCACTTCAGGGCTTTCGAGTCACGTAACATATATCGATACACTACCATCGTACTATAGCCTCGGATCAAACCCTCGACACAGCGAAGGCAACGAGCCCTACGAGTATGCACCAATACACAAACTCCCCCATCTCCAACTGACCAGGGCAGGAGGAGAGACAAACACGAACAGGAGCAAGAATCAAATTAGGCTATGGGCGGACTGTGAACATGAAGTCCCCCGCGGTGGATCGCACATATAGGGTACAATAGCTGCGTGTTGAATCGATCCCTTGATTTAGGATCAACGCCTGTATACATCCTGCCAAAAGTGCGTCCTTCTGATACTTTTCTTCTGGCCGTAGAAGACCCGAAGTAGAATTGAGCGAAATCAGTTTTCTGGACTTGGCATACGGACAACAATCGTGCGGCGAGAATATATCATGTTCCTCGAATAGTACAATTTTATCAAAGACCTTGTCCAGAAAGGGCAGCTTTCGGAATTGGGTAGCTACAATTTTCCACTAAAACGAAATTGACAATAATGTCCTATAGTTGTGGCACGACTCTGCTGTCTATGTCGTGAGTTCTGTGATTCCCGTTGGAGTTGATTGAAAGTCAGGGGGGATGCTCGTGCTCGGATCCGTATACGACATTGTTTCAGTGGATACGGAATAAGACTAGGGTTTCCACCGATGAATACTGTACATCCGTTTACTGAAGAAAACGCTTCGAACGACGACCTGGACGAGTTCGTACACTGGCAGAAGGATCAAAGTTTCCCAAAAGCTTTCTAAGAATTGATTGCTAGCTAGGTAAGCGGATGTGCCAATAATTATAAGGTAGCTCAAAAACCAAAAGAAAGGCCGGCAATCGATCCCCGTTCGCTTCGCCCATTCTGACTTACCTTTCCGTCCAGGAAGCCAGCTATACTCGCTACATTCACATGCCGCAGCTCCAAAAATTCTGTCATCGTCCCCTAAGTAACCCTTCAATCCCCCGGACTCCCATGACTCCGCCACTCGTTCTCTCCGCTCGAACCGTAGTTCGCCATACCATCGATCAGCTCACACAGCCCTCGGCCGCAGCTCTCTTCGATTTCTTGACCATCTCGGCCGACCAGGACGGCCTGCCCTTCGTTGAGTGAGTTTTTGAGATAGCCGCAGCGGTTGAAGCGGGTTTCGCTTGTGGCGATCCATTCGATGAAGAACGGCGGTGTGGACTCCCAGATGAGCTGTTTGGCCCAAGAGGGAGTGGGGGCAGCCCCAGGGGCAGATACCATACGAGCCTTATTACGGTCAGAAGAAGCAGTGAATATCAGATGAAAGCATCGGTCAAAAAGGCAGTAGCCTAAGTATAGTAGCAAAGGATTTAGATTGCGACAAGAGAAGAGATGCTTAACAAAGTGTTCAAAGATATAGGTGAGTGAAAAAGGGGGACTCACGTAACCCTGAAAAGCCCTGCTGTTGTTCACGGAGAAGAATAAAATGACGTGGCGACAAGTGTTGTAGGCTTCGGTCAATGTATCTAGATTCTTCTTTTGGGTCGCCCAGGTACTCTTTTCCGGTTCAAGTATCAGAAAATTTTTTGGTCAACGTGCAAGGGCTTGTAAAACATCACTCACGTCACGTTGAGCGATCTCCACGTTCTCAGCGTTCCAACTTTTGATCATGAAGTATCTCGCATCTAATTAGAAGAATTGCGGTTAGAGAAGACTGCATGCTAAAGGGGTGAAGAAATCTAGGGTCAGCCGCGCGACTGACCACCTTGCTTGAGGTTCAAAGACTCGCTTCCGTTGGCACGCCCCTGTCCTCCACCTCTACTACCGTGAGGTTTGTAGCCACCACGGGAGCTTTGGAATCGAGTTCTACCGTTGCCGCGACCCCTGTAATTGGATTGGTATTCAAACTCGCGATCATGCTGAGTCCTCGACTCGAGGTCACGGTGGAACCGAGGAAGGTCCTGGTACAGGGGTAGGCCTCTTGTTCCACTATCACGGCGGTTTGGTGAGGCGTTGCGGCTTGCTCTTGGGGACCAGCGGTCGACCCTGGTTGTTTCCGCGCCTCTTGAACGGTCATAGTACCCATTCGCGTCGGATGCACGACGAGCGTTTGGACTCAAAGGTTGAGCTCGATGTTCGGGAGATCTGCTTCTTCTTTTATAACCAGCGGAATGAATCTCACTACTTCTTGTTATACGACTTTCCAGAGACTCGTCTTTGATCATTGGACTTGTCAGTGATGATCTCTCCTCGGAGCGTTCATTAAGATCAAGCCGTGGTAACTTATCTGCGCGATCTGGACGCTTAGACTCGTCGTCGCCTCTTTCTCTCTTCATCGCTAACGAACTCCTACCCTGCACCTTAGGTGACGGCTGGATATTTCGATTACTTTCGCCATTTCCACTTGTTGCTTGCAAGCCGGGGTTCGCTAAGTCTTTGATTTTGATTCCCAGATCCTCGGGTTCCTTCAATGGAACTGGTGGCGGTGCCATGGTTGTCCCGGACGGCGCACGAAGAATTTGAGGTGAGAACACTGAATGAAGATTACCTGTTTCGACGGGCAGCGTAGACCGAGCACGCACAGAGCGGGATCTCTGCTCCATCTCGAGCTGTGCTTCACGTTCAAGCTCTGCTCGTTGCAGATCGAGCGCCTTCATTTTCCGGTGTCTAGCAAGTGATTGCTTGCGGTAGGCAACATCGTTCCAATCTGTCATTTCAAGCCAATCCATAACATCCTCATACATCTGTTGATCAGCAAACATCGAAGGTTCAATTGTGCTTTTCGGTACTTGAAATGGAGGCTCTGAGGCGGCATAGTCTTTGTCTGGTTCACCTGTGATCTCGGTATTCTTGTTAGCCGGTGCTTTGACATGGTCTGGATTATTAGCAATTATCGTTTTAGGTGCAATTAGGTTCCTCTCCGAAGGACCTTGTTGTTGTCGAACTACTGTTTTTAAATCTGCATCACTGCCTTCGCTACAACGAGCATCGGTGGGCTCGTGATCTTTGACAGCCGCCCTACTGTTGTCAGCAGAGCGAGACAACCGTTGATCTTTGTCCGTGTATCGACGTTCACGGTCATATGTCGTATGTTGAGGCCCGTTGGGTTGAGCCCCTGGTGCTTGCGGCTGGCGTTGATTGAGATCTCCACCACTTCGGAGGCGATGGTCTTGGCCAGGTCCCGACTTGCTGTCTTTTTTCCACGCGTGCGGGGCTAAAGTTGTGGATTGGCTTTGAGGAGGTGTAGAGCTGGCGGCACCTAATCTATTTGTTTGCGACGGCTTTACTGGTGCAGCTGTGATTACTGGTGTTCCGCTCTGAGTGCTGGCAGATTTGGCCGCAACATCCCTCGCTGGCTTACTGGCATTTTCTTTGGTGGGAAGCTTGGGATCCGCAATTGCTGTGGTTTCTGCTTTGTCTGTTCTACTGTCCTTGGAACTAAGAGGTTCGGGAGCCTGACCTGCAGGCTCAGAGTCTGGAGCATCTTCACGTATCTCGCCTAATTCGGAGAGATCAGAAGAAGGTGTGTTGCCATTCGGATCTGGACGATGTTGATCATTGCCGGTGGGTGCTCGCGCCTTGATTATACCAATTTTGCCTCTAAAACCCCCAAGGGTTGCGCGTGTGCGATCCATATCAGGCACGGATGATTTTTCGGGTGTCGCTTCCCCGGACATGCCAGCTTTGATCTCGGAGAAGAGACTTTCAATGTCAGCCTGTGATGTAGACGGGACAGACGCCGGGTTCTGGAGTGCATTCGCAGACTTATCCTCTACTCTCGGCAAAACCGTTGATTGAAATGACATATTTCCATTTGCATTTGTAGTCTGCGCTGCCACACTTTTGTTGGGTGTACCCGCTACATTGTTGCTCTTTGTAGGAGTGGGCGTGGCTGACTTCCGCTGCTGTTGTGCAATCAATTTTGCTCGCAGTTGAGCCGCTCGCTCGCCTGCATCAGTCGTAGGTTTGCTATTTGTATCGCCTAGGACTAGCCTTGGCCGCCTTTGTTGTTGGTTTTGAGCCTTCGTTCCGGATACGGTCGCCGGAACAGTACTGATGCTGCGGTTGTTTGACCGCAGCTGACCGGCTCCAGCTGAAGGGTAGGCTCCAGATACTGACCCATTGCGTCTGGAATTGTGTGTGTCATGACCATTGCCCATGCCCATGCCCATGTCGCCTTCGTTATCGTAGAAGTCTTCTCCTTCGTCGAAAGGTACGTAGTCTTGCTGTTGGTTGGGAAAATAGCCACTGCCCCCAAGGTTCTGCCCTTGAAATGGTAATCCGAACCCGTGGTTCTGGTTTTCGAAGCTCGGCCACCCTGGTGTGCTCGACCATGATTGAGGGAAGGATTGCTGTATGGGTGACGACTGCGTAGTAAAAATCATGTTCCCACCACTGGAGGGCTCGAAGCTGTTGGGCATGCTCCCATAAGGAGGGCCGAAAGGACCTCCGCCATCAAAGTTGAAATCCTGGGACATCCCTCGCGTGAACACTTACGCCTCTTTGATTCTCAATCCACGTTCAAAGAAATTTTGTTGAGCATTGAGTGTGCGTGCGAAGTCTTGTGTGTTGCCGAGCTCACTGAAGGTCAGGAGCAATCCAGGGTCCGAGTAATTTCTTTGTACTGGTACTCTATGCTACCTGGACACCAATTGGTCGTTCAGTCTGTTCAGTGAAAGATCACTCTAGCCATAGCGCCATCTCATAAGGCAGTCGATCTCGCGGTAAGCGGCGCCAATATATTAAGTGAGAATATCTGCCCAAATGAGGAATGGCGTCTGGAGACGAAATCAAATGTAACCTTTTGCTACCACTTGGCGCACGGACCACCTGCTATCATCACGTGTTCAATCGTACCATCGCCTTTCTACGAAAGCGAAAAGGAAACAGTCGAATTGTACTATAACATGCATTGAGCTGACAGCTCGATTTTGTTCAACTATATTGTGGACGCACGGAGCCTAAAGCTAGTTCATGGTGAACACGTGAATAAGTATAGATCAGATCAGAACACAAAGCTTGCTACTACCTGGAAAGGCCTAAAAGGCGTTTGATCATGCCCGGTCTCACCTCATGTCCTTCGCCTTCCTCAGGTGGAGCTCGAGACTGCCGGATCGTGCTGTCTTTGCCCAGGGTTGCGTCTCGTAGCTGCCCCATTATCCGAATAGCATTCCCATGCTTCTCAGTCGAGCTTACAGTGTTACGCCTCCATCCTCGCCGGGAGTGTTGAGAATCTCCTCGGTCAGCCCGGTCGCCTTGGGTGGAAGAACCAGTGGTACAGGCCCGTCTAAGGGTTGGATGGGTCGTTGCGGCTGCTGAAGGACGCTGATGACCTATCGCAGATGGTGAGAGTCCTCTGGTGTTGCTGCACGGCTGTATCTTACCTTGAAGGTCTGGACTGGTGCTCTGAATGGCCATCGAATTCGTACTCTGGATTCCAAATAAGCGCGGAGACTTCAGTCCCAACGTCACAGACGGCGAAAGCTTGGAGCCATCGTAAAAGGGTGAATAGCCTTCCTGGAAAGCCACCCACATGCCAGACACTATTATAATCGTTCTGAGGTTCTCGTCTACGACTACTGTGCCTGGCTCTGCGAATGCTTGATCCCCAAAAGAGTCACAGTCATCTTCTTGGGACGATGACGAACTTGCGCTTGATCTTGCGGAAGACTTCGGCGATGCCTGTGGCTGTGGAGAAGAGTAGCGGTCGCATACCTCGATAATGTCTCTACTTAAGGTGGCAATGACGGCATGGCGACGTGTATCAGGGTTTATCAAGCTGAACGTATGTTTCGCTTGCTCGGGTTCAGAGGTAGAGCAATCCCGTGCCCTAGATCGCGTCGTATGCCTGGGAACCCATCTCCCCGTAGCCTGGAGCCATTCTTTATCAGCAAAGATAAAGTCGTATCGGCCGTTTCGACCAACAACCGCCTGACATGAGCGCCCGTCATTGAATAGAATCTCGGTAGGGCTGCCGACCTTCGCTGTGTTGTTATACGTTTGGCAGATCGCCGCTACGAGCTCCCTTGTATCGCTACGCTCGTCCTCCATCGGAACATCAAGCTCGTCTTTGATCGCCTCATACTTCTGACTTCGCACGACCATGAGATCGTCTGCTCCAAGGCCATCCGTTCCCCTGAAGATACAAGGAAATCTCCTCGCAAATTTAGGGGCAAAGACCACCGAAGGTATGACGTCGAACATAGGTACCGGACGGCTTGTAGTCGAAGTCTGATGGAGCTGGAGCAACAAGCGGGGGCGAATGCTGAGGCGCTGTTTGTGCTTGGCTGGTGGTGGATAGGCCAAGCGGAAGATTGTCTTGGTTTTTGGGCTTTTTGCCTTCTTGAAAACTTGCGGTGTAGAACCTGGGGAACACTGCACCGTTGATGAGCTATCATTGAATTGTCTTGGGCAATCAAAGACTTGAGTCATTGTGGGCGTGTTGGCAGCGATCCTTCGACACTGTCGCGATGGCCTCTGGCTTGTCTGAGGTCACGCAAGTAGGAATATTCGTCGACGGATGAAAAGGACAACAAGGGCTAGAAATGCGTGATCATTGTCTATTTATTAGCCAGTTCACTGCTTGGCATGAGGCATTAAAGTGTTGCTTGGACGCCTGCCAAGCCAAACCAACGGTACCGTGGGCGGAAAGGATCAAGGAAACGGCTCCTCCTGTGCAACTAGACTCCTAGGATCAAACACATGGAGCAAGTGGGGAAGTATGGAGAGCACAGAGGGATGATGCGGAACCGGATAGACAACAAAGTCGAACGAGCGGAAAGGAGATTGTAAGAGGGAAAAAAGGTTACAAGGCATTCAGCTGTGGTAAAGCTAGTAGTCTGGTTACTTGGTAGGCATATGCTACGTACTGCCCAGTCAAAAGAAGAGGGATCAATTGTCAGCGAGCTGATGCTCTCGGAGTCGGAGCATGAGTTGTGGAAATCTGGCAGCCTTGGGGCTGAGCTTAGCAGGATGGCCTGATCGGGTACCGATTGGATTTCGGACTTGGCCGCACAGACTCATGTGCGATGATAAAACCATGATAAGACAGAGCTTTGACGTTGTAGAGTCGTTAATAATCGACTAACATAGGCTGGACAAAAAGTTCGATAGCGCCTCATCAAAAAACATGCGAACAACAGGAAAGCTCTGGCGAAAGTCTACACGACACTAAGCCTATTTGAGTGAGGCATTGAATAAGCGGCGCTTGAGCGCTTAGTGACATGATCTGTGCAGCCGCCACGTGACCTGCACTTTCGTGACTCTCTCGAGATTCAGTTTGTACCCTGATAGACAATCATTGACAGCTAGGAAGTTCTGAGGTAGCTAAGATGCTGGCCTCGGGTTTCACCGGCGCTCCAGTATCCAGGGTATTTTTCTTTGGCATCATTGCATCCTCGATCCTTGCCAGCATCACCGACACCAAATACCTATTTTACATCAACATCGTGCCCCATCTATGGCGCTACAAGCAATTCTGGAGGCTGTTAGTATGGCAGACCTGCTACACCAACTCCACGGAGCTCCTCTTCGCTGCGATGTCCATCTACCATATGCGCATCATTGAGCGGCTTTGGGGTTCTCGCAAGTTCGCTGTACGTGGCCAAAGAATTTTTAACATTCATGCTTCAAATATAAACCCCTTTACATGCTAACGTAGCTGCTCACAGTCTTTCCTCCTCTCAATCCTTGCCCCCACCCTCATCATATCACCCCTCATCCTCGCTACAATCCTACGCCCCCTCTCCTTCAACCGCCTGAACACCCTCCCCGCCGGCCCCACTCCCCTCATCTTCGCCCTGCTAGCTCAATACCACGCCGCCATCCCTCACGTCTACAAATACCACATCCTCACCTCCGCTTCATCCTCCACAACCCACCCTCCCAGTAGCATCAGTCTCTCCGACAAATCTCTGACCTACCTTCTCGCCTTTCAGCTTGCTCTCTCGTCGCTTCCAGGCTCACTGGTAGCTGCAGCGGTTGGTTGGAGCGTCGGTGTTGCGTGGAGGGGCGAGATCGGTCCGGCAAGGTGGGCGAGGTGGAGAGTGCCGGGATGGGTTGTGGGAGAGGGGAAGAGGGAAGGGGAGGGGTTTGAGGGATTAAGGAGGAGGTTGGAGGGAGAGCAAGGGAGGGGTACAGGGGCGGAGGGAGCTGGAGAAGGTGTCAGAAGGCGAGGGATTGGTAGAGGGATATTGGATCAATTCAGGGGTGCATTCTGATTGGAGGGGAGGAGCGATTGTTGCATGGAAAGGCATGCACTGCGATGATACCCATTTGTATTTTGGAGGCAATCAAGCGGTTCCCTCAAGTCACATCTGTGACTGAAACTATAATGAAACCACGAATTGACCGAATACCATCTCTCCTTCAAAGTCGGCGTGTTTCTGAGATGCCTTCTATTGAAGAAATGATATATGCGCCGACAAGGTACACGTCCTAAGAGCACTCATTCGATAGCGCTCTTGGAACAAGCATTGACGAGATAACGCTGGATAATTCGATCAACGACGACCCATTGCTAAAGAAGTGAACAATCAAAGCGTAGCTAGCTCACAATCATGACGCATATGGACAGGCTTTGCCCAAAAGGCTAGCCAAAGGTCTCAATGACCATCAGCACCTGGCCAAAAAGAGTGCAGCCATTCTTTCTAAAGCATGGTGGGCACATCGGCTGGCCAAGTAAGAATAACGTTGATCTCCTTCAGCGCCATGACTATAGCCCGCTTGAGTATCAGACGGCGAGCGGTAGAAATGTCATGCAAAAGCTGGGCATCTTGGAAAAGTGTGGAAAGGTAGCCAAGCACCACAACAATTCTAGTAATACAAGTGAGTACGAGACGGCGAGCTGTAGAAAACCTTATGCAAAAGCAAGGTATGCTTAAAGAGTGTAGAAAGGTAGCCCGGGCACCAACACATTGCAAGTAGCAGTACGCGATTGCTCGAAGATATGCAGTAGATCGAGGCTTTCAGCCTTGATGTCGCCCATGCAAACAATGACCTTTTACGCCTGACTAGCAGCTTCTGGAACCTGGCAGGAAGCATTAGAAACGTTATGAATCGATCTGAGAAGGCTCCTCACCTATAGGAGGACGCCAGCCACCCCAGCCACAAGTAGTGTCACCTCCTGTATTATTACGTGTGCCGATGTCTATAGATCAGAATCGTCAATACTGTCTAGGCACTTTGCCTTGTAATTCAATTTACCTAAAGTGATGGGCAACGCACAGGCCGAGAGGGCCAACAAAGCTAGGTCATAGAAGTAGACTATATTGAACGAGAGCATATTGGCAGGGTGACCGAAGCAGAGACTTCGAGTTGATGTGTGTGGAAAGTAGAGGTAGGGCAGGGGAGGACCACTATTCGATCTAATTAGAAGATCACAGACAATTTATGGTATCTTTGCGGCTGGAAGATGACTTGAACGATGGGAGCAAGCAGCGTTTATACAGTTTTCGTCTCCTTCGGACGACAGACCTTTATTGCGCAATTTCAGCCCAACGGCGTATTCAGCCATCCTGAACGGTTAAGGGAAGGGTGCACAAACTCAAGTCTCGTGGATCTCGGCCGACATGGCTGCAAAACCGTATGACACGACAGCTCCGAGTCAAGACCGAAAAGCCGTTCGAGGGTTCGAGAACGCCCATGGATTCGTCAAGCTTTGTACTCATGCGGGCCAATGAATACGACTGAAAGCAGACCTCGTAACATGAGGCCACGATGCAGTAATACAGACAACACTGTAAGTTGTACAAGGCATCATCGCCACGGCGTGGTCTGGTTTAAGATATCACGACCCGTCCCGAGGTTGAGCTGATTTTTCTCGAGGAGACTGTGTGGTATCGCAGAATATGCATGTCAGCACCGAATCTGGTCAAACATGCGGCTTTGCGTCACCAGTCGTTTCCATCGCCTGCAAAACCGGACGAACGATTCGCAGACCTTTTCACAATGTCGTTGCGGCTGAAATAATGGCACAACGGAGCGGTAGCTCATGCAGGCTGATTGCTGGAGCTCAATGTCAGCTCGGAACTCTAGAGACATGACAGCTACGATGGCCTTGTTCCCGCTCCAAGTATTTGTCAGTAGAAGGTCCGCTTACTTCAATGCTGTTCTAGTATGGCTTTGGTATGGTTCATCTTCATTCCTGTCGCATTAGCAGAGACTTTGTAACTTAAGGTCGAAACGTCTTCCTACTTTTGTTTTAGCAATTAGCACAGATATCGCTCACTTGTTGTAGCCAACATACCGATTACGCCATGTCTTCAGTCCTAGCCGTTGGCGAGTCGCCTGGAAAGATGTACGCACTGGCCACAATTCTGATGGTATTGGCAATCGTTGCAGTGATATTGCGCGTCCACGCAAGGCGCATGACGAAGGCCAGTCTTGCATGGGACGATTTTTTGGTGACCGTAGCTTTGGTATGGTACAATAAATCAAGAGCGCAACTCAGCACAGGCCACGCATCCATAATTAACCATGATTGAAGGCTTTCACGATCGCGACAGGGGTGTGTATGCTTGCTGGTAAGTACGCCTCCTTTTGAGGATTCGAAGTCTGACTTCTTCGCATCAGCAACGGCTCATGGGAGTCTCGGCGGGCATACACCGATTGACCCAAATGGGGATCCCATATTTGATCACCGTCTAACGGTCTTGGAGCAGGTTAGTGCTTGTGTCTATAGTAGAACTTAGTCCATCCTTGACCGAGCGACATCCCTAGGCCACCTTCGCGTCGCAATTGACGCAGACCTTAGCTTTTGGATTCACGAAGTTGGCCGTCCTCTTCTTCTACAAACGGTAAAAAATGTCAGGCCCAATCCATAGACCTACCGTTGACTATTCTTCAGAATCATTTGCGGTCACGTTTTCAGTATATGCTTGTGGACAATGATTTCTCTTACCGTCGGTTGGATCATCGCATTTTTCTTTGCAAACCTTCTCCAATGTATACCATTGGCAACCAATTGGAACAGGTTGGGCACAACGGCGGGAGCTTGTATCAATACGAACCAGATGTACCTCGGCCAAGCATGGTCCGACGTGATTACCGATAGTAGGCTCTTAGAAGTCTGTCTCAGTTGAAGTGTGCAGTGGCTGACGATGGGTAGTCATGATCTTATCGTTGCCCATACCCTCAGTATGTGTGCGAAACTCGCTGTTCAAGCCATTCGCTAACTATCTTTCAGATCTGGGCTTTGCAGATGCCACTGTCGAACAAAATCGCTGTAAGCTGTATACTGCTATTAGGAGTGCTGTTAGTCATCTCTATATCCGAAAAGCAAGAGTCTCACAATCTGCAGAGTCGTCGTAGCAGGTATCGCAAAATTAGCAATGTTCTACAGGATTGACCGTGGTATGGCCTAGTATTGTCATGACACTTTGCAAAGATTGACTCTTATAAACAGAAATTCATTCTGGCGACGTGGATATTGCAAGTAAGAGCCCATACAAACTCCAGCTGAAGGCCTTTAAGCCGTACTAACTCTGCCATGTCAGATGTTCTGACACCGGCATTGTATTGGCCAATGGTTGAGGCATCGTTGGGTGTTGTTGGCGCATGTCTTCCATCGATGCGGCCTTTCTATAAGAAGTATGCTTCTCGGAGCAGCTTGCAAAGTCTTCGAAACCGGATCCAGCTTAGGTCTTACTTCACTAAGCTTTCAAATTCGAGCTCGGGATACTCTCAGCATGTCGACAAAGAGATAGATCTGTCATCTGGTCATTTCCAAACGACAAGGACTCTTGGGCCCAAAGAGTAAAATGCTAGACCCGTGTTACGAGAAGGGTGGCTTCAGTCGCTGTCACTCCAAACCTTCAGCGAGAATATGGAAAGGTTACTGTTCATTGTATTGACCTTTGAAGCCTACGAGTACCTGGATGAAGTATCAGTCACATTGAGCTTTTCAAAGAGAGAAAGAAAGAGACCTTAACCATATGAGATTCGACACGCATCTTAGTGCTGTGTGAGCGATATCACGTGGCCTTGATATTCTGGATTTACGCATGGAGAGCGAAGATGAAACCGCCCAATGTGTACTCCGGAAACCATCCATCGGACAAATCGTGAGAAACGAACGTAGTCGAAGCACAATCAGTGTGGGGACCTTATAAACTCGTAGTAATACCGGTCTCCATTCGTGACTAGTTCACCATGAACGCCATGATCTTGTCATCTAACATTGCGTCTTCACTGTGATATCGACATCCTAATGCATCCTTGAACTGGTTTTGTGAGCTACAGAGTTGGGGAGGAGTTTCAGAAGGGCCAGCTGAACGGCTAGTCCATTCGTAGCATGCCAAGCATTTGACTGAAACAGACGTGGAGCAGTGGCCGACGACAAAGATCAAGTCAGAGAATCAGCAGCACCAGGCATCGCAAGCAGCACGGTCATTGTGTGTCCATCCTGTCGCTCAACGTCCACACCTTTCAGTCACTACGATCGGTCGCAATGTCGTTTCCCAAATGCGAGTCCCGCTCACATTGAGCCGAATACACTGATGGCAGAAGCGCGGTGCGCTGGCAAGCTCTAATGTTGGCGCATGCCTGGCATCACAATGAACGGGACTCGGGCGCGGCAAGCCTCGTTCTCTTCTACTTCTGAGCCTCGCTACGGTGCTGGACTGCAAGGAGTCCACCCGGGAGCCAAGGTACTGGTGGACGGCTACAATGGCTCGTTGCATGGCGCTAATGACGTTTCTCTACGATACGATAGTGTTTGTGACTCGAACCACTCAACTATATACAGAGTACTAATGATGGTCAGTTGAAGCCGCATGAGCCTCCTCAACGTTCGCCCCTGCTAAACATGGACGACCCAGTTGCAATGCATCTACTTATGGAGACCGCCATGGACGACAGCCAACAGTTTCATGTGTTATCATACGAGGACCTCGACGCCATGAAGAAAGAACTCTCGATTCTCACAACTCGCATCGATGGGACCAAACGTAAACTTGTCCTGGAAACCAAACTCCGCGATGCTGCCCAATCCTTAAATCGCCTTCAGGATCCCACATCGCTAGAGTTCTCGGGAAGTTCGCCGAAACAAGGCAAGCGCCATCGGAGGAGTATGATGGGCAGTCGGGGCAGCTTTAGCGACATGCTCAACAAGACGGACGATGAATTAGCAGTCAGCACCAGGAAATGCGAGGACTTAGCACAAGAGTTGTGGCAGCTTGAAAAACGTGCGGAGACGCTGCAAACAGTCCTGTTAGAACATACTGCCGGAGTACTGCAGAAGACGCACAAGGGATATTTAGAGAAGGAATCACCCACTACAAAGCCAGACGGCGTCAATGGACATCTAATGGCTCAAAGGGTACCAAATGTGTTCGACTTCGCTCATGATTTCGACGATCGCAGCTTTTATGAAACATTAGACACTCTTCTTGATCCATTAGGAGTCCAGACGCACGCTTCGAAAGAGCCATTGAAGGAAAACTTTGCTCAGTACGACCAGGCAATCCTAGAAACAGAACGCAGGCTTGAAGACTTCAACGCTCGTTTACGAGACTCCATTGCTCAGTTAAACCTTCAGAACGGAGCAGAGACCGTCCCCCCAGTGCGAGGCGTGGAAGACGGGCACAACCGGATGACTACTACGCTTAACGATCAGCTAAATTATCTGGAGAGAAGTTTCTCAATCCTTCAGGAGAATCGTGATGTTGCAGCGCAAGACAAGAAGCGTTCTTTGTATGCAACAGAAGAGCAACTCGGGGAGCTAAATATCCAGCTACGCAGCATTATTACTCGAAGTCTTCAGGGTCAGAATTCTGAGTATCCATTACCGCCCGAGGTCTCTGGCAAAGGACCTGATTCTCAGGTGGGCTATCTGGAATCTGGGTTGGACGTGGTCGAGCAAACTATTCAACAATTGATAGAAGATAACCGTGCCATGTCTTCAGTTACAGCTAGCGCCGACGAAGCGAACCATTACAAAACGGTCTTACTAGGTTTATGGGAAATTCTTGTAGGAGGGGAAGAAGATCTTAGGCGACAGGATCCCCTTCAACGTGAGGCCTCACATGAAGAGTTTTGCTTACAAGTGTTCTCGAACAAGGTTCAAACGCTATTTGCGCGGGCAAGTGGATTACAAGAACAGAAAGAGTTCTTGGCCAGACAAGTCCAGCAGCAGCGAGAAGTGAATACTCAGTCCGACTCAACGAAAGACGGTAAGATATCCGACATGACTCTTGAGCTGGAGCAGTCCAGAAAGTCGGCGGCAAATAAAGAACGGGAGGCACAGGAGGCAAGGGACAGCCTCGCACTTATGACGGAGCGCGTTGATGTCATGCAGCAGGAAGTAAGTCTGTTAGAGCAACAGAAGGGCATTAACGAGAACAAAGCACTTGCCGCCGAGCAGGAGGCAAGGCGCGAGCTCGAAGAGCGGCTCATCGCAGAGCTTTCGGAGAAGCAGAGTCAACTCTCAACGTTGGAGTCTGAGCTTGCAGAGACCAAGGACGATCTCCGTATCTCCAATGCTGAGATGCTTGGCCGACTGGAGGAATCGGAGAAGCGCTTTCAGGCGCTGAATTCTGGCTTGAAAGCTTCGGCGACCGATCGAGAGAAATCGCAAAACGACATGCAAGACCTAGAAGGCCAGCTTGTCCTTCTCCAGACCGAGCTTACTGTAGCCAAAGCCGAGCTAGATGCCGCTTACGGTACACGCGCGGAGCGAGCAGCAGAGGCCACAGCACACCCTGTCAAGCAACAAGAGTTCGACGAGCTGACTGCACGCAACAAGATTTTGACCGAGGAGTTGGAAGGTATGAGGGAAGGCAATGCCGACACGAATCAACGTATGCAGACCCTACAGAGAGAGCTCACAGAGACGATTGGCGAATACGATACCATGACTCAGTCTACCATAGCTTTCGAACGTGAACGCGAGCAGCTTGAGAACATTCACGACACGCTAAGAGATCGTTGCGAATCCCTCGAAACCCAGCTTAGCGAGGAGAAGGTGCGATGGCTCGGCGTGAATAGTCCTGGAAGTGGACGAGCCAGAGACTCTATGAGCCCAGGAACCACTAGCACACAGGTTCTGACGAACGAGTTCAAGAAGATGATAAGAGATACTAGGGCAGAGAACATGAGGGCATTGAGGGTGAGCTATCCTCTCTCAAATGACACGAGACGGAACTGACAGCGAATACAGTATGAACAAGATGAACGACGGAAACTTGAGAACCTTGTTCGCGCTTTGAAGCGAGACCAGACACCTACAAAATCTTCTTTGAGTCAAAGTATGACTGCCCAGTAGTAGATGCAGGCCTCTGTGGGTCTAGTCGGTCAATCAGGCAGGCGATGCGTGACTGGTGGAGGAATATGCAAGCACGAAATCGAAGATGCGAAAGGATTCATAGCCCATCCATCGGATCGGCGACGACTTACTAAAGGCCATGGAGAAGCTACAGCTTCCCTACGCTTCCTAGTAGGGCGAGTAGACCCTTCGCTCAATCAGTAGAGCGAAGGATTGGAAGGCAGCCACCGTGGCAGATAGCGATGGCAACACGTTGGGCGATAGTGATATCAACTAGGTGGATATAAGTTGTTGCATTTTGCAGGCGACCGGCATCATAGCATCTAGCGGCATATCTAAGGCGTTCCAATCTGGCATTTACGTAGGGCAGAACAGATCTCTTTATCGTTGCGGATGGATTCAATAAGACTTACGTTCATATTCGCAAATTCATTTACATCTTCAGCGCTGTTAGTGTTAAGCAGAAAGATATGGATTTGATGATCATCAGACACATCCACGGGTTAGCAAAAAACATGGCCTCTTTAGGCAAGGGGGGCGTCTCCTTGCTCTTGCTACTTTCGGTGTCCTTCTTACCTGCACTCTGGCAGGAGCATTGTCGCAGCCTCTCGATCAGAAAATGGAATGAGGTACGTACCTCCTACACCTTTCATCCACCGTAGAGCTTCTCAATGATTCGTATCTGTCTCCTCTATGGAATTAAAACTGTTCTACGGATTAGCGGTTTGACAGCATCGACAACGACATCTCTAGCAGCACAGCAATTACACAATGTCTACATCAACACCAGTTAAGGAACCGCCCTCCGCCATACGCCTGCCTTTGACACCAAACACGAATGAAGCCCGCACAGAACCCTCCACACCCTGGGCCACCGCCAAATCTACCCAATCGAACTTCCTCCTCCGTCACAAGCTCTCGATCCAGACCTTCAAGTCCTACCTCGATTCCTCCGAGAGCATTCCCAGCGCCCATGCCTCTATCTACGAAGCCTCTGTCCTCAGTCCCAGCAACGAGAACATCCCGCCTGCCTACGACGGAAACAAGGGCCCCAGCAGTGAAAACGTGGCGTCTTCAAGGCAGCAGCGAGACTTCGATCCCGAAGCAGAGCGCCGTGCAATCGAAACGCTCGCATGGAGCAACTTCGTCCCTGCAGTGCATGCACCACATCGTCTGGAACCCATCACGGAAAAGAACTCTTTAGCGACTTTGCAGACCAAGGCATCCTCCATCTTCCGTAGCCATCGGCCCACAACCTCTCAAAGCTCGAAACTCACACCAAAAGCCTCCATCAACCTACGCCACGCACCATCCGCCCACACCCTCGCACCGCTGCCCACCGTCCGCCCCAAACACCGCAAGTCCTTCTCCCTCCCGTCCTTCGCCCGTCGAAGCAAGCAATCCTCCTCCTCCTCCCTCACCATCACGCCCTCCACCTTCCCCACCATCCCCAAACGCCCACCCCCGCTCCGCAAGCCCACGCCCCCAGGCCTCCCAACCTTCAACACCCCCGAAGCAATCAGCTACCGCCTCCCAGCCCCGCCCGCCAAGTTCCGCGACCATTTCCGCTCCTCGAGACTCGTGGACCAGGAGTACAGGCGCCAGACCACGGCCCTCCCTCGCGGCGTCGTCATGCGCGGCGAGAACGGCGAGCTGATCCGTGGCCGGTGGCGGGCGGGACCCAGTGGGCATGGCGTGGGTGGGGCTCACCCTTGGTATGCGGTCAGGGTGGAGAATACGGCGGAGATGATCCGGTATCCTGGCGATGGGAACGTGAGGGTGAGGGTGGAGCAACCTGCTGCTGCGGTGATGCACGGTGCGAATGACGATGCGCCCCAAATCAAGGAGCGGAAGAAGAAGGGGAAGTGGTGGGAGAAGGCGGCTTGGCTTTGCTGTGGGATTGTGAGGGATGAGGAGGGGGGAGTAAGGATGCGTCCAGTGAGGCATGCGAGGACTGAGCCTTTGTTTGTTGGGGCCACGAATACGGATGTGGTTGTTTAGGGGCGACGTGTTTTCGGTTTTGCATGGTGTTTTGGGAGCTTTACGAAGGGTTTTGCTAGTCTTTGCCTGGCGTTTTATGTCTACTGTTAACGCATTGACGAGTTACCGTATTCACGATAGCATAGGTCTGTCTCAATCGTTATCAACATTCTATAGAAGAGAGACTCATCGACGCTTCTGTCCCTCCAATTCATGCGGCATTATGTTTACAATAAGCCACCCGAAGGGCCGGTCTAGCGATATATACATCCCAAACTTACCGCTGTGCGTCATCATACTCTCCTGGCAATTCACGCTATTCGCCCTTGTATTTCTCCTGCACGACATTGTATGCCATCTCCAATAGGTCCAGCTCCTCCTTTACATGGCTAGCCTTCAACCCCGTCGCTACGCTCGCACTGGGGTTCCTCCCCGCGTACATCACGTGCTTGCGGTCATGGTGCTTCGTGTGATTCAATAATGTCTCGAGTCTTGGCTGCGTAAAGCTCCAAGGGCCGGCATTCAGAGGCTCTTCCTGCGCCCAAACGATGTTCTTGGCGTTCGGGTACATGTCGAGGTTTTCCTGCAGTTGCGCCCACGGGAAGGGGTTGAGTTGCTCGATGCGTGTGATGGCAGCCTTTTTGTATTTCTTGTCGGCGCGGTGCTTATGCAAAGCGGCGTAGGCTTGACCGGTGCAGAGGATGACGCGTTCGATGTCTTCGGGTTGGTTGATTTCCGTGCCGTGTTCGGGGTCGGGAATAATCCACTGGAAATGAGAGTCGCCGGTGAAATTTTCGATAGGTGAGCGGGCAAGGGGGTGACGTAGGAGGAATTTGGAGAAGAAGAGGATGAGAGGTTTTCGGAACTGGCGGTTCATCTGCCGTCGCAGGATGTGGAAGAGGTTTGCGGGCGAGGTCAGATATGCTATTTGCATGTTGCAGTCCTGGTGCTGGCGCTCGAGCTTCTCTGGTTCGGGAAAGACGCGCGGGTCTTCGTTGCAGAGCTGTAGGTATCGTTCCATTCGACCAGACGAGTGTTCGGGTCCTTGGCCGTCGTAACCGTGGGGAAGCGACATCACGAGACCAGACCTCTGCAGCCATTTGACCTCTCCAGAAGCGATGAATTGGTCAATTATGCATTGAGCCATGTTGGCAAAGTCGCCAAATTGGGCTTCCCATACCACAAGTGCGTTAGGAGATGACAGTGAGTAGCCGTACTCGAAGCCAAGCCTACGTGAGAATGTCAGCAGGTTCCGATCAAGGGTCATGAAGGATAGCCATACACTCCATATTCGCTTAACGAAGAGTTCGAGATCACAAACGTTGCTTGGTCCTTACTGATGTGTTGCAAAGGGGTGTAGGTCTGTTCGCTCTCCTGGTCGTGTAGTACAGCATGGCGTTGAGAAAAGGTGCCTCGCTCGACATCCTGACCAGACACTCGGACATGGTGGCCCTCATCGACTAGCGAACCGAAAGCAAGTGCCTCAGCTGTCGACCAATCGATGGCCTTCCCTTCTTCTACAGTTTTAGTTCTGGTAGCGAGGATACGCTTGAGGTTTTTGTGTACATTGAATCCCTCAGGCGCGTTACCAATCTTCTGCCCGATGTGCTTGAGTTTTTCGACGGGTATACCGGTGGGATTATGCGGCAGAACCTCAGTAGCAAGCTCCTTAGGGGACTTAAAGCCATGCCATGCTGAAGTCAGCCACTCCTTCGAGCTTGGCTGGTAGTTCTTGCTCTCATCGAAGCTCTTACTCAACATGTCCCAAACCCATTTCTTGTGCTCCTCAATATCGTCTTTGGTAAAAGTCTTATCACCAAGAAGCTTCTCTTCGTACTTCTGTATGGCCGGCTTTTGCTCGCTGATACGCTTGTACATCAGTGGCTGTGTGAACGATGGCTGATCTGTCTCATTATGACCTTGCTTTCTGTAGCAGACAATGTCGACAACGACATCTTTCTTGAACTCAGCCCTCCAGTCTGCCGCTATTTGACAGACAAAGTTCACAGCTTCAACGTCGTCGCCGTTTACATGGAATACAGGAGCGTCAATAGCCTTGGAAATATCCGAACAATATGGAGTAGAGCGAGCAAACCGGGGGTCAGTTGTAAATCCAATCTGGTTGTTGACGATAATGTGGACTGTACCCCCCGTTGCATAGGCCGGCAGCGCATAGAAACCCATTGTCTCATAGACTATACCTTGGGCCGCGAATGCGGCATCACCGTGAAGCAAGACTCCCATGGCGGATGTGAAATGCTTTTCGTCGTTGTTGTAGTGTTGTATAGCTCTTGTCTTACCTAGAACAACGGGATCCTCCGCTTCAAGATGCGACGGATTGGCAACTAGCGAAAGCTGCACTCGCTTGCCAGATGGGGTTGGACGTTCGAAGTTCATACCCAGGTGGTATTTGACATCGCCTGAACCCTCATCGGATGGTTCTGCGCTGCCTCCAAACTCGCTAAAAATCGATTCGTTCGGCTTCCGGACCACGTTACTTAGAACATTCAGTCGACCTCGGTGAGGCATACCTATCACGATGTCCTTGACGCCGTAGTCGACGCTTCGATCAATGAGAGCCTTCATGCCTGGGACTAATGTCTCGCCACCTTCAAGACCGAAGCGTTTATCGTTAGGATACTTAGTAGCGAGAAAGTTCTCGAAGCTGGAACTCCAGATCAGACGATCTAGAATCCTACGCTTGTCGTCGACCGAATACTTGAAGGGCTGAGGGATTTCCAAACGGTTGCGTAGCCAATCACATTGCTCTCGATCCGGGATGTGTATATACTCTACACCGTACGAGCCACAATACAGCCTTTCGCAAGCGGCGATGATGTCGCGCAGCGTCATTCTGTCCCGGCCTTGCTCCTTGAATCTTGGAAGAATACCAGGACCCAAATCATATTCTCTGCTCAAATCCTGCTCCGTGAATTGATAGTGATCGAGCTCCAACTCTTTTGGCCTGTGATACCCGAATGCTTCTGCTTCTCCACGAATCCCAAGAGGATCTGTCTTCGCTTTGTGGTGCCCTCGTGCTTGATAGGCGCGGACAAGTAATTGAACCTTCAGATGGGAGGTGACGTCTGAGGCTTGACCAGTTGCGAGACCGGCGCCAGGCATGACCGAGGGTACACCGCCTTCTGGTGTTGGGACTATGGTAGGTGGAGGTTGGAAAGCCTGGGATATGGGCATGTTGCCGTCCTCCATGTTTTTGAAGTAGACTTGCCATGAGATGTGGACACTTGACGGCTCATGCTTCCATGATAGGTACATCTCATCGATATAATTGGCGGTATTACCTTGCAGGAACGAATCGTTAGGGTCCTTGGACAATATCGCTCAGCATAATATTCTCATAGCTTTTCCGGGGCGATAGCTTGCTCACCACACCCTTGTTCGTCTGCTCTGCAGCTACAGCATAGTACCTGTGTTGCACTGACGCGCCAGCAGTAACGCATGGGCCTTGAAGTGCTATCTGCGCCGTTCTGGTCGGGCATCTCATTTGCTGGTGAGCTCGCCAGAGGCGGCTCCCCGAGCAGCGAAGCGAGGAACGAAGCATGTTGAGTTCGACGTATCAGAGCTCCATGGGCTCCTAGGCAGTGAAGTAGGGCGCGCCCACAGAATGGTTTGGCTGGACCGTGGTAGAAAGAAAAGCCAGGGATGAGGTAAAAGGCGGCTACGGCGTTATGACGGCTCATGGTCCCGAAATGGTAATTTCACGCTAACCCAATTCATCAATTTATACTTCACTAGATCTATGACTCCATCGCAACTACCCTTCATGGCACTGATATGGCACCACCAAGAGGCTCTGCCGCATACAAAAAGCAGGATGGCACCCTCGTGTTGTCCAAAGACCATCAGTCTGTGTCGTGGACGCCTGTCGCTCCCCCTGGCTCAAAAGCCCTTATTACATTGCCTGTATCGAGCATTACGAGTACGGAAACCCGCAAATTGCTTTGAAGATGATCATCATTGACAGTGTGTAGATTTGCAGCAAACACCGGCTAGTAGCTCGAAGGTGATGCTCAAGATTTTTGCTCAGGCGCCTGGAACACCTGCACCAGAAACCCATGTTTTCTCATTTACTTCGCAGGCCACGGCCCGACCAGAGGCAGATGCCATCAAAGATGCTCTTAGCAAAGCTATTCAGTCAGCAAAATCATGTGGCCTCCCTCTCGCAGTTCCTGGTGGTGATGCCTCAGCTGCAATGGCTATTGCAAGTGCGGTATCCTCCGGCGCTCAAGGAAATGGGGGTGCGGACGCCTTGTATGACGACTCGAAGTTGAGATCAGATGTAGAACTTCAGCAGTCACTCTTAAAAGCGGATGTACCGCTTTCAAATACATTCATGGAATCTCTACGTGCTAAACCCGAGTCCATCTCTTCTTCCCAATTTGCTTCTCAATTCTGGTCTACACGTGTTCATTTGCTCCGCGCACACGCTGTCGAGAGAATTCAATCGCGCGGACAGTACAACGTCCTGTCGACGATACGACCCATCAGAGGTACCGACAATGCAACCCGTCTCAGCATTTCCAAGGAGCAGATTCAGCTCATTTTCAATCAGCATAGCCTTATCAAGCGCGTCTACGACGAGAACGTCCCTAAGCTCAGTGAAGAGATCTTTTGGTCCCGTTTCTTTCAGTCCCGCCTCTTCAAGAAACTGAAAGGCGAGCGCATTACGGAAAATGACCCTCCTGACAATGTGTTGGACAAATACCTCTCAGTCGACGAAGACGCTGAGCGAGCCGCACGTCTCATGGCAGCACACGTCCCGCACATCATCGATATCGAAGGTAACGAAGAAAACCATAGCCAGCGGAAAGGCAACGCTCCCGACTGGACCATGCGACCCAGTAACAAAGTCCCCATCTTCCGAACTTTGAATACCCTCTCGGAGAAAATCATGTCCCACGTGGCGCCCAATGACATCGACCCCTCTCTTCCCATCGGTGTGGACGAGGAAACCTTCAACTCCCTCGCTCTTCGCGACCTCCAAGGCGACCCCGAAGAAAACCAGCGCATCCTGAACATCAAAGACCAATCCCGCTTCTTCGCCTCTGACAAAGAGTCTGGCGTCTCGGAAGACGCGCTGAAATTCGCAAAGCAAGACCCAGCGAAAGTGCTGCATGCCGTCCGAAAGGATCTTGCCTCACTCGCCACCCACAGCACTCTCGAAACCGCCATTGGCGTAGACCCAGACAGCGATAGCGAAGATGATGAGAACGGACCACCAAAAACGCCGCATGTAGGCAGCCATGCCGCGATATACGCTGCTACGGCGCAGATAATGGCGGCTATATCGCAGCAGCGTGTGCAGAGCGATGATCTCTCCTCTTCAACATCCGGCTTCTCGACTGTTCAATCCTCGTCAACCCACGGCCTCAGCACCGCAATTTCTGACCGTCTCTCCATTACGCACGCCACCACGACCGAGTTTCTGCAGCATTTCTGGAGCGTCTTCCTCTCTGGGGATGCCAGCCGTGCGGAGGAGCTGAGCAAGTTGGTGGAGACCTTGGACCGGGCCATGGATCGTATCAAAGCGGTCGCGGACGACGCGGAAGCAGATCGCAAAGTCGAGATGCAGAAGATGAGGAGGCAAGCTCAGGATTACTATGAAAGGACGAAGCGCAAGGTGAACCCTGATTACGAAGGCGTGAAGGGCGGTGCGAAGGTTGTGAGTCAGCTGATGGGGCCAACAGTGAGGGCGATTGAGAGGGCTAGTGGAGATTACAGAAAGGCGGTACTAGAGCAGACGGGGGAAGCGAGAGATGGGTCATGGGTTGTGGTCGAGAAGGGTTGGATTTGATCGCATAGCGCCGGCGTCTGGAAGGATGAAGCAGAGGCAGGCTTTGAGCATGGAAAGAATGTAGACTTAAGTTACTAGAGTGCCATTGTAGCAATGCAAAGCCATCATTAATCGACCTCAGATTCCGAGCGCCGCAGCATAGGGCTTGTATCCGTAGCCGAGATGTGGTTTCGGGTCACCTCTGTCGAGTATCAATTCTCAGTCTGACCATGCCTGTCAGACTGACCAGAGGAGTGAAGCTGACACCCACGGTGGCCAGCCGACCATAGTTGCGGAACAGCTGTACGGTATGACTTTCAACCGGTTCAGCAGTTCCCAGCACCAAGACCCACGACACAAAACCTACCATCGAACTGTTCAATTACTCCACACCAAGCTATCAACAGGCTTGGAAAGTGACCAGCAATCTCAATGGGCTCTTACGTGTTTCGCTTGGGTCGCCTCTCTCCGATATGAGGGAATTGCCAATCAACCCCACGACTAGGCTACCAACACAGAGTATTCCTGCCGCCACTGCAGGAAAAACTTCGTCGGACGCACAATTGTTGGCAGAGAGTTGCTCTTCCACCACTTCAAGATCTTGCTGGAAGGAGGTTTCTCAGCTTCGGTGTCGAGATCGCGGTCGGCCCGGTCGGTTGCGAGAATATGCCGTCTCCGATGGCCAGGATTCTCAGGGGCCGTAGAGGAACCGAAGGTATCGAAAGAGTTTTGCTGACCTCGAAACAACGTAGCAGGGCGCGAGAGAAAGAGAGAGAAAGTTAGGAAGTGTGGACCATAAGTATATGGTAATCACTCGCTGTTCTAACCTTACCACGAGTCGGATTCGCTGACTCGCGAATTCGCCAACTCGTGATTGCAATTCATAACCATAATTCACGGAGACCATTCATTGACTCATCGAGAGACAACCAACCCGCCCTTGCCAACCTCATATCACCTCACTCCCACCTTCTGGTCCCTTGCCAAATCTAGTGATAAGGCTACCAGACAACCATGCAACCCAGTTCACACTATCTTGCACTTCCAGCAGTCCAGTCATGTGGACTTGTAAGACCCGTCAGACTCACGAAAAGAAAGGTCTCTCACATGCCAACTTCAGACGCAGAAACAGCGACGTCCACCATCCCAAGTACTCATGTGGAAAGCTCCGCCCGTGATCAGTGGGGACGCTATATGGGTTTACTAGCGCGAGCATGGAGAAGTAAAAGCCAGCTACGGCCACCATTCCGAGGATGGAGAAGCTGGCCGCATAGATAGCTAACAGTCTTCCATACTGTTGCCATCCTAGGCTGAGCCATGGTCTCAAAAAGCTTGCGCTCAAACTTCCCTTCTTACTCCAAAGGCTTTCGTCAACCGGGATGGATCGCAGCATGTCTGGTGCAACCAGCAAACACCAGGAGGCATGCATTCGTCGCATCCCGATCGTAGCCGGCAATACAACAGCCGTCCATATGAACACAAAAAGCGCCAAAACGCAAGCAGCTCTGCCGGCAATACATATTGCGTGTGCGTTCGGGAGACTGTAGAATACATCCGGGTCGCCCGAGGCCACATACTGCGTAATCGATAGATAGCGGCTAGGCCTCCGAGCTCCTGCTTTACTCAGCTCGGCCGCGACGGCCCAGTGTAAGGTTGGGGGGGCAAAAATGCCGCAAGATTTTTTGAGACGTGCAGCAACCTTGTGCGAGTCCTTCTAGGAGGCATTGAGCCACGATCAGGGCTGGCGTCCCTCTGGGACTTCTTCTCCATCGATGGGTGCTCCTTATCTTCGGGATAAGCCGTTTCCAATGCCGCAAAGGTGGCGGCTAGATGTAGTGGACACAAGAGTACTGCAACAGCAATGTTTGTAACATGACGTCCGAACTCATGAGTAGGCAAAATATTGTTCCGAGCGACGACATGCCATCCACACCAGCTGGAGAACCAGAACACGCAGATTGGAGCATAGTGCCAGGGTCCGAAACTGACCCAGCTCTTAGTCTGCTGTGCACATATTCAGCTGCCTTCCATTGAAGAGCAATGGACGAAACGGCTGACCGTCTTTTTGGACTTAGACGGGGCTAGGACCACGACCCTTGTAGGCACGACATGGAGACAATGTACCCAAGTCTTGAGCGAACCGTCAGCCCTAGACATGTAAGGAGGTGATGAGGACTGGCATACCGCGGCGAAGCCCAAATCGGCGATGCTGAGGATCAGGACAAGGATCATAAAGGATAACATAAGCTTCAGAGGCATAATGCCTTTCTGGGAGTCACCATCACCAGAACCGTCCGCATGCTCTTTCACTGAAAAGGACTCACCTAATGCTTCGAGGCCTATCCGTAGGGATATCAATTGGAGAGCATTGGCTGGAGTACCAAGGTCGTTGGTCCCTACGACTCGAGCGGCAGGCTGAGGGTGTTCAAGGAGGCGGCAAGTCCAGTAAGATCTGCGATGGCTCTTTCGTTATGCTCCAAGAAAATTGAGAAGTAAAGTATGCGAAGCGTTTTGCAACATCAGAGATGGAGCGAAGCCTTGATGCGCAACAGGGGTAAGGCAAAAATGCACCTCGCTGATAAGGCACCAGAGAATGCAGGCGTCCATCTTTGATTGCCGTTTGTCGCAATAAGTCCCCTCGCTGAACAGAGAAACCAGACAAGAGGAACTACGGCTTGAACTTTGTAGATGCCTTTTAACATATAGGAAGGTGGTGATGTCAATGCTACATGCTATCCCATGCGCTGTATGGTCCACTTTTTCAAGTCGTTGACAAGGCATTTGATATTCTATGCTTCTTCTACCCAATGTGTTGGGCATTCCGGCGAGCAAGGCAAATGCTTTGACGGCTTGCGCTTTTAGCTATGGACCTCCACTGGTCCTCCAGCCTATCGGAAAGCCAGTCGCTATGGTTTTTTGAGGAGTGCGGTGCACCGATCAGTGCCACCGCATGAGATAGAGAGCACATCTTTGGTGAGGAGCGAGTCTTCCGACTCTTCGAGCTCTCTCAAGAAACCCGTATGAGCAATGATCTTTATGGCTCATAAGAATGGATTACTTCGACGATTCTGCTCTATGCGCCTCGCGATGTTCGTTGCCGATGCGAGTGGTCCGCTTACAAAGAGGGTACCACACAGCATTGGCGCCATATCGATATAAGATATCTATTCCTCCCCTTATCGCAAAGCTGCTTCACGTCTTCTTCTCGAGGCCAAAAGTGCTTGCTATGTCCTCTATTTCCTTGCTCAGCTGCGGATGGGATATGTTGAGCGTTTGAACCCATGCTTTATCTCTTTCGACCAGTGCGCTGTGACTGTCTCCGATGATCCTTTCTTGCTCAGTCGTGAGTTCATTCAACCTTTGCTGATACAATGAGTTCCTCTTGCTGGCCTCTTCATCCGCAAGGCGTATTCGATCGTTCCAGCGGGCTTCCCACACATCCTCGATTGCGTTACAAGCCTTGTCCAGGGCAATTTGATGTGCCTGCAACTGCTCCGTAGCCTGCTCAGTTGTCTCACGTTGTAGTCGTGCTATTGTCGCATCATGCTCTGCAGAAAGACTAGCCATTTCTTCTCGCATCCTCTCTACCTCACGGTTCCTAGCTTCTAGCACTTGGCGGTAGGCTTGATCGATCGCATGTCGAGTTGCACCGAGCTCTTCCTGGTGAGCTTCCTTCAGTCGGCGCATTTGGTTGACATGGTTTTGATCGATCGTACGCACGACGCGGCCATAGAGCAACAGAGCATTCTCTGGATCAACTATAGGCGAAGTCGGTGACGGTGTCCGTCCGGTTGGTCCGGATGACTGCCCAGAAGTTCCTATCCTATATTGCCTGGTTGACGGCTCCAACGGCTCCTCAGCTAGCGGGTTCTCGTACGGAGGCAAGGAGGACTCGTAGGAAGCGACGCTAAAGATTGAGCGCGGCCGTGTTGCGGCCGAACGTGCAGGCCTTCCCAGCACATTGTCAAGATGCGAATATTCCTCGTTGGGCAATGTAGAAATGCTAAATTTGGTCCCAGTCGTAACCACACTTGAGGCTCGCGAGCGGAGGGAAGCCTCTTCAACATCTGGATCAGGCTGACCGCTCACGTCAATGCTGGTCATCCTGGCGTCAGGTAGACGGAATAACGGATTCTCGCTGAAGTGTGCGATCCTGCGTTCATGGCAGCGTAATTTGCGCGTCATCAGAGCTTCTCAAGCCTAACAGGCAGCCGTCTCTACGACCCGATCGATAGCTTCACAGCCGACGCTGAGGCCTTAAGTCCACGCTAGGCCTTAGATAAGTCCACGCTTTGCCTCCACGAATTTTGATGGGAGTGGTGATCCTGAGCAACATTGTTAAGATCTGAAATAAATAAGAATGACGCGACACGCCAGGATGCAGAACCAGCTTGAAGCTCGCAGACGATGATCAGTGCCAAGACGGAAGCCAAATGCGACTTGATTGGTCAGGGCTGTTTTTTCGAGTTTAGAAGGGCTCGTCACCCGGCGCCATGAATAACCAAGACGAAGAGTCCAGTCGAGATCGAAGCCAGATATGTAGATCTTTCAGGTACAGCTAGATCATGGCTTTAATGAGGCGACGAGACAGAAGCAAGCATTCGATGATACACGTATTGAGATGCCAGATGAACGTTCGTTTGATTATTTAAGGCCTATGAACCTCTGGTAAAAGCTATCGAGGATGAGCTATTTGAGGTTGATAGCGATGAGCAATCATTTGAGGTCTGCTGACGGCTTTCCGCTCTGCTCTAGGACAGCCATCTACATGCTGAAAGTTGAAGGACAGACTTAGGAGCAATCTCCGCTCCACGTCGAGCTCAGAGTATCATAATTGCAGCAATGAACTTCAGGTAGTTTCGAGTCTTGAGAGCCAATTGACGACCTGTGAGAACGCCCATTAGTTAACGTCCGCGACCAAGGTCAGTACAGAGGTAGTCTCACCATCATAGCTTGAACCAGGGCCACACGTTGGGCGTAATTGCTGCCGTCCCAGCTAGCCGCTTGCAGCGTGAGATTGTACAGTTGAAGAGAGTCCAGCTCTCTACTCCTTGCTTCCTTCGCCATCACGACTGTATAATGCCACAGGGCGTTGTTGCCTTGGCTCATGATCTGTCCTGGTGGTTTGAGGTGGCCAGCTGCATTTGGCCCCAGCCAGAGAAACGGTACATTGCGCTGGGAAGCATCGGCCAGAGCCACCCATTCATCCATAGAATCTGTTGCTGCAGGCCAAGACAGTGAGGTGGCTAGACCAAGCGAATGAATCACGGGTATGGGCTTGTAAGAGTCCGGATCCTTGGCAAGGGTTGTGGTGAAAGTGGTATGCAGCTCTTCTGGTGCAGGGGACGTGACTATGGGCAGATAATAATGCTGTATGCCTATCATAGTCAGTCAGCCTAGAGGCGTAGTACAAGAAGAAAGGGCTTTTCGTACGATTGCAGAAATAAGGGTTTGGGTGCCCACTTCCGATATCGTTCTTCCTAACGTCTTCGCTGTTAGTCACAGTATATTTGGCGCATTCCGGTTTTGTAATCTGGTTGTCGCATCTGCAAGTTTCACGTTCGCTCTCCTTCATGTCCCACTGCTTGAGGCCGCCCAGGGCGATGTTCTCCCGAAGCAACATGTTGAAAGCTGCATATATGTGTTTGATCATGTCGTCGCCAATGAAGATGATGGCGTCGAAACGTTCCAGGATCATGCATATCTCGGGAGTCGTGTACCAGCGGTAATGGCAGCCTGCTGGATGGAAGGGTGCATCGAACCCGTGACGACCACCTCCGCTCATGGCCTCGAGAAGGGCTGCTCGGTTGTGGCAATAGTGGGTATGCTTATCAACCTTGCCAATGACTGGTGGGATGTAAAGGTCTGTAGATGATATCCCACATTCCTGGTGTCCCTCGTAATGGCTGAAGTAGCTAGACAATTCTATGAGCAACTTCACCAGGGCGAGCAATATAGCTTGTGGAGGAGGTACTTTTCGATTGGATCGTGTGTGAACGGTATTCTGTCCTTCTGCTTTGGGGACGAGATGAGGGATCTGAGCCATAACAAGAGCAGTACGGCTACGACTATGTAGCTGAGATACCGCTTGTAGGCACTGACCGTGTCGCTAGACCGGGCTTTGGTCTCTTGTGGACCGTCATCCATCTGTTTTGGGGTCATGGGTACACCTCCAAGGCGAGGAAGAGGGTAGGGCATGTTATGGAAGACAAATTCAGGCTTTGACTTGGGTTGAAAAAGGAAACATGGTTGATCCAAGAGTGGAGTAATAGTATCAAAGAGAATATGGACCGAAGCAACGTGTTCCCGCTGCTACGGAAATGGATGTTGATCAAGCTCTTGCCTCAACACGCAGACTACGAAGTAGATTTGGAAGGCTCATTTCATTATCCTTACAATCCAACGAGTCAAAGGGCATACTTATCGGGTGACCAGAGTGCTTGTGATGCTTTCAGCATTTGGGTAGAGTATCATACATCCGTACACGCTTCATCGAGATCACGACTTCACATGGTATGACCTTCTTGTTATCCGACCTTTCCCAAGCTCGAAGGTTACCGAATGAAGGTCCCGCTTAATGGCAAAGTACAGACATATCTTCCATCTCAAGTCACAAGTTTTCACCATGGACCCCTTTGCCTTCAACAGCTCCGTCGGACAGAAGAAGCTTCTTTACCCATAATCATTTAATTGAGAGTTTCACTGTACTGAAAGCATTATTTCTGAGGCAGCTCTTGCTGTTTGATAGTGAAGATCGGAGAAAATTTACCGACATTTGCAAAGCCCAGGAGTAGAAGTAGTAAAGGGGCAACATTACTAATGCTGGTCACATGCAACGACAGAAAAGGACAGGAGAAGAGGGGCACGATGACAGGGGTACTATAAGCGAGATTGTGGGGAAATACCGGACCTCGGGCCGTCGCTGGCCATCATTGTCCAGCCTTTTGACTCAAGAGTCGAGGAAGTGGGAGGGCATGACTTATTCGGAATTGCCATATTCATGCGTGATGCAAGGGAGTCATCATCCTATGTCTGGATATATGTGTGCTTACATACTTCTGTTTTGATGATATAACGAATTCATGTTCGATTGAAATCGCTCCCTTCGCCCATACCTTATCCTTCAAGCCGGTAGAGCACGTGGAGATCGACGTCGAGTCTCCCCCACGCAGACTTCTGAATTACATTCAATATAGTCTCGTATATATTCAAAAAGGCCGGCGGCGTGGCCAACGGCAGGCAAGATGTCATGGAAGGCCTCGGAGAGGTTGATGGAGACCATCAAGCATTACTCAGGCTTCCCAGCTACCGGTGTCAGCCTGCGGCAGATGGTTCAATTTGGGGAAAAGCCATCGACAGGTAGCAAAATTCAAACTTTGACGTGTGCGTAGATATGGCTGACTATCGTCTATGAAGGTACCCTATTCCGCGCTTCACAATTTCTTTCCGAAGAGCTTCCCATACGGCTGGCGCACCGCGTACAAGAGCTTGGGGAACTCCCAGATCACCTGAATGAGATGCCGTCCATCAAGAAGGTGCAGGACTGGTATGCGCAGTCATTCGAGGTAGGGCATGCTGGAGCCATAGAGGCATCAATGGCAATCTAACCGTCAATGAAGGAACTCACAACCCTTCCGAGACCCAACCTTTCGTCCGACATACGCGAACGCCTAATCCGATCTCCAAAGCGCAACGGCCAAGAAGCAAAGACCCTGAGTCACACTACTCAGAACCCCAGCGTAAAGCAAGGGCAATACGCCTCTCGCCAAAATGGCAACGGCAAGGGTCTCACCTCCTCCCGCCGGTACTACGCCTCCACCGATGACGGCAACGACTGGCCGCCCGAATTGAACGACTATAATAAACGCTTTGCGAAAGCTCTCGAGAACATCAAACGGCGGCACGACAGCGTTGTCACGACGGTCGCTCAAGGAATTCTAGAATACAAACGGAACCGACAGCGAATGCAAATCGATGCGAACATCCAATCCTTCCTCGATCGCTTCTACATGTCTCGAATAGGCATTCGTATGCTGATAGGCCAACACATCGCTCTCACCGACCAACGCTCGCATTCAGATCCCAATTACGTCGGCGTCATCTGCACGAAAACCAATGTCCGGGAACTTGCTCAGGAAGCCATCGAGAATGCGCGGTTCGTGTGCGAGGACCATTACGGGCTATTCGATGCCCCGAAAGTGAAATTGGTCTGCAAACCCGGGCTAGAATTCATGTATGTCCCAGGGCATCTGACTCACATGCTGTTCGAGACTTTGAAGAACAGTCTCCGAGCAGTCGTTGAGACGCATGGACAAGACAAGCAGGAATTTCCCGTGACGAAGGTCATTATTGCAGAGGGGAAAGAAGACATAACGATCAAGATCTCGGATGAGGGAGGGGGAATACCGAGGAGTGCCATTCCATTGGTGTGGACTTATATGTATACGACCGTTGAAACGACGCCGAACCTGGATCCGGATTTCAATAAAAGTGATTTCAAAGCACCCATGGCGGGATTTGGATACGGGTTACCTATCAGTAGATTGTACGCGAGATATTTTGGCGGCGATCTGAAGCTCATCAGCTTAGAAGGGTGCGTACCCTCCCCTGACTTCGCTCAGTCGTCCCTTTTCCACTGCGCTCAATTCATCCACTCCCTTGCTTCCCGCTAATATGGATTCGCGCTCCAGCTACGGCACAGACGTCTACCTGCATTTGAACCGTCTATCGTCCAGCTCGGAACCGCTGCAGTAACCATCAGCAGTCCTGAGGGATAAGACCCAAGGATTGATGCTTGGGATGCACGCGGCTATCCGTAGCCGAATGAGAAATCGGGAGGTTAGCGAACGGAGGCAGGTATATGATGCGGAGAGTATGCTCAATGACGAGCCCGTCAGGGGAGAATCGCCAGATGCGCGTTAAGAAATTGACGACTCGTTCTACGTATGTACAGCTGAAGTTTCGATCGATAACCGAGGGCCTGGATGGAGAGTGTGGGGATGAAAACAGCGTTGAAGGGTATCGTATTGCTGTACATATTGGAAAGAACGTACAAAAACCGAATAGATACGTCGTCACGCTTTTGCAGTCGATCACCGCGTCTCGTCTCGACAGCTTTGCTTGCAATGGAAAGCCATGCAGCTAATGTTTCTTCCTGCCCGACCCAGCCCCTTTTCCCGTCCCAGCATCGTCGTCTCCGGTGCTCTTCTCGTCCTCCCATTCATCGCTGCTCTCCTTGTCCGGCATCCCGATCAACATCCTCTGGAAGCGGAGTCGTGTTTGGGGGATGGACTTCTGCGAATGTAAGCCATCACCCCGGCTACTCTGATTCTCCTCGAGAACCCCAGCTCCCCTACGGCGTCCATCGAAAAAGGAAAATCATACATGTGTGCACAACGGCCCACAACTTCGGATCGAAGAGAAGATAGAGATGCGCAACGGCCAATAACTACCTCCCCCCCCCGCCCCCACAACAGCCTCATCCGACCAAAGACAAAGGAGAAAAAGACACACTCTTACCTCATCCCCAGCAATCGCATACCAAGCCAACATCTCCCAGCTCCCCAACACCATGGCCGCCTTATGCCGCCGCTGCCGGTCCTCCCACATCTCGTTGTTGCGCGCCCCTCGCGCTTCTTCACCCGTTAGGCGTGCTTCACCTCCTGCGCTCCTCCCTTCCCCTGCTCTACCTCCTCTGCTTCCGCCTGCGGTTGCGGATACTGCTCTTCCTCCCCTAGTGCCAAAAGTGGATGATGCATTACCTCGTGGCGCAAATCCGGAGAAGGCCGAACCGCCACGCCCCCGGTTGGAAGACGAGGAGTGATGAGTGGTGTTGGCGTGTTGTGCGCGGGCGAGGCGGTCTTGAGCGAGCATTGGAGGCGGCATTGGTGGCGGTTGGTTTTATCAAAGAATATGTACTGTTATTGTTGAGTTGAAAGACATGGAGCTGGATTGGGAGGACATCGAGGAGAACAGGAGAATGCTTGCGAGTAAACTTGTAGTCTAGATAATGGGAAGGATCACGATCTTTCAACGTCATCGATGAGGCTCTGCGAAAGATTGACTGTCAGAGATATCTGTTGGGAGGAGATCCTGCTTCTCCCGATGAAAAGCAGACATGTGATGATACGTAGAAAGCCAATTCCCCGACGGGGTAGGCCATTGGACATGGTTCTCCGACTTCGACACGCTATACTCGTCGAACCGAACGGCGGAATCAAAACATAGGGAAGAGCAGAGCGCATGTACAACCAACCTGTCAAGCTGCAAGCGCGCTTCAGGATGCAGTGTTGCTCTTCCCCGAACAACCCGAAGAGCCAAAGAGGGACGGCTGTTCGAAGAAAGCTTCCGAAAGCGGATGCGGACATATGCAGCAATGACGGCGGGTATGCGTGAAGAACAGTGTGCATGCAGTAGCGAGGGTTTGACAGGACATGTTGTGGGGGGCTTTGCGGTTGCGAGGAATCTCGGAAATCGCTCACCTCGACATAAGTCAGTTCTGGTGCGACGATACATGCTTGCACGATGCCTGTTATCGAGAGCACTGAAGAAGAACGCTGCGACCGAGGGAAGATGTGAATTCTTCGCTCGTCAACTGGACGTTGAGTTTAAAGTTTGTCTGGTGTGAGCTAGGCGAGATACAGTACTCTACAATGACCGTTACCAAAGTCTGCCGAAGTACTTCGATGCCTCGATCGTGTGCATTGTCACGCATTGCTAGTGGGCTGGTCTAGACGTAATGGATACTCGATAGGTACTTCGGATTCGTGACACATCCCACCGACGACCTGGCCTAGCACTATGGTACGAGTACAGCATAGGTAGTCCACATACGCATGATATGGTCTCCGCCGTAAACAACATGAACGCAAAATGCAGCACCTGGTATCTTTCAACAACATTGACCATGCCTCCCTCCGAACACCTAAGACTATACATGGCGGCTGCGATCCTAGTCTTCTCGCTCCGCACCCATGGAAGGCAGCACGTGACAATATCAAGCTAGAGATACTGTTATTGTCCGAGCGTCGTATCTGAAAATGCATCCTGGCGATGGTGTCTAGCAATGAATTCAAGCGATGGATAATCAGAGCCCCAAGACACAGCTTATCCAACGCAAGGTGATGGCAGACGTAAAGCTATAAAAACGTTTTCTCATTTTGGCGGCGAAGAACGGAAGTCTAGTATGGCAACCTTCGGACGTCGTCAGACTGCGATGCCGAGATCAAACGGAAGTTAAAGGACATACCTGATTCCTTAATCCAAACGCTAGCTTCCCACCATGGGCATCCCAACTGAGTGAATGCGGCGGTATTTCTTCCTCTTCTCCTATGCCACTGTCGTGATCTAACCCATTCATCGCAGAACCCTGCCATTGACTCAACTCACCTTTCCAAGTCGCCAATGGCACCCCGCCTTTCTCAGGATTCCAGATTACGACCCGGTTCCCATTGGCTGCTGTTACAAGGTAGCCGTCCGCTGTGAAGCTGATAGCCATGGGCGGGTTGGAGGAACCAAGACTGAGAGAAGTCACGAGGTCGAATGGCCGCTGAGCATCCCAAAGCTTGATACTGCAATCAAGTGCCGAGGTCGCCAGGAGCCGAGGTGAGGAAGGGGAGTAAGACGCGGGGTTGGGTATTGGTTGGAAGGCGAGCGCGGTGATCTCAGCTGTGTGGACCCTTGCGACTCGAATCTTGCCAGAGTCATCGAGTACCGCTAGTGTGCCATCGTCTTCGGCGACCATGGCAGTGATACGTGTTATGGTATCGAAACGTATGTGGCTCCAGTTACGCGGTGGATGCGTGGGAAGAGCCCGTTTCCCATAGATGGCCTGACCATCAAAAGTGTATTCCTCGATCAGATCATGGCCGCAGATCATGAATTCCATGTCGCCTGTCCATGCTGCATCGCGTACAATACCGGCAACTCTATATTCGGACTTGAACTCTGAATCCTGGAGGTGCCAAATGATTATAGTACTGGTCCCGGCACCGGAATTGGTAATTCCCAGCAGGTGTTCGCCTGTAGGACTCCATCTAAAGGTCAAAACCATGTCTTCTGTGGAAGGTAATTCCTCTATCGATTTTCCATGTTTGGTCCACAAGGACACCAGACCAACACACAATGAGGGACCTCTGCGGGTAGCCAAGGCCAGAGTCTCACCACTCGGGCTCCATTCCATCGTCGAGACTAGCGAGCCCTCGAAGGAGTCGAGCATGTCGACATGTCGATGGCTCGTTGGGCTGTCTTCGTCCTCCGGCGAGGTCTTGGCGACAACCCAGATGCGGCATAGCGCATCGCCGGCAATGGCTAGAAGGGAGGGATCTTGCGGGTTCCAGGCGGTGTGGGTCACGTGCTTCCCGGCGGGCAGGGTCAGGACGGTTGTTTCGGTCCCTAGCTCGGCAACCTTGTCGCTTTGAACACCCACGCTTGGCCCATTCGTTACAGGCATGCCGATGCATGCCTCTTCGGGCGCTGGCGCATCGTCGTATGCATCCATGTCCATGCGGGTCTCCTCCTCTGCGCCTGGCGAATGCGATCTCGAGATCGGTTCTGGCCGCGCATCCGTGTCGCCATTCTGGTCAATCTCCATGCTGTTACTGTGGCCGTTGCCGTTGCCGCTGGACTCCCTTTCATGGTTGTTTCGGCGGATTCTCTTGGCTGATGGGGCTGAAGTCGGAATGTCTAGTCCAAGGCCGTTTGCTGCGTTTTCCCGTCCATGTTTGCGCGATCGTGGGGAAGCCCGTGACTCGGTAGTGGCTTCTTCTTCGCCCCCATTTCGATTTGGAGTCGCAGCATTAATTCCATCAGTGTCCACGCCGAAGAATGGTTGAGCCGGTGTGCCATGCTGAGTAACTTAAATGTTGTTCGCCTCATAGAAAAGAGATCCGCAGACTTACATGCTTTTGTCGAATCGCTTGCTCGGCATCGTAGTACAACAAGCCTTTGTGCACCAGCTTGACCAAGGCTAATGTTTTGATACTTCTTGCAAAGGGTAGACTTTCTGGATCTTGACCGTTCTGCCAGTCGCGCTGGAGATTGACAGCGGCTCTCGCTTGACCTTTGTGATCGTTAGTTGCGTAGAGTAAAGACACGCCGCCTGTCAGGCGGTCTTTTACAGATCCGAACCTTGTTCTTGAAGATATCTTGTTTTTCAACGTCAGTATGTACATCGCCCATCAGACATGGCAAATTTATCGGGTTGGGAGTCGTACCTCCAGACAAGATAGTTCACATGGTCGGCGGTCAAGGTGTTCCCTACAGAAGGCATGGTGGCACCAGTTCTAGTCGCCGAGCCGCAGATGATGAATAGCAGATAAAGGCGATTTTCGATTCACGATATTGTTTAAAACTGGAACTCTCGGTAGACGGATTCTGGATGACCCGGGTGGGTCAGAGTCGCAAGGGCGGTGGGGATTCGAAAGTTGCAATCATGAAGGGATTCGAGGCAGACATGGAAGCGTCAAGAGTTGTTCCCAGACTAAACTAGCCTTCCCGACGCTGCTAGGAAGATGCACGGAATGATGCCCTGTCGTTTGGGAATTTCGTTGGTCCACGGACCGGGGTCCTTTGGTACCTTTTCGTGGTAGATTCCTACTTTGGCGGTCGTGCTTGAGGTCGATGGTAGAGATGCGATCCGCGTTTGCTCTTCCCTCACTGCACCTGTCGTAAGCACCCAGGGGCCTGTGCAACGGAGGGGATAAGTACAAAGTAGTCGTGTCCGAGCAGTCGGGCGGTAGAAGCAATGGGTGGATCGACTAATCTGTGACAGGCCGGTGAAGGCGTTCGTGATTGGTTGGCTGGCAGAGTAGGGCGATCAACGGCTAGACTTCGGTGAAGCCAGTAGCCACGCGCCAACTGCTCTGTTTTTGGTGGCTCCAGATCTTAGCTCCGTGGCCTGCAGCGATATGAACTCTGAAGTCCTTCTACGATATACTGTCTACCGAGCAACAGGCGCGCCATGCAACTACACATCAATATTCCCCCACTGACAAGAGTCCTCCTTGCTCTGACTCTGGTCGCCTCCACCATCTTCCAGATTGCGCGCTTCCAGCTAGGGTCACCGAAAGATTTCCTTGCCCTTGTTCCACAAAGGTCGCTGTTCTATCCTTGGGCCTACTTCACGGCTACCTTCGCAGAGCAGAACATTCTTACTCTGTTCATCGCCGTCGCCACGATCCTCTTTGGTGGCAGGTATCTTGAGCGCGCTTGGGGTTCCAAAGAGTTCGGCAAGTTCGTGCTCTTGGGGACCCTCCTGCCAAACTTCATTGCATCCCTACTTTACGTGTTGTGGTTTGCGATCACCAGAGAAGCCGAACAAGCGTTAGCTCTGTCCCCATTGTGCAATGTTTCTGTGTTGCCTAATTCCATGTGCAGCTGGGCTACTATTCAAGGCTCCGTCGCCTTGCAGGGCGCTTTTCTGGTCGCCTTCAAACAACTTGTGCCTGAGCACACCGTCACCGTCCTCAAAGGCATTATCAAGATCCGCGTTAAGCACTTTCCCGCCATCTTTCTCGCAGCGAATACCTTGTCCGGGGTTGTGCTGGGTACGGATACCGCGTTGGTGCTGGGGTGGCTGGGCTTCTTAACCAGCTGGACATATTTACGATTCTACAAAAGGCAGCCAGACCTCTCGAGCGCCGGTACGGGAGGAAGCGAGATACGCGGAGATGCATCGGAAACGTTTGCGTTTGCGTGTTTCTGGCCGGACGTCGTACAGCCACCAATAGCTGCTGTTGCAGACGGCGTCTACCATGCGCTAGTGGCTCTGCATGTATGCACTCCTTTTTCCGCCGAGGAAGTTGAGTCGAGCAACGAACAGGCCACAGCTCGGGGAGAAGGTGGTCTGCCGAGTCTTCTCAACCCAGGAGGCCGGCGAGGGGGTGGCGGTAAGAGGGAGGAAGCGGAACGAAGAAGAGCATTGGCACTGAAAGCTCTGGATCAACGGTTGAGTGCAGTCAGCACAAATACACCCACGCCACAGCAACCGCTGGCAGCCCCTCCGCCCGACGCCGAGCCTCCCGAGCAAAAGCCTGAGGCCTCCGTGACAACAGCGGAGAGCAGCTGACGATGATGGTCATTCAGAGGGAATACATGATTGAGCGGGGCGTTGAAGTATACAGCATTCGCCATTGCGCATCAAGCACCTAGAGAAGATTCATGGTGTAAGCCATACGACTACCCTTACAAATTCGAAACCCACGTCTATACTCAGGCCCGCTTTTACTGGAGCGCTCAAATTCGTCGGAGATAACGGTGAACAACATCGAGATAGTTCCCAAAAGCATTGGAGGCACGACATTGATCAACATTTATACGATCACACGCTAGGTATTCCAACCAAACGGGCCCATAGTGAAAGCGTTCGTGAGCCTTTTTAGTGTATCTTGATATTCAGTTCCCGTGCGCGAGCGTTCCAGAATAACCGGCCTGAAAAACAGTTCAGCAAATGCCAAGGTATTAGATGAGTGGGGGGTCCCGGTTTCGAGGTCAACGCAGCAGCTCGAGTCAATCCAACCAAGCTTTTCAGCACAGCAAACAGCAGCAGCAAACCCGAGCCACTCGCGGCAATTAGGCTCCAGTCTGAACCCGCCATACATACTTCCCGGGATGGAGAGACATAGACGATCAGTGGTTTGCCACAAGTTAAGTAGGAGGCCCAGGCGTTGTCACTGCCAAACTCTACTCCACGGATGGGGATCCCATTCTCATTGGTCTCTCTGCATGCCAATGATCCACTTCCGCTTGGATGCCTGTTCCTGAGCTTCCCCACACGCGGATGCATCACTTCTGACATCATGACCTCACTTACGTCAAGGCTAGGCAACGACAGACGTGGACCTTGAAATACAACTTCACCTTCCACTTTCTATCATCCTTCGAATCTTTATCAATCATCTTCGAAACAACATATACCCGAATCACTACATCACCTGATCACACTTGAATTCCATACTTCTCCAATATGTCTGGCAACGATAATCCCGGTAACTTCGCCAACCGCCCCAAGGAGGAGGTTCAGGCAGCAGCCCAAAAGGGAGGCCAAAGCAGCGCTGGCGGTTTCGCGTCTATGGACCCGGACAAGCAGGTATGTATTACTTATTTCGGGTAGATACCTGACATCCTAAGACCATCTATAGAAGGACATTGCATCCATGGGCGGCAAGGCATCCAGCGGATCTTTCGAGAAAGGCAGCGAGGCAGCCAAGGAGGCTGGACGGAAGGGCGGATCTTCTTCTTAGGCATGGGGTTCACAAAGAGGTTGTGCGCAGCTGGAGCGCAGTTCAACCGACAATTATCGAAGTCTCCTGGGAGAACAGCTTCGTGAGTTTAAGCATGGACAGGCAAAACATGTAGTAACAACAGGATTGCTCATGCTCATCACATCCAAGTATTTCAATCCGTGACAATTTGCCTAAGTGTTTTCACCAATCATTTAAAGTATCCTTCGATGTGAAGTATTAAGGTATACTTTGGAATGGGTCCAAGCATTCCGGTCCGAGTGATCCCGCCACTTTCGCGTCGATCTGTTATCGATAAGTATGCCACAGAAACGACGCTACAGAAAAAAGGGAAGTCAAGTCGTTATGGTTGGATCCAGCGATGTTTGAGGTGTGAGAGTATGAACGATGTCCCTCAATGAGAAGCTGGAAAAGATTCGATCTCCAAGACTCCAGAATCAGCGCGAAGTACGCAGTCCCGTCAACGCTTTTTAACGTGCCAAAACTTTGCTAACCTTGACCAGACTGCTGTTGTCCTCTCGGCAGTGGAGGATACACTAAGAGAGCAGAAATGTGATCGAACACCCACAGCCTACTTCGCCGCCTTACTAGCCCTGCTCAGCCAGTCTATATCGCCCGACGGGATCCTTAACAAGGAGCTGGCGACTTCAGTTGTGTATCTCCTCGATCTTGTTACCTCACATGTACCTACCGGCCTACTGCGCTCCAAATTCTCGCAGATCTTGTCTGCGCTTGCGCCAACCTTGACGCATGCTGATGTTGAAGCGCCTTTGCTACGCTCCTCCATAGGATGTCTCGAGTCGCTACTCGTGGCCCAGGATGCCGCAGCCTGGGCTCTACCACAACCCCAGGTGGGGCCTCGAAGAGCCCTCGCTGGACTGCTCACGCTGGCTGTCGACCACCGACCGAAGGTGCGAAAGCGAGCGCAAGACGCAATAGTGCGAGTCCTGAAAAACTCCCCACCTAGCCCTGCGATCGATCACCCGGCCGCAGATATGTGCGCCGAAACAGCATTACGAAGTCTAGAGGAGGTGGTAGCAGCAAGTGTCAGTCAGAGGAAAAAGTCAAAGAGTCATCGACCGGAGGAACAACACGCTCCAGGCCTCATGCATTCATTACAGCTGGTTAAGACGATTGCAGGCGCTTCTGGGGGCTGGCCGAGCAAGAAAATCGAGTCTTTGTGCGCAGTACTTATGAACATCTCCAGATCAAGCAACGAATACCTTACAATGGCCGCATTTGACGTCTTTGAGACGATATTCGCAGGAATGGCGGACGGTTCATCAAGCGCAAAGCTTCCACGCTTGATGGAGGCTATATCCGAATTGCGTCCTTCTCATGGCGATTCCCAGCTTTTGCCTCCTTGGATCGCCGTTATCTCAAGAGGCTACGATGTGTCGGCGCACATCGATCCGGAAGTTACATTTCAAAAGCTCCCGGAGCTTTTCGAATCGATTTCTGGGTTTCTTGCTTCTTCATCTCATAATATCCGTGTATCCGCTTCGGAATGCTTGATATCATTCCTCGTCAATTGTATACCAAATTCTGTGATATTTGAAACTTCAATATATGATCAAAAGGCTCTTGAGAAGCTTGCGAAGCTTGCGACTACCCTGCTGAGCGTGAAGTACCAAGCAGCGTGGATGGAGGTCTTCCATGTCCTTTCTACTCTGTTCGAGTGCCTGAGATGGAGGTCAGCTTCCATCACTAGTGACATTGTTAGGGCCGTCGGCGATTTGCGAGGCAATGACTCGTTCAGTGGGAAAAAAGAGGCCGATGCTGTTTTGGGCAGGGCTGTTGAAGCAATGGGTCCAGAGGCGGTCCTTGATCTGCTCCCCTTAAATCTCGCCGACCCAAAAGCAGATCAGCCAGGGAGAGCATGGCTACTTCCCATTCTGCGAGATCATGTTTCAAATACGACATTATCGCATTTCAGATCGGAATTCGTGCCACTAAGCGAGGTGATGTTCCGAAGAGTGCTCGACAGCAATGACCCGGAAAAGACTATGCAGGTTAAGATCTTCGAAACTCTGGTGCAGCAAACGTGGGCTCTGCTGCCTGGATACTGTTATCTACCCCTCGATCTACGCTCCTCTTTCGATCAGAGCTTTGCAGAGCTTCTATCTAACGTGTTATACAAACAAACCGACCTCAGAGTGGACGTGTGTAGAGCGTTGCAAACGCTAGTAGAATCTAATCAAGAAGTACTGTCTCCCCAAGCTGCTGAAGGTGAGATCCTACTCCAACGCAGAATAACCAGAGCAGATGCGCAGTCAAATTTAGGTCACCTTTCAACTTTTGCAAGCAATCTCCTGTCGGTTCTTTTCAACGTCTACGGTCAGACTCTACCACAATATCGTGGACATATATTGCAATGCATCAACGCATACCTAAGCATCACTCCAGCCAACGAGCTCTCTGAAACCTTTGCACGGGTTACCACACTTCTAGAAAATGCACTCGCCACCGCTTCACCTCAATTGCAAGCCACTAAACAAATTCAAAAGCAACCGCCATCAGAGCGGATGCCTCCCGAGTCACACACGCTGATGGATCTTGTTATCACGATCTCGATATACGTTCCACGCTCTACGTATCCAACGCTCTTCTCTCTCGCTGCCCTCACCCTTCCCCAATCATCGGATCCTCAACTCCAGAAGAAAGCTTACAAGCTTCTACCTCGCCTTGCAACCTCGCCCACGGGCTTGCAGGCCCTTCAAGAACGCAGTCCGGAGCTCCAGACCCTACTACTCAACGCCGCTGCTTCCGCCACCCCCCCTTGCCGCCACGATCGCCTCTCCGCGATCAGTATGGTGATTCAACACCTACCCGCCTCCGACCTCCACTTCATCCCCTCCATCCTATCCGAAGTCGTCGTCTCCGCCAAAGAAGTCAACGAGAAGGCCCGCAGCGCCGCATTTGACCTCCTTGTCCTCATGGCCACCAAGATGTCCGCAGGCGGGACCATCGCGCAGAGCAAGATCCCGCACATGCCCTCGGACAGTCCAGACGTGCAAGCCAGCCTCGAAGAATTCTTCACCATGGTCTCCGCAGGTCTCGTTGGCTCAACACCCCACATGGTCTCGGCCTCCATCACCGCCTTGACCAGGATATTATACGAATTCCACCGCCAGCTTTCCCAATCGACTATAGAAGACATGCTCGAGACCCTCTCGCTCTTCCTCACCTCCGCGTCCCGCGAGATCGTCCGCTCCGTGCTCGGCTTCGTGAAAGTCGCCATCATCTCCCTTCCCCAAACCATCGTGCAGCCCCATCTGGAAACCCTGATCCCAGGTCTCATGTCCTGGTCGCGCGAGCACAAAGCGCAGTTCCGCGCGAAGGTCAAACACATCCTCGAGCGCGCCATTCGACGATTCGGCTACGATGAGATTAACAAGTACACGCCAGAGAACGATCGGAAGTTCCTGGCTAATATCCGCAAGGCGAAGGAGCGGGCGAAGAGGAAGAAGGCGGATGGTGCCCCTGAGGAGACACAAGGTGCGAAGAGGAGGGGGGCATTTGAAAGCGAGTTCGATGCTGCTATACAGTCCTCGTCTGATGAAGAGGATGACGCGGGCTCTGATGCCGAGGGCGGTCGTGGTGAGAGAGATGGTGGGAGGACGTATATCATGGAAGACGAGGATTCACCCCTCGATCTCCTGGATCGGAAAGCGTTGGGGAATATCTCGTCTTCGAAGCCTGCTCGGCGACAACAGCCGTCGAAACAGAAAGGGAAAGTCAACATCGATGGCAAGCTGGTCATCGGCACCGGCGACTCCGACTCCGACGATCCCATGGCTATGGATTTCGATGCCGACGGTAAGAGTAACGGCAGGGAAATAAGTCTTGAAGGTGGTATCAACGCCTATGTGGACGCCATCAAAGGCCGAGATGCGGTACAGCGAGGTAGGGGTGGCCGGCTGAAGTTCAGCAACAAGCGGGAGAGAGCTGCGAATGGGGATGCGATGGATGTTGATGAGGACGCTGCGGGATCGGAGAAGCCAGCGAAAACGGTTAGGTTTAGTGATGGCAGAGGTGGGCGTGGTGGACGTTTGCGGGGCGGATGGGCGGATGGGAGCGGAAGGGGTGGGATGAATGGGAGGAGGACGGATCCGAAGAGTCAGAGGAGGGGATTAGGGATGGCGAAGGTGAGTGGTGGGAGGGTCGCAAAGGGGGCGGGCACGAAGGAAAGGAAGGTTGGTAGAGGAGGGAGGTGAGCGAGGTCGGGGACGTGGGCTGTTCTGGCTGACGGGGCCGCTCTATAATGATATATGCAGAATGAGATTGACATGTACTTCGCGATACGAACTAGATTGTGGTTTTCAGAATTGGTTGCGTATAGAGGGCGTAGAAGCGTTTGCTTATGCTGCTGGTAGTAGAAAGACATGTTCTTCTTCCCCTTTCTTCCAAACCCATCTCGTCCAAGATATTCAGTGTCCATGAAGTGGTATCTCTAACAGACGTTTTCCCATTGGACATTTCGGTGTGTGCGACATCTCACCTACGTCTCACTCGCCCCCACATATCCTCCAGACCCTCAGCTATTTCATGCGAATCTTAAGCTTTGGCTTCTGCCGATGTCGATCTCCAGTGATCTTCTTCGCCTCTCAGATCTCGTCAACGTATCGGTCCAGATCATTCTGCCAGACATACTTCTCGTACCCAATCCACGACGGGTTCGTGGACCGCTATCGTTCCGGCACTACGGTGTGGAAGTATCCAATTCCAAGTGGGCGTTTGGCTTGCAAGCCCGGGTCCTGCGGAGTCCTCGCGTTCAGTACGGGCGTGCCCGAGTCTGCCGCTGGTTCTCGGAGGCTGGCATGAAACGCTTATTTGTCTAGTACGTGGGGAAAAGAAGGTCGGCGATATCACTTCACCTTGCTCATGATTGTCTCCGGTCCCCTCTCCACATTCGTCTCGCCAGCCTTCGCCTTTACGCTGCTCAACAGGCTCTTATCACAATCATCTCTGGTTCTCAGTGCACTTTCCACCCAGCTTATCTGAAGGTCCCAATAATCCCTCTTGAATGATTCGTACACAGCCGGCACAGCAGCTTTGTCGGATTCCAGCATCCGGACAAGATAGTCGACCACCCGCCACTTTTGCTTAATGGTCGCGAACTCGACGGTCAAGGTAGCCATTTCCTCCCTCTCATGTAGACTGTGGAAGAACTCAAAAGCTGTCAGCACATCGTCCTTGAATTTCTCGGTGAATGGATCCGAGCGTCGGAATTTGGCGCCTTTGTTCCTCACTGAGGACAGGTAGGCTACCAGAAGCTCGTCGGAGAGTTCTTCGATCAGAATGTCGAGAAGAGAGTGATGCAGGGATTTAGCATATTCGTTCAGGTAGTCGTCGAAAGTGGTGGTGATGCGTTTTATACCGTGTTCGGCAAACCACTTCGACGTGAAGAAGTCGGAGACCGTGGATCTAAAATCCACTCTGAAGATCAAAGATACGAAGACTGTAAGACAATGCGTTCCTAGGTCGACGAAACCATCGCGAAGGCTTTCGAGCTCACTGTGCGCATGCTGGGCATACTTGGGCGAAACGAGTGGCTCGAAGTCTCTTTGGAACCGGGTCAGGTAGCCTAGTTGGCTAGCATCCTCGTTGTCATCTATGCACATTATCTGGTCATTGGCAACGGCTAGTAGCCAGTCCTGCACCGCATTCATGCTTTCGGCATCCGCCGAGGGACCCTTGAATTTTGCAGATTCCTCATCAACCATCTTCTGCCACGCGCTCTGTCGAGATTTAAGGGCTGTGAACATTGCATCGATGACACCTTCTGCAACGTCTTGTCTCTCGGAGCTACCAGCGACCAGCAGCTGTTCTCGGAGCATACGCCACATATCACTGAGTGTCTTGGTGCGGAGATAGCCATTCTCGTTGGTATCCAAAGCATCCTGCCTGCGATCAATGAAAGCCGCTTTGTCGGTAGCGAACATTCGATCCATCCATTCGTCGACCGACTTCACGATAAGCTGGCGATATTCTCGAATAAGCTCGCTCTCTCGGTCATCGATGACATGGGTCTGCAGGTCTCCATGCTTCCATTCCAGCTTAGCCATCTTAGTGTAGTATTGTCTGCTCCAGTCGATGATACCAAGCATCTGCGGGGGGACTAAGTTGGGATCGTCAAGATGGGCGACAAGCCAATCGTGCATGAGCTTGTGATAGATGTTGGTATAGGTCTTGAAGATTCTCCACTTCTTTGGCATTAAGCCTACCATGCCGACCTTGACGGCGTAGAGATCGTTGAAGTACCACTTGAAATGCTTGCCTAGCTTGTCCGGGTTGTCCTGAAAAGCTTTCTCGACGGCATCAAACTGTTGCTGGCCATAGAGCTCAATCGCTTTGAGGAATTTGTCCTTGTAGCCACGAAGCTGCTTTGGCCCTCCCGCAATGGACTTGAGGCGCAAGGCGAGGTCCTTGTATTCTCTCTGCGCATCTTGTACCGCTTTGACCTTCTTATCACTTTTCTCCTCCTCTTCGATTATCAACGCTAGGCGAACGATCATGCCTCTGTTGTCTGCTTGCACAAGAGGTATGAGATTCATACACGCTGTGCCGAAGTGGTCGTCAAACCAGTCCACCACATCATCCAACCGTGTAAAATGGTCCTGCAACGTATTTTCCAGTGATATGTCGGACGCCCTCTTGATCTGATCCATAGCCTCGTCCCTGATATCCCTTAACTGGGTAAGCCCATAGTGTATGTTTAACAGATTTGGCTGATTCTCGATGTCCTGGTCATCATCGCGGAGAAGATGCTCCAAGTCCCTGAGTCGGGCATCGAACGATTCGATGTTCGACTTCATGCTTTCCACTTGCGAGAAGTTCCTATGCACCCGAGATACGAGATTGATGTCAGGAAAATCGCGTATCATATTCTGGGCTTCGGCGCAGAGCTTATCAATCTTCATCATTTCCTCCTTGATCTGATTGACAGTCCTCTGGCCGTCGCTGATTGAGTTCATGCCATTCTGTGTGACTTCCAATTGCTCCTTGAGCCCAACCTTGAGCTGGCCGTCTACGGCGGCTTTTTTGCGAATGAACTCCGACTTGAGGAAGGGTATCTTGTCGAGGTCTTCAGGGTGCCGCAAGAGGTCCGCAAGCTGCACGGCCGCGCCGTCACTATCGGCCATGTCCGACCGTGAGGAATGAGTCACTGCATCACAATGATCGATGTACTAGCGTGGTTGATGGTTGGAAGGAGCTCTACTCCGTACTTCGTGCTCGGGGGTTAATTGTTAGCGTGACAGGGGTTGATTTGGCCTGATCTCACCAAAATAAATAAGGTAAATTAACATTTAACCCCGTGGATAAAGTAGGAAGTACCACCAGTACCTCGCTAAGCATTTTCTCAATGCCAAGCCTTCGGTGTAGTAGCATTTCCATCGGGAGCGCATACTTTCTTAGCGTACGAACACCCGAGATGGTTTCGAGATGTATAGATATTCCTCATATCCTGACCTGTGTCATTGCTATAATCTGATGTACAGGGCCCAGAGACATTATTAACCCCCTCCCTTCGGATTTGCTATGACTGTGTTCCAAAAGCCACTCGCGGTAAGCGTTGTCGTTCATCAATCCCTCTGTCTCTCTTTCGTTCCACTTTCCAATTCTCAACGATGAAACCAAAGAATGTGCAGTTGAGATGGAGATATCCGAGACACAGACATGGCAAAGGATGAGGGAGAATGGGTTGTCTGCTGCCTACCCTGAAACAGTGAATGACCCTTAGTACTTTACCGTCCATTAATGACGTTTCCTACTTCGATCTAGTGTACGGACAGGACAACTGATTCTCACGCGGAACGGGAGTATTGCCCATGGCCTAGGTTTGATTGAATGGTTACGATGTTGTCTTTGCACACGAGAGCCCAGTTTACTTAGCTGGGAAAGCAAAATAACTTCAACAGTAATTCATTCTGGACGATAAATACCGAGATAGCATTGTGGCTCCACAAATATATCCAGAAGCTGAAGTGGTACTCATTCATCGACAACAAATGAGGGCTCAGCGTTTCCGGGCGGCTTTCTCACGATGGTTTGCATCGTAATTGACCGCGACAGGGAAGGGTCTTTCTCTGTCAGTCATTTATCCTGGTATCGTTGATACTTCGACCACCTCAATCTGTCTTGACGTTGGTGTCAATTTTCCTTGTTAGATAGTGTGCCTAGACTTATGTAATCCTGGCAAGTCCACTAAACGATATAAGTTGCTTTACCCTTCTTCGCCTGTCCACTCATGGCGTTTTACTCGGTCTTTCTGTAGCCTTTCTGTAGAGGATTCAATTCGCCTTCCACACGATACCAAAGTCCTAGCTACCACTTGTAGCAGTACTGATAAGGTGAAATGAAATTCGCTTCACAGGTCACCTAGGTTAAGCGACATACTTCGCTATCACAAGATTTACTGGTATGCATCCAAGCGCACCTGTAACCCCTACATTGAACAGTGGATGCCGGACCTTGCACGTGTTTTGCGTACGGAGATCGTAGTGGACATATCGAAGAAGATTGAGTCTGGATGGGATTTAGGTAGTCGCGGCTACAACGGTAACCTCTATGCCTACGATAAGACGACATGGACGTACAACTCATCAAGATTTGCTTCTCTAATGGCATTTCCGCTGTCTGATATCATTTTCGGGCAATGGCTCGGACGTAAATTATACATCGGGTATACATCGAGCATGGTTTGCAGACTTTATCTATCGTAACAAGAATTCTTTTCTCTCTCCCCCATGCTTCGTTTCTAGCTCATCCCACCAAAACCACCACATAAGCCGCTACGCCAGCAAAGATATTCTTCGTATTGACCGTTCCATCCACGGCAATCGCCAGTATCAGTCAAGCTACAAACGTGCAGATAATGGTGGTAACAAGCGCCGCCTCTTTAATGGGCTTCAGCACCATGATCGTCATGGGAATGAGCAGAAATGGCCCAATGAACAAGATCATACGGATCCGTTCGGAACAGGCCCGACCATGAGAGCGAGCGCTAGGGATCATGGAGCGATGCCATCCGGAGCTGGAGACATGGGAATCTCCGGCTTCAGCTTGGTAGGAACGGGTTTCCGGCAAGGGAAGATCGGAGGTTGTCCTCGCTCACACCAGGGTCGTTGAAGAAGCATGCTGCTGCTCGTCTCGTGGAAGGTCGCTAGACGAGCGAGGTGGTCGAGGAGGCTGGAGTCGTTTGCAATGGACACCTGGAAGTCCATCTTTGCTTTCATGGAAACTTCGAATAGTCTGAAATACCTGGATGAACCTAGTGGTTATGATAGTGGATTAGCTTCTCTCATCCAAACAAGCTAGCAATGTGCTTGTTTTGAAAAGTACGCAGCTTAACGATGCTTATCGACGTCGACATCTACGTTCGATGGCGCCACCACATGTTCGTTTCCATCATCATTTAGGAGTAAGCCATGCCGTAGCAGTTTGGGCCTCGTCTCCAGGACTCTCTTTCAGAGCAGGTGTTCCATAATAATGTGCGCCGTAGGCACAACTTCGCACTCTGATCTTCGACCTTGTCGAGAGCTTTATTATCGAATTGTAATCACAGAGTATTAAGTATGTCTTGGCTCGAACTTCGTATAAGATCATGGCTTCGGGATACTACTTGAATGCTTCTGTTGCTCTGGCGGTTACACAGCTGGTTTGCAAATCTACCTGTCTTTCCACATCGGCCGCTTTTGGATGGACGTGCTGATAAGGTACAAAGCAAATTCGTTTAATGTATAGCCTTCTACAGGGCTCGTCAATTGATGTTACCCATGACGGTTACGGATCAGCTGAGATTTTCTTACGTGACCTTGTGCGCTGGTATGAGTGGCAATAATAATGTCGCCAAGGATTATCATACCTTAATTTCCCAGGCATTATTAGGAGCAAGGAGTAGAAAACGGCACGCTTGTCAGCCATTGATGTCGAACCCACCGTTACTCGATTATGCAATCAGGTGTTTGTACGCTCTGGACGTGTGAACACAATGTATGGGTTGCTTTCGAGAGGCTCTCTAGGACCGCTGGGGCAGCAGAGGTCACCGCGAGAAGCACTGACCTTGCCACAAAACCCTCGGCAAGCGCCCTTCTCAATGTCAGCTCTCGGATGCGCCGAAGAAGAAGTAGATGAGCATTCATGCAAGCTGCAAACGCAGAAGACCGATTTGAAGAACGCTCCTCAAAGTAAATCGAAGCAGGTCCGTCGAGCAGGATCTGTGTGACTACATCAACAAGGACCTGGACATTCAACAAGTTGCGGGCCGCAGGCCTTGACGTCGGCTTCCCAGATCTTCAATCTTCCTGGAAGTGGACATCGAATTTCACGAGGATCCTTTGCAAATTCCACATTACGTTATCTTGAGATCGTCGGCCATTGACTTGGAGTAAACATAACTTCCAGCAAAGCCGCACCAGCCAAGGACTAGGCGGATTCGCAGATACTTTGTTCGCAGGTGAGAGAGAACATGTCGGACTTCCTATTGGCTTGCAAGCGATGTCATAGGGCTCTCCCCTATATATTTCTTACACATTAGCACAAGTGGGTGCTATCTGCTCGGCAGGTTCGTGATAACGTTCAAGACCTTTTCTCGTTGCTTGCACTTCCGCATTCAGTCGTTAAGCCTCCAGTCTAGAATTCCATCGTAACCTTGCGGAGAGTTTAGATCTGTCTAAGTACTTGTTTGCTAAGCAAGCCCCTGGATCTAGTACTGGAATTACGAAGGCTACTCTATGGTTCTGGAACATCGTAATAAAGTCGCTGCAATGGACTTCCATTTTAGCCGCGTATATTAAAGATGAGGCGCAGCCCTATTCGGTCAAGAGCTGCTCGCGATCGATTTAGCGCAATGTATACCATATTATATGTTGAGGAAGCGACATGATAGTGAGAGATATCGCTGTGAGCTGACCGACGAGAAGGCGAAAGTCGTTGCCTAGTAAGATGCCACGGTCTTAAGACACAAAGAAGAATTAAATGGGCTCTGGAGTGGCTTTATCAGTAAGGTAAACAATCGAGGGAGACGACTGTGTTACACAAAAGCTCACACGTGAGGGCCGCCCTCCGGCTACACGACCCTAGATATTCTTCCGATGTGCGATTAGATATGCCGCAACTCCATTCATATCACTCGCTGAGCGATTAGAAGGAACCTCTCCTCACCAGCTTTATCCCGTCCTGATTTGTAAACGACATAACGTACACTAACATCGATCACGTCCGAATTACCAGACCCAGAACGCGCGGCTATCAACCGAAATGTTTCTGAATTTCCGTATCGTATCACACCCTCAGATTTGCTTTGGAAGCTTAGTACTTCTATATATCCGGATTACTATGGCCACTGGCCGAATCTCAGTGTCAGCATGCTATTATGCCCTGAACAATTCCGTCTTCCAGTCTCCCGATTTCATTGTGCCCTGTGGAATAACCTCAGCGACTTCCGGCATTGTCAACTGCTGCACCGTGGGAGGAGCTAACAGCGTTTGTTTGTCCGAATCCCTCTGCTACGACTCGAATCAGCTTGGAGGACCCTACTATCTGAGTCCTTGTACGGATCCTACTTACAGTGCCTCCGAGTGTCCACAGTATTGTAGTGAGTGTTTTTTGCCACGAAGCTCACGCACGAGGTTCAAGTAGAATTATTAACTGACAATATACGTGCAGGTGGCAGGGCCAACAAGGGACAACTCGATGTCATCTATGACAGCAAAGCCAGGTTATGGCGCTGTTGTTCCTCCAATCCTGATGGCTCCTCGAATTGTTCCCATCCGACCGACGAGACCTTCGACGCGCCACCTCCACAAATCTTGTCGATTATATACTCATCCTCTGCAGCCATTCCCACTGGATCATCATCCTCTTCTACAAAATCCCCCACTACTACTCGTTCAGATCCTACTACGCTTCCAACCTCTTCAGCAACCTCCATTCCCTCGACAGTAACATTACCTTTGATTAAGAAGATTGTAGCCGGAACCGTGGTTGGTGTGACGGCAGTCTTGTGTGTGTTATTCGGCATCGCATGTTGGATACTACGTAGACATCGGAAGACGCGTTCAGCAGCGAGAACCCAGCCAGTACGAGACCATACTTCCTCCACGCGGGGGACAGTTACACCTGCCGATACCATCTCCTACGGTTTTAGCTCCCTTATGTCTCAGGATCGTCAGCCAAACAATATGTGATGTTGGGCCCGCTCTTCGGAGGAGCAGGGAAGGTGGAAGAAGGGAGGCCTCCAACTATCTATCATGATGGTTGAATTACGGAGGGAATATATGTATCATAACTCAAGCTCTACCGATCTGTCACTATGGGAGTTGATCACGCTGTAGACAACAGATGCCGGAGACGTTTCAACCAAGCCTTTCCATACTCGCTATTCTCTTGGTAGATACTCAGGTTCGACCTTTCCAGCTTCTGCATTGCTACTCTGATCTGTTCCATGGCGAATTCTGTTCCCGCGGCTACCTTTTGGCCGTTGACATTCCGCTTCGCCTTCAGCTCCATCCCTCTCCCCTCCATGCAACTCCGCTCGAATCTTATCTGATCCATAACATCCATCTTGTTCATCATTCGAGCTGCGTATGTCGCTTCTCTGAGAAACTCCCGGGCTCTATCCATGTGGCTCTGTTTTTCCTGCAGCTTCGAAGGTAAATATGTCATCTCCACCTCGATCTGCGATAACCGAAAAGCGATTTTGCGATGCATATCAATGTTCTCTTTCCCTGACTTGAGTAGGATTGTCTTTACGGAGTTGAATGCCTGAAGAGCTAGGACGAGACTCTGCTGCAAATGGTTGGTCTTTCGTCGATTTGCATAGATTTGGTCTGCATGGTGGTATGCGGTCACTAATTGCCAGCTCGTTTGTCAGTCAACCACGACCTTCACAACAACCGTAATCCAGTAAAGACTTACATAAATTTGCCGAGGCTTCCTCAATGGTGGATATGGCTGTTGTGCGAACCCCTTGTTAGCCTTTTTCACACCCCCTCGGCGAACACGTACAAGCATCGTCCAGGAAAGTTCTCTCATTATTTTCTGGTTCTGGGAGAGCCCTCCTCTCCGTTATGGCTGATTCGCGTTCTTGTGGGAGTCTGGGGTCAGACGACGTGTACATGCTGTTCCTTCTCGATCGTCCTTCCTGGGGAAAGTTGGGACTAGTGTCCTCACGACTATGCCGGTCGCTGCTTGGTGCTGTGGTTGGCATGGCGTCATTCGGACTACGGCTCGGTGGGAGCTCGTATAAAATCTCCCGTGTAAAAGCTGCTGCTGTCGCGGCGGCATATTTCTGCCACGAGAGGTTCTTGTGAGAGTCCGCATAGTCAGCAATGCCTCGTATGACAAGGAAAGGTGCGTCTTCCATCACTCCGGCCGCCTCCATTTCGAAGCAAGCCGCATTATAGAACTTGAGACTAAGTTCGTCTCGCGTTGCAGGATCCTTCATGACTAAGTCGCCCGACAGTATTGTGCTCTGGTGGAATACCATCTTGGTCGTCTGACGTGCTGGTCGCTTTACACAACGACTTTTATCACATTCATCGCATCTGGTTGGGCTAGCCTCGTGGTCGTGACGGTACGTTGATTCGAAAAGTACATCTTTGTCGAGACCAGGGTGCCTAAAGCCAGATAATCCATCAAGTCTGGCTAGGTGCTCGTCGTAGTGACCCTCGTTCATGATTCGGTTGCTTAAGAGACGCCCTAGTGCCTGCACAAGATGGCTACTGGGTTTATTTAATGATCCTGGCGACTGGTGTTTACCATCGAGAGTGTACTCGACCCGATCGTATTGGATAATTGAGGGAACGTTTGTCTGCTCTGCCCAGCCAACCACGATATCTCCTAGATGAATGTCCTCTTCAGGGTCGTCGGTTGGAGGTATTCGAGGTACCCCACCGCCGATACCAACAAATAGATGTATTTTCAGGTTGGGAAAGCTCTGACGTAGCGGTGCTACAAGTCTTGTAGCTGACACTTTGCCCGGCTGGCCCGGGCCCAAGGAAGCAAGGACAACATTGTGCCCGTTGATGTCGCCATAGTAGTAAACATTCTCGTCCGCTGGGTTCTCGGACAGAGCCGACTCGTGTCGATTGTCGAGCATCATCCGAGCTGCTGGGAGCTCGGATTGAGGAAGAGCACAAAACCATCCAACAGTATAGCAACCAGCAGAGCGTCGTGGAAGAATTTTAGGGAGGCGTTGAAGGTTATCCATTGGGTGGACGAGTCTCCCGACAATTTCCGTGCACGTAGGTGTGCTAATAAGACAGAATTTGACCTGGATAAATATGATGAATTCCTTAAACAAAGATGCAGATGGGGCGGTCAAGTCTCAAGCATTTGGGCCGCTACTATATGATGACATAAAAACGTCATGTAATAGGAGAGGTATCAACAGAAGTGCCGACTCGAGACCGGAGTTTTATGTGGGACAACACAGCTGTGATGATGACGAGAACTCTCTGACATGCGGAAGCCCTTAGCGGAAGGAGACAAAAAGCCCTTGCTGGAGTGCGACTGAAGCTGGAAAGCCTGTACTCGATGGGGATGCGGCGCCTTGCTAACCGCTCATGACAACAAGGCTGAGCATTCCGCTTCGAGAAAAGTCTGACGCACGTTGACGTTGATCTGGCAAGCAAAGAAAGAGACTGATTTTAATGCTGATACATGAGGCTCTCTCTTCTCGAGTAGACAGTCTTTACTTACAAAGTCGCACGCATTGAGAGTACCGAGTGAGACCATTGGTTCACAGACCTTGAACTCCTTCGGCTAAATTCCACTACTCTAGACAATCGAAACAGGTGCATGGTCAATAGTCACCACTCATTAGGCTTTCTCAAGGCACTATTGAAACATCCTCATGGTTCCACATCAATTGTGAATTTGGCGCTGGCGCTAATGCAAACCCTGCTGTGTACCAAAGTAGGGCTCCAGCTTCCACTGTTGAGCGATGGCTAGGAGGAGCTTGACGTGTTGGCGATGAACACAACCAAGACAGCCGCATAGCCCGCCGAAGCCGCCATAATTTGTTCATTGGAAGCTTTGGACGCGAGAGAAACAAGCAACGAGAAGATCACTATACAGAGTGATACCGTGACCAGATGTGTTTCGCTCCTCGACTGATGGGATAGGACGATCAAAGGAACCACCAAAAAAGCACCGGCTAACATCGCGACAACAAAGCGCGTAATCACCTCGGCAAGACGAGTGGTATTCTGGAAAGTACGTCCAAGGTTTGCCTCCAATGCTGTCTCCGAACAATTCTCATCTGGCATGTCGTCTGTGGCACCCCGTTGACGTACAAAGAACCAGATGTACCGGAGGAGCTTCCGGAGGCTGTGCCGGAGAACATCTCTTGAGTCGCGACGCTGTGCTAGATCTACTCTGACCAGCCTAGTCTTATATGTTTCGTACGGACTCAAGTCCTGTCGAAGGCTTGATTGCATATTGTTATCCGCTAATGCAAAAGTCTCCATCATCATGATATTATTGAATGCTAACAGGCCATCGTCTTCCTCAAATTAGTCAGAGAAAACAGTTTGAGATGTGATGCGCGTACCATATTGCTTAAGCAACCCACGCAGCTCCTGAAGAAGCTCTTGAGTAACTATCTCGCCTGCTTTCTGAACATCGGTATCCCTCTTTCCATATCTCAGTCCTAATTTGTCACTAGCACCTGGCAGATATCCGAGATTCAACCCAGCCTGGAATATCTGATGATCTATCTTATCGATTTCCTCTTCAAGAAAGCGGAGACTGAGGAGATGAGATGTCCTGAACCTTCGAAAGCCGTAAAGTGTAAGGTAATTGTCGTCTGTGACGTGGCGCCAGACTTTATGAAACATATTCGCGGTTTGCAAGTCATCCGGTGTTATTCCATCACTTGCTGATCCCTCCAGCATACGCAAATCCTTGCTTGCGCAATGCCCTGACATCTTGACATCTTGGGACGGATCTCCAGCAACGATAGCCATGGTCGTGTCAAAGCTGCTTAGATGCTAGAAGGAAAACAGGAGGTAATATATACTTCCAATACTGTTTAAGATGATCTCTATTCGACTTGGAGACGATGAACCAAAAGGTCAGGCACGCCTACTTTCGCCCCAGTGGTACCTCCATCAGACGTGGAATTATTGGGCACCTTGGATGGATTGAAAAGAATATTTGTAGTTCTGGGTACGCCATACTTCAACCACGATCTCCAAGGCTGAATCAGGCAACTCTCTGATGATAAGACGAATTGTCAGGCGGATTAGCAACCGCCAACGCATTGCGCAGGCTCGATCTCGAGGGCAGCGATAGGCGCCGGAATTGACAAGCCACCTCAGAAGAATCGTTCCAGAACAATTACTGCAAACCGTGGGCCTGGCTACAAGTTAATATTGAAGGCGTACCGGCGGTGCATCGTAAGGTAGACTGGCAATGCATGCAGTCATTCTCTCCAAGCCTATGGGGTATGTGTTCTCCGTGTAGTATGTATTTCCGGTGTAGTATGTGCTCCATTCCTTCCTACGTTGTCCAGACCTACCATGTAATGTGGTTTCTGCCATGCATAACAGAATTATGTTGTGCCTAGCCCGTCGAAGCGAGAACAACAGTGTATGCATGTAATCGGATTCGGAATGAATCGCACAAAAGGGACAGAGAGTAGCGATCAAGAATAGCTAATGAAATGCAGTCTACTTTACTATTTAGGTGCTTGGTCGTGCAGTTACAAGTATGAATGGGGAGGCTGATTGACGGCTTCAGTAAAGAAATTACTTTATGGACTACTTTACCTATCCACGGGCTTATATGTTAGCGTGACAGGGTTTATGCGGGACAGAGCTGGGCAAAATGAACCCTGTCACGTTAACATCCGGATAGGACCGAGGGAAAGAGCTCGGAACACCTGAAATCCAGCGTGCTCATGAATCCAAGATCTTATGGTCGACAACGACTATCAAACCTTCCAGCCTTGTACAGCGTCCCAGATGCCAGTAAGAGAAGGCTCCCTTCATTCTGCTGTGTCGATTATGTGCATTAAGCTGACTCATTTGTAGCTTTATTGAGCGGACACTTCTTTCATAGCCAGTCTACGCCCCTCGTCTCCAAAATGGCTTTCTTCAAAATCACCCTCATTAGATCATCGATTGGTCTTCCAAAACGAACAAATGGTGTTCTAGCCGCGCTCGGGCTACGAAGGCGTATGCAAACGGTCTTCCACGAAGTCAGCCCGCAAGTCGCTGGTCAGATTATGAAGGTCAAAGAGCTGGTAGCCGTTTCGGAAGTCGAGGCGAGGAAGACAATGGCAGACATGAGGGAGGAAAGACGGCCAGATCCGGGTTATTACGTGGAGACGCCCGCTCCGAGCTGAAGTATACCGAACTGGGCGAGAACTGCGGTCAAGGCTCCAATCCCACGGTATTCCGGAGAATGTGTCGTCCAAAGAGCAATGAGCAAGCTGTGGACTTCATGATGGTTCAACGCTTACGCACAGAGTACGCGGGTTTGTTGGTGGCAGAGCCATCAAGCTCTGCAAGGAGACGGTGGTTAATCACGCGGAAGGATGCAGCAACTCCCACTTTGGGTCAGGGAGCGCTTCAGTTCAAGAGTACGGAGGTCTAGGACACACACACTCAACTGACTTGTCTTGTGCTATTGTCCAAGTTGGCTTGGGAAGCTCAAGCCGTACATGATGCGAATGAGGAAGGATGACGGCCACAAAGTAATATAAAATCTTCATAGAAAGATGGTTCATGATCTGTCACTAAGTCCCCCATGCTCCAGTCATAACGTGACCGATTTTTCAATTGATTTGCTGTGTGGAAGCTCCCGGCCATTGAGAACGGCTTTAGGGGGTGATATTCAAAAGCAACGCCAAGCATGTGATCCTTCGATTATATTCGCCACACGTGATACCTCGCTATTCACTCTTCAAGTCCACTCTTGATCCATATCTTGTAATTTCTAATCAAGTTCGATTCTCATCATGAGCTTATAGATAATTTGCTTAAGCAGTATGGGAAGTTCCAGGCTGCCCGTCGGCATACAAATGAGTTTGACGAAACAGAAGATTACCCCCACCATCAGTCAGCTCAGAGCCAGCGTTGAGATGTGAGTAAGGCGAGCAGGAATTGAGGTATACAGTTGATACAATGCTAACTACAGATGCAGATTACGCAATATTGTCTTCTTCTTCTTCTTGCTGCGCTGGACGCGGAAGACTGCTTTGCAACTCAGAGGCCGTGGAGTTCTCCAGACATTCGTGGATATCTACAAGTCCACAAGGCGTATCCTTTATGGATGGTTTTTGAGAGCACCAGGTGTAAGGTCTAAAGTTCAGAAGCAGGTAGCGGAAGCGATTGCCGATCTTGAGAAGAAGCTAGTACCACAGGGACCAGGAGTCAGTCGATACCTGACACTGCCAAAAGAAGGATGGACGCTAGAGCAGGTCAGGGCAGAGCTTCAAAGTCTCGGCGACATGAAGCATACGCGCTGGGAGGACGGCATGGTCAGTGGAGCGGTATATCATGGGGGAGAAGAATTGATCAAACTACAAGCCGAAGCTTTTGAGAGGTTCAGCGTTGCCAATCCTATCCACCCAGATGTCTTTCCTGGAGTTCGGAAAATGGAAGCCGAGATTGTTGCCATGGTTTTGGCTATGTTCAATGCGCCTCCTGGAGCAGCAGGAGTGACGACTTCCGGAGGTACAGAGTCTATACTTATGGCTTGCCTGAGTGCAAGGCAGAAGGCATACATGGAGCGAGGAGTTGCAGAACCAGAGATGTGTGACCCTCTTGAAATTCCATTTCGAATTTCCGCTGAATTTCTCGCAGGATCATACCTGAGACTGCTCATGCCGCCTTTCGTAAAGCTGGTACATACTTCGGCATCAAAGTCCATCTCGTTGCCTGTCCAGCTCCGACATACAGTGCTCACATCCCTTCTATCTCCCGTCTGATCAACAGCAACACCATACTCCTTGTTGGCTCCGCGCCGTCCTATCCACACGGTATCATCGACGACATAGCCGCCCTATCTCGTCATGCCCTCCGCAAGCGCCTCCCACTCCACATCGATGCCTGCCTTGGCTCATTTCTAGTACCCTTCCTCTCTCGAGCTGGATTTGCTACCGCCCCTTTCGACTTCTCCCTGAGGGGCGTCACCAGCATCAGCTGCGACACCCACAAATATGGCTTCGCCCCGAAAGGCAACTCTACCCTTCTCTATCGCACCTCAGCCCTGCGGTCTTACCAATATTTCGTTTCTCCAGACTGGTCAGGCGGCGTTTACGGCTCCCCTAGCATTTCTGGCTCACGTCCTGGCGCCTTAATCGCCGGCTGCTGGGCGAGTTTGATGTCACAAGGTGAGAGCGGTTACATATCGGCGTGTCACTCAGTTGTTGGTGCAGCGAAGAAGATCGAGACTGCCATCCGGGAAGATGTCGCTCACCATGACGATCTATCTGTGCTCGGAAAGCCTTTGGTCAGCGTAGTAGCATTCACGTCGAAATCCCTGAATATCTACGATATTGCCGATGGTATGAGCGCAAAAGGGTGGCATCTCAACGCACTTCAGAACCCGCCGGCAATGCATGTGGCTGTAACAATGCCGATAGTACGGGCTGCAGATCGCTTAATAGAGGACCTGATGGCAGTAGTTGAAGAAGAGAAGGAGAAAGAGCGGGTTAGACTGGTAGAGGGCAAAGGCAAGAAAGGGGAGGCGAGAGGTGATTCCGCCGCTCTGTATGGGGTAGCTGGGAGCCTGCCGAATAAGAGCGTTGTGGTGCAATTGGCGGGCGGGTTCCTTGATACTTTGTATAAAGCATGAGCATAGCGACGGATTCCGTTCAAGGATCATCAGAAGGCATAGCGTTCGAGGGGCTGTTGAGCAGTGAAGAAACGGACTTTGTTAAGGTACCGCTGCCTCAATGGGCGTCTGCCTCGTACAACATATCCAAATGACATGGGAAGCCTGTGCTTAGGTTCTGGGCGAAGTATACCACAGCTAGCCTGGCGAAGGACTGTGCCTGGCGCCGGTGGTGAGCCCATAGCGCGTGTCATCCTGTTATTTTAGATTGGCGCAGGGGATACGATCTGGGCCTTTCCTTCAAGTCGGAACAAGTAATGACCGGGATAGCTACTAACAGCCGTAGGTCGCAGATACCAACGTCAGAAAGCCATAAAGACGGATTGTTTTCGCATGATTGAACACTGTTCACTCTCTAAGATCAAGATCTATTTCCAGCCGCAAACTAAAGATCTAGACATGCAAAGTTCTGCCAACCAGAGCGTTGTGCAGTTGAGCTCTCCCCATATGCGACCTGATCCAGCCATCCCTCTCCGGCCCCCTTTTTCATCCTAGATGCTCTGGTCGCTTGTCATGTTGTTTGGTAACTTCATCTCCTCTCACCATAGACCACCCTTTGCCCCCTGAGCGGCAGCCTTGCCCTTTCCCTTCTTGTCCTTCCCCGCCTTCGCCACCATCTCCATGATGATGGAGTCAAGTGTCTCATCCTCTCCAATGCATATCTCCACAGCAGTTGCCTCCTCCCGACGACGTCTCTCCATTTCCATCCGCTCGTTCCGCGATAGATGCCTCCCGCCACGTCCTCGCCGCCCTCGATATTCTTCCTCATAGTCTTGGCCGAACGACTCATCGACATCGCGTTCCACCCAGCCAGGCTTTCCTGGCCATGGGATGGCAAACCTGGTGTATAGCACACCCTCGTGTAGCATTTGAGGGTGGTTCTCATCATCGGAATCCACGCTATCGTAGGGATCGCCGGGCTCACGAGATCCAGGGGAGATGGAGGTCAGATCGCTACCAGTATAGTCGCTCATATTGACCGTTCGGGGGGTGGGAGGGCCCAAATCATCAGGACGCTGGATGTGGATTGCGTTGCGACGTGGACGGCCCGTGAATGGCTCTCTGCCAAACAGAGGAGGCTGCACGATATTGTGTCGTGGCCGATCCATTGGTGGCTCTCGACCACCGGAAGGAGGCTGGTCGACAAGATCGGCTTGCTCTGGAAGATCCTCGTACGGAGAGACCCATTTTCGTTCGCTGCTCAGTAGCGGCGGATAGTCCGGCCATGATGGAATCGTAGACATGTTGCTGCTTTGCCGACCTGCCCCAGGGATGGCGGCATACGAGGCTGTAGCACGGTTGCTGCCCATGAATGGGTTCCCTCTGATAGCAGAGGGACTATTATGGTTACTCCTATATTGAGGATGCTGTACTGATGAAGTCCTATGTGGTATCGCAGCTCCCTCATAAGCATGACTGCCGGTACGAGGGGCACGAGGTATTCCATCCGAGACCACTGGTACCGCATACGCCTGGTCAGCCACAGGCAGATGAGCGAATCCGGCAGCCACTTGCTGCGCATAGCTAGAAGAAGGGCCACTATGGGTTGGAATAGCTGAAGAAGTTGATAGACTGCCCCTCTGTTTGGAACGTTTGCGATCGTTGCTGGCCGAAGGTTGCGATCGTATCATCTCGTCATCCATGCGTCTCTTTCCACCACCAGTGCCTCTATTTTGGTCTGCAGAGCTGGACGCTGATGACATAGACGTAGGAGACCGCTCAGGGATCCAGCCCAGGGACTGAGAACGGTCATTTTGGCTCGAAGCCATGGCGCTTGTGGTGGCTAGGCTGGTAGGGGCAGGCCACCAGCTTGTGGAATTCGGTCCGAGAAGTTGCTCAAAAGTACTGAATATCGGGGGCTCAACGGCAGGCTCAAGAAATCTATGATCGTTTGTGTTGACAGACTGCCAGTCATGAATGTCTGTGGTGGACCGACCACGCTGTTGAGCGTCCTCTGGAATCCAGAGTGAAGAAGTATCCAGGCCCTGCTGCGGGGAGATCAAGTTATCAACAGACTCTGCTTGTGCTTTATTGATGGTTGCGGGAGTTTCCTTAGATGGATCTGTCAGCTCCTGTGGAGAGTTGTTGTTAGAACTGGGGGTCCCTGCATATGCTCTTATAGCTCCTGACCCTTCCCCTTGGGGAGCTCTAGTCCTGTGCGGATGATCTTGACCGCTGTCAAACCTTAGATAATCTGTTGTGGGGATGTCTATCTGTTGGTGGTGTTGAAGAGCAGGCAGTTGACTGCCTGTCGGATTGAATGATAGGCTGTCAGTCATATGAACATTGACAGATGTCCCCACTGATATAGGGCTTGAGGGGTCGTCTCTTTGTGACAATGTCTGATTGCTTCCTTGGTGCAAACGCTCAAAGCCAGGGCCAGTTGTAGCATCAGCATCAACATCAAACCCTGAATCTTCTTGCCCTTCTTGGCCGTGTTCATTTGATTCTTCTCCTTCAGAGTCGCTGTACTGCAGCTGATTCTCAGCACTAAGGTCCTGTGCAATCATTCTTAGAATAAGTTCCTGAGTTGCGCGGTCATCTTCATTTATTTGATCGGCCATGGTGATAAAAGTACGTTATCCCACAATTGGTTGTAGAATAGTTTGAAAATGTCGAAAGTATAGAAGAGGTTGTTCATGAGGGTTCGAAAATCAGGATCTGTAAATAATTTGTGTAGGGGAATCTTGTGAGAGGGAAATCAAAATAACTTGGTTACCGGATTGCCTTTAAATCTTTGACATCGGCTGACTTTTGCAATTGTGTTTTGTAACAGTAGTTGAACATGGGGTAGAGTGACGAGCCGGATGAAGAACACATGAATAGACGCAAAAAATTAACTGACTCACCAAGCCGTATGAGATAATAAGAAATCTGCGTAAGCCTTCCGAGAGCGAACTATGGTTCACAAGACATGATGCGTTTCTACATCCCAGCTCCAGGAACTTATCGGGTGACTGCGTTGTAGGCTTCATATCTGATTTGCAACACCACTGCTTGGTGTTATAAGGTATCTACTTATACTGGTAGGCCAGGCTACCGACTCGGGGACGTATGCTGCTGTATGCCTTTATCTAATTGGGAAATCCATGGAGCTGGTGAGCCATGTCAGTTGAGAACAGGCCATGTAGAGATGCAACATTCTGGGGAAATTGTGTTGATGGCCGACATTCGTCGAATCACTAAATCATAAAGCCAAGCTACCCCTTTAGTTTCTGGAGCTCCTAGTGCGGATATACAAAGTAGGCAACTCAACCAAGCATCGAAGGCTACAGCTGGACTGTCCCTCAGCGTCAGGATGGTCTGGCTTTCCTATAATCCATTGACTCTCATGCTTCGTCTCCTCCGGCATTCCTTAATGCTTTGAGCCTTTGACCAACGAAGTGGCACTTTCCTGAGCATCTGGCTTAGTAATTGCAGGTCTCCAGTAATTGAATGTTTGATCTTCATTTCGTCAAATCGTAGGCTCACACTGTGCCAAAGGTGGCTGCATTACTTCTGAGCAGCGCATGGACTTACACAGTTCCTATCAAAAACGCCAGTGGAGCTCCGATAGGAACCATATGTTCTGTAGCACGCGCACGTTGCCGTGCCAGGTATTGATGAATAAGAGCTAGAATGTTTGCACCGCACCACGAGTATCATCAGCCACAAACCATCCCTAGCGCCCGATAAGCCCAGATTGTCATTCATTTACAAGTCGATCAAGCTACCGGTATTCTGACTGTGCCCTTGGTGCTGTTGCTGAGGTGCCCCAAAGGGATTGTTGTTAGGCTGCCCAAATGGATTTCCACCCAAGCTACTGACTCCAGCAGGTCCGGTCTGCGCTGGGAAGATTCGATTCTGCTGCTGCTGGTTACCAAATGGCGCAGCCGAAGCGGGTTGCTGGGATACACCGGTGAACTGCTGGCTTAAGAAAGGGTTGTTCCCCGTTTGTGTAGCATGCAACTTATTCAATCCTTGGCCCGAATTGGTGATGAAAGTCCCTGGAGCGGTGTGCTGGGCCGGGATCCTCAGATCGCCCGTGTTGCCGAAAGTATCCATGCCTTCGCCTGACGCAAGGAGAGCGTTAAGGCGTGCGTGCTGAGGGTTTTGCTCTTTCTGAGGGACCGGCGCTTGTTGCGGTGCCTGATACGAAGTGATGGGGTTATACGAATTCTGATTGAACTGAGTGGCGGTCTTCTGTTCCGCAAGAGAGTTCAGGGATGGTAAATCTGTGGGCCGTTGTTTCGTTTGCTGTGTGTTGAAGGGTGACGCGAAAGGATTGTTGGAGCCTGTAGGCGCTGGGTGGAGGGAGTCGATTTGAGTTTGCTGGCTGGTCGCCCATGGATTGTGAGAACCAGCTTGCGGTGAACTGACCTGCTGCTGCTGCTGGTATTGGTTTCCAAAATCATTTGGCTGCTGTGCGTAAGGGTTGTTGAAAGCTGTCTGCTGTGGCTGCAATGTGGGCTGTTGTTGCAGGTAATTTGGCTGTTGCTGGTATTGCGACTGTTCGAAGCCTGTTTGCTGGGGCAGGAAGCCGTTCTGAACACCTGTCTGCTGGTTTTGAAAGCCTGTCGGCTGCGAATACATGTTGTTAGAGTAGCCTGTGTTCTGGGGCTGCTGGGCTTGCTGATCGACAGGATTGCCAAACCAGTCCACTGCTCCTTGTTGCTGATAACCCTGGTTGTACCCAGTGAATTGAGGTTGAGTGCTAGGGGCCGGTGTATCGTCGAATAATGACGAAGCGTTACTCTCTTCCAACTCCTTCCGCCGTAGCTCTTCTTCCTCTTTACTCAGCTTGATCGCCTTCGCTAGATCGTCATCATCGACATGTGCTTCCGATTTCGTCCTCCTCTTCTTGTCTTCCTCTGCTTCATATTTGCTAGCTTCAATAGCAAGCCTATACTCCGCGTCTTCTTCGTCCGTCCCTTGCGGCCGTCGATCGGTGCGACGTCGCGGTGTACTCGGCCCGCTACCTCCAGTATATGATGAACCCTGGGGTCCAAACTCATCTATTCCAGTGACCCTGGATTTCCAAGTTTTCCTATCAGATCGCTCGGTACGTAATCGTTCCTCGTCCAGGATGAGTGATGTAAGCTCTTTCGCAGATACACGCACTACTTCCGTAAGCTTCAGCCCAAGGATTGACTAATTGGACATACCGTTCTGTCCGACATCTTTGCCATCATCATCCACGTATTGAAATTCCCTCAGGGTCTTGATTATGTAGACGTTTTTGCGCGCCCAAGTGACGACGAGTTCTGAACCCTCGTGGAGGCAATAGTCCAAGACCTTGAGAGACTTGAGTACATGACGCCAGTTCTTGCCCTTATCATTCAGTCGCTTGTCGAGCATATCCATAATTTCGTAGAAATCGTTGGAGCTGCTCTCGTCAGCATCGTACTGAATGCCAAAAGTGTATAGCTCACCCATTGAAAGTTAATTGGGCAATCTCCGTCATATCAGTGCCTGTAGGGCCCCACGGGTCGTTGCTTGTTGCTGTCGCTCCATATCAATGACCGTACAGCTTTTGCGATAATGCTGGTTCTTACCATTGCGAACCTTGACCTGGACATGGGAGTAGCCCTTGGTGACGTTCTTGACGCTTCGTACTACCTTCGACATGCTGCTGGAGCTTGGCTACTGTATCGCGTCTGTTCCCTAACCAATGCAGGGCTATCGGGGCTCGGTCAATAGAAGAGGCTGCTTCTAGGGATTCTTGGCGTTGAAACTTGAGTGAGGCCGGCGAGAAGCAGTCGCAGCCTTGGGGTTTGGAATGGTCTGATGATATCCAGCAAGTTGATGTGCGGAATATGGAGTAATCTCAAATTTATTTAACACGCAAGAGATCGCCGCAGAGGCCGCGATTCATCACGAGCATGACATTGTAAGGTAGCCGCGGCTCGGTCACGTGCGGGTCGGAGATTTCGCCTCTGGCGTCTCACAGCCTTGAAGTTCTAAGGTACTTACGTACTTTACGTGTTACTCTAAAAACACATCATGGTCTTGCCACTTCATCCGGTCGCAACTAACGCTTGTTGCGTGTCTGGATTGATACTACGAGCAAAAACATGCTTTTGCATTCGTTGGCCGTGGTTGTTCACTACTCCACCGTCTTGAATGGAGCTATCTTCTTGTCTTGCTTGTACATATCGAGGGAACAATTTTCAAATTACAGGCATGTTGAACTGATTTCGGTCCGAACTCTCTTCAAGAGGACCTCTATGTGCTTTATTTCGCAGCATTGCTTAAAGTACTACTTCCGTCTCCTACCAACAGACAATCGGACACTATCGCGCTCACGCGCTTTACAACCCTTCCAGGCCAAGAGCTCCATCAGCTTAGCCGCTTAGCCTTGGGTTCCCTCCTTGTTCTGTAATTGCTCGTAAGAGCACGTATTTTCTTGCAATGGACAGGCGCCTCGAGTCTCTCTATTAGAAGCCTTACTACTCTGCTCATTATGTACGTAGTTAATCTGTTTTCACGAGAGGTCATTTGTGTAGTCCTTAAATGATTGAATAAAGCCACCGGAAGCAGAAGAGGAGCAGCCATTTCCCCGCCGGTTGTTACTCACTCCTCAACGTACGAGCGTACTTCCAGACAGGTATAGGACCGATGCTTCTCGAATAACCCGGACCTTTAGAGCCCAAGTCGGTTGCGTCTCCCTTTTCTCCCTTTGTTCTGCCAACGCAGACAAAGTCTTTCTTTTCTTGTGTCTCTTTCATACGCTATGACATGCACCAGCAGGCTGCTAAGTCCAAGGGCTGGCTGAACCAAGAAATACATGCTTTGCACTCTGGAACAGAACCTCGTTGATATGGTGATAGATTGAAAGACCATTGATCGTTCTTTGCTAAAGCGGCAGAATGTTCAACATATGTCGCTGACACCGTGTTGCAGGACCCTAAGGAAGCAACAAGAGAGCGGTTCAATAAATGTTGGAAGGCCAAATCGGCATCCACTAGTGCGGCGCAGATGATACTAACATATTCTTGTTGTTGGGGCAATCAAGGTAAGATCGCTGTGTCGTAAACTGGGAGTGAGCTCAACCGCCGTCTGTCATGACTAGAATACTTGACCGATTTCCCACGCTTCTTCCTGTACTGAGACTGTCCTTTTAACCGCGAGCCTTCGATTTCCCAATTGGATGAACATCAGGACGGACCCAAGTACGAAGATGAGACCAATGACGACAATGATGACGATAAGAATAAGAGACACTCTGCCAAGCGACTCCTCAAAAGTGGGAATCTTGCACCTAAAGTACGATGCTTGACTTATGAAGTAGGTCTAGGGACCAGGCGAGGCAGATGCGAGCTTGACAGGTTCCAGGCTGAATGGTAGCGTTTCTTATGGAGAGCGAATTCGGGGCTCAAAAGGTAGGACCGCCCACGTGATGGCGCAGGCCGATGTGCTCCGGGCAAGCAAATTGTGCAAGTATATTAGTAAAGGCAAGGGAGGATTATCGAATTTCTAGCTAGCAACAGCAGATATCAACGATAGAACGAAGGTACTCGACGACATTGCGAGCAATGTCCGGTATATAGGTATTAGAACATGATACGGCATCACATGCGTCGCGACTCTCGAGACTTTAACGGCAACTTTTGCTGCAAGACTTTTGGATGATTGCATTTGGGTCCAATGATCGTGGTTCCTGTGACAGCCGCGCGAATGTGTGAAGATATGAATGATCCCTAACCTTGGCCCTACCCATTCTAGCCTGGAGAGCAATTCCTTCGTCTCCATCTGAATGTACCTGGGTCCGTTTTCTGAAGCTCATGATCCATATCTGAGGGCGAATATGTCAGAGCATCTGGAAACAGCAACCTCAAGGAGCCGTGCCTCAGACCAACTTCAAATGCCTCATTAATATTAGGAGATCGTGGGTGCCGTGCTCATTCATTCCACATCCGGTCAAACCGCCTGGGCAAGCGGTGCACACTGCAGAATGGCAAGTAGTGAAAGCTGAATTAGGTCCACATAGTATCGACTCCAGATCTTCCGATGGGCTATCCCACAGGCATTTCTTTGGCTGCGCATTAAATGTATCCTGAACAGATGTTGGTGGCAATTTTGAAGTGCTACTAGTCAGGACCTTGTGAAAATCGCAGTTGCTATGTGTGCATTGTGGTCCTCCATGACAGGACTTTCAACAAGGGCTTTCATGATCTGTTCTGTTAGTATTGGTAAACCATAACCGCTGCTCGCTCCAGCTGTAGTCGAATACTCCAAGAAGTCGGGTTGCGAGGGCAATCGCTACATGTATGTAAATGCTCAGCCAATACCTTTAAGTAGTTTTGGCGGCGTAGCTCACTCTGATGTTACTTTATTGAACAAGCACATAAGGGATGCGAGCAGCACAAGCGATGCTGCATGTGAAAGTGGAAGATCAAGATCGACGGCAAGGGTTAATTCGTACCGAGGTGCATCTTCCACTTCAAGTCCCTCGGTACGGAGTAAGCTCAGCTTTACACGTACTCCCGAACATAAATCACCACTACAGTATGGAATCTCCTTTCTATACGTTGGCAAAGATTACTTGATCTTACAATTCGTCAAACATATCACCATGTCATCAGGTTGGATCCCTCTCCCCTTCCACGGACACAAGATGCTAATATTCTCCAGCAATTCAACGTCTCACTCAAGTCGCATCCCACCTCTCCTCTTCTGAAGTTGATATTCCTCGCGGTAGAGAATATATCCTTTCCAAAGCCCCTTCAGACATCGTCGTAACCTGCGCCCTCCGCACGCCTCTCACCAAAGGCGGCAAAGGAGGCTTCAAAGACACTGCCGCCGCCGATCTCCTCGCCCATACACTCAAATCCCTCATCTCTCGCTCCAAAATCGACCCTGCGCTTGTCGAAGATGTCGCAGTTGGCTCTGTGCTCCCACCTGGTGGTGGTGCTACCGAGTTCCGAGCCGCTTCGCTCGTGGCAGGCTTTCCAGAGAGCACGGCTGTGAGGAGCCTGAATAGGCAATGTAGTAGTGGGCTCCAGGCATGCGCCGACATTGCGAACGCAATCCGCTCCGGGATGATTGAGATTGGCGTTGGCGCGGGTGTGGAGTCAATGTCATCGCAATATGGCCCCGGTGCAGTTACCGAGTTCAGCGAGCTTCTAGACTCACATCCCGAAGCCAAGAACTGCAAAGTCCCAATGGGTGTGCTCAGCGAGCAGATGGCCAAGGACCGTTCTATCTCAAGGCAGGATCAAGATGCTTTTGCCGCAAAGAGTTACCAGAAAGCACTTAAAGCGCAACAGGAGGGCAAGTTCGACGCAGAGATTGTACCTATGAAAACGAAGTACATCGATCCCAAGACAGATGAGGAGAAGGAGATATTAGTCGACAAGGATGATGGAGTCCGAGCTGGAGTGACCGCCGAGAGCCTTTCAAAGATTAAGCCTGCGTTTGCCAAGGATGGTAGCATACACGGTAGGTCCTTTCACTACATCTCTCCCCTTTCTTGGTCTGACATTGAGTCCACGAATATCGTCCCAAGGCGCTTGACATCCTCTATACATGTCTTGTAGCTCTCAACTTCCGCTTCCAGCACGAACACTAATCCTCGAATCTCTGTAGGCGGAAACGCATCGCAGATCTCCGACGGCGCCGCCGCAGTTCTCCTGATGAAGCGCTCTACAGCCGAGCGCCTGGGCCAAACCATCATCGGTAAATTTGTCACCAGCTCCGTCGTCGGCGTCAAGCCTCTTCTCATGGGCATCGGACCATGGAAAGCTATCCCGGTAGCATTGGAAAAGGCCGGGATCAGCAAGGACGACGTCGACGTCTACGAAATCAATGAGGCGTTTGCTAGTCAATGTGTCTGGTGCATAAGAGAATTGGGGCTACCGGAGGAAAAGGTGAATCCCAATGGTGGTGCTATTGCTTTTGGACATCCGTTGGGATGCACGGGGGCGAGGCAGGTGTCGACGTTGCTGAATGAGCTAGGAAGGACGGGGAAGAAGGTTGGTGTCACGAGTATGTGCGTGGGTACCGGGATGGGCATGGCGGCGGTCTGGGTCAAGGAGTAGGCAACCTGCACACGCGAAGCCGCAGGATAGTCCGCGTCTGTAACCATTGTTCCCTTCTACCAAGAAGCATTGCCGGTGGCGTAATGGCGGTTTCGAGCTCCATGGGTGGGTAGCACTGTACACCTTTGCATAACGGCAATCCACAAACTATGCTACTGCAGCTTCGGCCTCTTGGTTTGGCAACAACTCTCAACAACATTCCTTTCCTGCTTCTATAATGACTAGACCGGCGAGATTCTACGCTTGATGCTCGGAGCAGTTCATCGATAAGGCTTTGTGCGCACTCCAATTTGATCGCGTATTTGACATACTTGCAACACTCTCTGACCTTGGATGGATGGAAAGGAACAAACAATCAGCCGACGTTTTGGCTTTCCAGCGACTTCACGGCGTGCCGGCTGTGCCTCTGGCGGAAACAGGACTTCTTAGGTGGGATAATGAAGCTACTTTAACGATAGCTACAATTGGCATTTAGACAGCTAGAGAGAACCAAGGAAAACAGATGTAGAAATGATGCAGAGCCGCTTCCATGACTATCGAGCATCAACATGGAATCACATCGAAAGAAGCCATTGTCGGTCCCAAAGCTGCTGCCGCTGCATACATAGCCCTCAAAGATTTGGTTCCCGTTTGGAGCCAAGGGTCGTCAAAATTGGATTTTCTGCAAGCCCGTCAATCGGGTAGAGATATGTACAGGAACTCGGGTATTGAAAGCCACTGATACGGGTAGACCGAGAAGCGCGTTTGAAAGCCGAAAAGAAGAATACGCGACCACTAGAACGGCTACAACTTACTTCCCACGGCACCAGCATCGTCGGGGTACACAAGCTGAAGAAGGCTGTTAGTAAACAGATCAGCCCAGTTGGAGAAGGTATACTTACGAATGCCAAAGCAATGATAGTATACAACCCTGTAAAAGACTTGTTAGCTCTACTATATCAATAAGAGGAATAGGAGCTATGAGACGTGTCTTTCCGATCTGGTTTCAAGACATGCCGCAGGGCTCATCCAAGAATCACGATAGGAAGAGGGATTTCCAGGAACACCCACCGATCAACATGGAGCCCTCCAAGTAATTCGATTCGCCGTCCTATAACAAGTGTCAGCAAAGACATGCAAAGGCGAAGACAGGCACTGACCTGTATAAGATAGTTCGTAATGAGGACGCTGAGGAAGAACACGACGGTTTCGAAAGTCTCGAAACGTAAGGTCATCGGCTGCCCAATGATCCACCCGAGAATGACTAAGAATGGTGTTACGAGTAAAGCGATCTGCATGCTGCTGCCAATGGCTACACCGATGGCGAGATCCATCTTATCCTTCAAAGCCACTACAACGGCCGTCACATGCTCGGCGGCGTTGCCCACAATGGGCAGTAGGATCAACCCAATAAATGTCTTGCTTATGTGGGCTGTTGCGACAATCGAGTCGATGCTATCCACCAGATACTCGGCACACACTGCAACGCAAATGGTGACCGCAACCAGGGCGATTCCAGCGGCTACGGGGGTCAGAATCTGCGGCTCCTCCTGCTTGTGATCGCCATTCTCATCCGAGTTTTCATTTTGCTCCTCATCAAACAGATCTGTGTGTGTCCGCAATTGGAAGACGAGGTAAAGTATGTAGATAATCAGCAAGATGATAGCCGTTCCGCGGGATAGGATCAGCACGTTATCCTCCTTATCGTCAGAAGCCGGAGATCCGCGCATCGCAGCATACAGTGTTGCAGGAATAATCAGAGAAGCGGAGGAGAGTGCCATCAAAGACGACATGGTGGAGGCAGCCGTTTCGTTGAATTCCTGTTTATGATATCGAATTCCACCGGCCAAGAAGCAGCAGCCAAGGACGAGGAGGATATTCGAAAGAATAGAACCCAGCATGCTTGATTGGACGATCAGGATCTCGCCATTTTTTAACGCCACTATACTGACCTAGGCAAAGAATTAGTGATACTTAACTGGCTACTACTGGCAAACTCCTTACAATCAGCTCTACTGCATTCCCAAAAGTAGCGTTGAGCAAGCCCCCCAATGTCTGTCCCACTTTGACGGACAGCTCCTCTGTAGCAAAGCTTAAAAGAGCGGCGAGCGGTATGATGGCAAAAAAATTCAGGATGAAGACTGCTGTCGGATTCCACCCAAGGGCGCCTGCTATGATGCCTAGCGGAACAAAGACCAGGAGAACGTTGACGTAGTTGCTCCCGAGCACCTTATAGACGATGTGCGCGGTTTCCGAGGGCCACCGCACCCATTTACGGTTGTCTTCCGAGAGAGGTAGACCATCGTCATTGTAGAAAGGGCGGGCAAGAAGGCGCGAGTGTTCGTTGAGCGTCTCTGAGACTCTATCTGTTATCGTGGGACCGTTCCCGTTAGGCCTATCCTCTCTTCCTCGCAGTTGAGGGACATGGCTGCTAGAACCGTGACGTCGAAAACTGGACTTTAATCTCGAGGCAGCTGCTTGTTCCATTATGGTCAGCACTCAATACAAGCGAGAGCGCAAGGCTTTGAAGCTTCAGAAGCTTATGAAAGGAGGCGAGATTGGCGACCAAGCTCCTTTTATTCGCAAAGCACCGGAAGCAAAGAGCAACGAGGGAACCGGGGAAGTTTAAGGGAATGCGTAGACCAACACATGATGGATATAAGCCTTCTGGTCTTGGCCGGTCAATTACCAAGGGCTGGGCACAGGGTCCGAGGGAGGCGAATCGGTATGCGAGGGATATCGTGGGTGTCAAAGGAAGCACGAGTAAGCTGCTTGCAGCGAGAAGATTACGGATACCGGGAACCACACAATGATTGCAGAAGGAGTGGTGAGGGAGGGGGCGAGTCATGCACCACCCTTAGGACATTTGCAAATGGGTTGCTCACAAAGCTTGAGTGGAGGGCGTGTACAATGTTGAGCGCTTCCTCGACTAAGAAGATGGATTGCTCGAGCTCCATGGTGAAGACGTTGCTTGGATGACGCAAAAGTGCTTGGCACCTTGGCATCATGGCTGTGCAAATGCTAGCGTCTTATGCTAACGGGTTCAACGGCATTATCGGTTCGATATTCGGTTTACTTCAATCTGCCTCTGCTTTAGAGAGCGTTAGACGTGCTCCAACGCTGGTCCTTCAACTTGAGCTTGCCAGAAGACTCCGAGGACTCACAGTGTCGCTGCGCTTGTGCTAGAGACGCCACGAGTCTTGAAATCAGATCATTTCTCGAATTAGTCGTCGACCTGTCCTTCTGAGCAGAAAGACGGTGCTCTTGGCAGCATTGTATGCCCAACTTTGTAGGGTGGTGAATCCGGATCGACGTGGGAATGGAGTATTTCTGACTGAACTTGCTGAGTGTATGCCCTGGATATGCGATGTTCTTGGTGTCCAACGTAGTAAGGTGCTCCGTAGTCAGTCCTTTCCCGACTTGTCCGGATGGCCTCTGCAGCGGGATTTGAGTGTCCTTGATGCATCAGCAGATTCATTGAGTTGCGCTCCTCAGATCCAGATATCAACGGCGTAAACCGACGAATGTTCACATATACCTAGGTAGAACGGAATGAGGTAGTGACCCTGGCCGCTCAGTGGCCGCCAAGCCCATCTTTAGCCCGCAGTGACCTTTTAAGTACTCGTTGCGCGTTCAATGCGACATCGCAACGGTCCAATCACTTCAGTCTTTACCTTTACATGTCAACTCGCAATAATTGACACCATTTGCGGTCCTCTTAGCCGTCTTCTATCGCTGTACAATTTCAGGTTCCCCTTGAGAATCAGTCGTCGTATGCCTTACTGCCATTCGATATATCTACGCTGAATGTCCGTATTGCAGCCTTCCTTTTCGCTCGCTATATCGATAGCTGTCGTCAACAGCCTTCAGCCTTGTCACTTCCAGCCTTTGTTCTAGTGCTGCTATATGATTCATCCACATTCGTCGGAACATGAAGTGTGGTTTACCGGTTTGACGAGGCTCGTCGGATTGGTGTTGTCGCCTTCGGGAACCCATCATGAAGATGGTATGAACAATGTGTCGCCTGTTCAAGGAACTCTGTGCTGACCTTAGCAGGGGTTGCTGGATCTACTTTCGGCCGCTCTGCGCCCAACAATCGGCCTATTGCTCCTCTGTCCATGGTCGACGATTGCACAATACCCACCACCTATTACCGTGAATTCTGGGGTGAGCACGATACCTTCGCCGGTGGACGGGAACATTACGATATATTTTAAGATACCGCCTGTAGGCACGTGTACGACAGCCTTCCCCAAGCAGCAACAGTACACGGGGTATATTGCTTTGCCGAAATATAAGCTTGCTCCAATAAGGCAAAACTACTCCATCAACACATTTTTCTGGTTTATAGAGGCTCGAACAAGTCCCAGTACAGCTCCTTTGACGCTCTTTTTGAATGGAGGCCCCGGAAGTTCTAGCATGGTGGGGCTGTTCCAGGAGAATGGTCCTTGCGAGGTTGTTGAGATGGCTGAGGGTAGATTGGGCACACAAGCAAGGGCTTGGGGATGGGATCGGAGTTCGAATATTCTGTTCATTGATCAGCCCAACGAAGTCGGCTTTTCCTATGATACGCCGACCAATGGTTCCTTGGATTTGTTCACGTCAACTACCTCCATACCTCCCTCCACAGCTCCTCCTGATCGGCCAGGGTATACCTTCCTCGATGGTACTTTCAGCACGGGAAACGCAGGTTCAACCCCCAACACCACCGAGATCGCCGCTCATGCGATATGGCACATGTTACAGGGGTTTCTTGGCGCATTTCCTCAGTACAACCCTGGATCCCGCCCGAATGGGACCCAGCCCGGTGTTGTGGGCATCAATCTATTCACCGAAAGCTATGGAGGAAAGTATGGACCAGCTTTCGCTGCCCATTTTGAGAAGCAAAATATGTTACGCAAGAATGGGTCCCTACCTTCTAACAAGACACTTGAAATTCGCTTAGTTTCGCTCGGCATCATGCAAGGATGCGTCGATGATCTGGTCCAAGGACGATTCTATCCCATCTTTGCAAACAACAACACGTACGGCATCCAGGCTATGCAATTGGTCGACCAGCAAAATGCAGCAAACAGCTACATTAGTACCGGTGGTTGCCAAGAGCTTATTCAATCCTGCAGAGACGCTGTCATTTCAATGGACCCTGATAACGATGGCAATGTAGCGAAAGTCAATCAAGCCTGCTCGAGCGCGCAAACAAGCTGTGAGGAGAAAGTCTCAGGTCCATATATCAAGTCAGGGAGAAATGTGTACGACATATCCCAGAAAATGCCTGATCCTTTTCCACCGAGTACCTACCTCGAGTACCTCAACTCTGCAGAAGTCCAGGCTGCGGTTGGCGCAGTGGTAAACTACACGCAAACCAGTAATGCGGTAGTCACGGCTTTCAATCAAACAGGAGACTACGAACGTGGCGGCCAAATCAGTGATCTGGCTCATCTACTTTCCTTGGGCGTTCGTGTAGCCCTGTTGTATGGAGATCGCGATTATATTTGCAATTGGCTTGGTGGCGAAGCGGTCTCTTTCGCGGTTGCTGCTCAATCGCCGGCGTACTCACCATTCTATTCCGCTGGGTATGCCGAGATTGTTGTTAATGATACGTATGTTGGTGGTGCTAGCCGTCAATTTGGTAATCTATCTTTCTCACGCATATACGACGCGGGCCACTTGATCCCTGCGTACCAGCCAGAAACAGCATTTACTGTCTTCACGAGGATCATCATGGGTACTGATATATCGACTGGGAAACCCATTGACCTCGCTACGTTTGCAAGCACTGGCGATGCGAATGCCACGCATACCAATTCTGCCCCTAGTCCGGCAAGGCCGACCTGTTGGCTTCGGGACATCCAAAATACCTGCGACAGCGACCAGATCAATATGCTCAAGAACAGTCAAGGTGTCATCATCAATGGGAGGCTGTACAACGATGCGAGCGAGTGGCAAGCCCCTGCATCCTCAGTGTCCGCCCAAGCAGGCTACCCGGGTACAATGCCCGCATCCATGGCTGCTACATCAGCGCCTCCTTCTTCCACGAGGGGCTCAGCAACAACCACAGCAGTCTTGACAGGTGTTTTCGTGGCTACTGCAACTCCCAGCGAGACGAAGAAAGGGGCAGCTCCAGGCCGATTACATGTCAGCCTAGCTTTGGGGTCATTATGCTGCTTGTTAACTGTGCTCTGGAATAGTACATAATTCACAAACGCGTCGAAAACCCGGTATCATGATATTTGAGGATGTAAAACTAGGGAGGAGGAGGCTGTATGAAGAAAAGGCCCATGGTTTGAGGGCCTATACTTCTCATACTATAGAAAAGGGGCTAGGATAAGCCATTGCTCGTAGATACCCATTTGGTTTATTGTCTGTAATGTTCTAGAAATTAGCTTCAGGGCCACGAGCGAGTTGACCAACCCCCAGTCTGATCCCCCAGTAGACAAAAATTACCAAATTTGATGAAATTCATTCGATGCTTTTGTGGTTTACCTCAATGCACGTGGCTCCAGAGGCAATCCGTTCCGGGAAGCGCTTCTCACGTGACGTGTAGCTTTGGAGTTTCGCCTATCGCACTATACTTCCGGATTCGATGGCTGGCTACGAATGTTTACTATCATCACAGCTTTTAATTTCTGGCTGCGTGGCAGCTGCAAGATATAGAGCTCCGCCCTCTTGAAATACTTCAAGGTCTCAGCATCAGGTCAGTCATTCTTCCTTGCGATTCGCTTCATCTGGCATGTGTGATGAGAAAGATTAGCTGGCACCAGTCCTACAAGACTTGTACTCTTCTGCTGCGGATTAGCTTTGCTGGGGCACTGAACTCCTTTCTTCTGATCATTGTCCAATCTCTACACAACAACAAGCAGCGTACGCGGGAACTCCACTAATTTCTGCCAACAGTGACCTATCTCCACCAACAGGACGCTCTCTCAAAATGGTGCTGCACAATCCCAACAACTGGCACTGGGTTAACAAGGATGCCTCGGACTGGGCAAAGTCTTATCTAGAAAAGAACCTCATTGGCTTGTCGGCAGAAGATGGCGACGTGTCGGCAAAGATCTCCAAAGTCCGGAGCATGGACGGGGATGTGGATGTTAGTCAGCGGAAGGGCAAGGTCATCACACTCTTCGACGTGAAGCTGCAGCTGGAATACGAAGGTATCAATCCAATCCTGCTCGAGGCATAGACTGGATGCTAAAGCTACTTAGGCAAAACGAAGGAAGCCGAAGAAGCCAACGGGAGTATCACGATACCTGAGGTGGCTCACGATACTGAGGAAGATGAGTACGTCGTATGTTCCCTTCTTGATCCTACCCAGTGTCCGGGATCTGCAGCTGACTCGGGTGGATCTCCTAGTTTGAGATAGACATTTACGCAGAAGATGCCACAAAAGAACCGGTGAAGGCCGTCATTCGCTCCAAGATTCTTCCACAGCTGCGCAAAGAGCTTGTCAAACTCGGTCCTGCTCTCATCACTGAGCATGGGAAAGATATCCAGCACGCTCCGGGGACTTCTCCTTCGCTCGGCCCTACGACCGTCACCACCTCGTCCACTGCCGCCCAGGCCAATGCTAAGTCCACATCTAATCCCAAGTCATCCATCACGAGCAAGGGTGCCACCGTCAACACAACGACTGTCACCTCAAACGAAGAATTCCGAACCACAGCCGAGCAACTCTACGAAACTTTCACGTCGCCAGATCGCCTGGCAGCCTTCACCAGAGCGCCACCTAAGGTCTTTGAAGGCGCGCATAAGGGTGGGAAATTCGAGCTCTTCGGTGGCAACGTGAGCGGAATATACACGGAGCTGAAGAAGCCAACCAAGATAGTGCAGCAATGGCGATTATCTCAATGGCCAGAAGGGCACTACAGCACGTTGAAGATCGAATTCGATCAGAACGATGTTGATGCAGTGACAGTGATGAGGGTGACATGGGAGGGAGTGCCAATGGGCCAGGAGGAGGTCACTAGGAGGAATTGGGGGGAGTACTATGTCAGGAGCATCAAGACGACGTTCGGGTGAGTGCCCTACCAAAACGTTATAGCGTTGCAGACTTCAGGCAGATAAGCAACGGCTGACAATAACCACAGATTCGGGACAATACTGTGAGCCCGACTATGGCGGTGTAGTGGCAGAGCCGAACCCGGAACGCATTATATGCCACAGAACCTAAGCATTATGCCTCTCTTGTAGACGAATAGAGACCAGCAAATAGAGCGCTATCAGGTGATGAAGAATGACTAGTACCTCCAAGATCCACGAACTTTGCTCTGTTCCCGGTGAGAAAGGTACTTGCTGCTGCGACACGGCCCGCCTTTCGAGGGCTTAACAGCGCATTCAGCAAGAAACGAGTTCATCAAGTGGTGACGAAGTCTCGGTCATCAGAATGTCTTGTCGCGTGCCGGAGACCATCTTTCTTGACCTAAGGTGATCACCTTAACATTTCCAAGTCTCCCGTAGTACTCAGGTATAAGGTTGCAATGTACCCAGGTGTGTTCAGATGGAAGCACGCTCATTGTTATTATCTTGATGATCCACCGCAGTGCAGTCGTAAAGTTATCTAACTGGCCCGTCGTGTAGCAGAGGCAGCAGCAGTATGTGCAAGGAGTCTCTAAGCCAATCAAACGACACCGAAACGGAGAGGATTCAGCTCATATGAGTGCGAATGGAGTTCCCGAACTTGGAAAACTTGCGGAGTCCTAGAAAAGCTAGTTCAAATCTAGACCTGCAATGTTTTGTAAACAGCCCATAGGAACGAGTATAATGACAGCACAAGATAGCAGCCGGACACCGAAGGCCCCTTTGGTCAACACTCAAACACGGTCGATGACGAGAGGGCAAGCCGAAAAGGACCTCTTCCCGTGCGCCAACAAGAGGTGGTACTTTCATATTCTGCTGATACTGAACAAAGAAACAGTTTCACGTTTTGGTGGAGGACGATTCACGAACAAAGGTCCATAGCCACGGAAGCATACAGCGGAACTGTTCTATCAGCTACGTGTCCGGTTCATGGAAGACACGACCTCGCAAAGCAGGAAGGCGAGCTTCCAGGGCATGACTTGGCTGCATCTCAACTGGAACCTTGGTCCAGTGTCAGGCAAAGGATTCGCAGGCTGCTGCCAAGTCGACAACTGTGAGCAAAGAGAACCCTTGGGTCGAGCATGGTGAGGAACGAGTAAGTATGACAGTTCGATCACTGGCAACATGAGCCGTGCACCATCAACACCAAGTTGCAGAACTTACACTGCAGTCAGCTTGCATAGTTTAGGTTGCGTTGTCATTGTAGAGGAAGTGATCTTGACTACCATAGCCATATCTAAGTCTACCTATCCGTATCTTAAAATTTTAGATCTCGTCGCCCGGGTTAGAGGGATTGGCAGAGCACCGACAACTTCGCTCATTGACCTGATGAGGACACTCCCAGTAGAGTCACTCCTGCCGCAAACCTGTGGTCCGGTCTGTTGTGCCATGCGGTCAATCGCAACATGTTGGCGTCAACAAGCTACTTTGGTGGTAGCTATCCCCACAGGCCAGAAGGACACTCACACAGGACATTTTGCAGCAGGAATACCAATTTAAATTGGAAATTGGGCAGCGATCGATCACTTCAAAATGGTGGCGCAGTCCCGAATTTTCTTCCAACAACAGGTTGCAACAAGATTAGCGCAGGAAGAGAACCAAAGCATTGGCAGCGTGCCTGCAGCACCGAGGATGCAGTCGGGGTAAAAGGGACGAGCCTTGGTTTAAGTCGTTGTTGACAACGACCGCCACCAACAAACAGTAGAGGGGCGGAGCATGACCCGTAGGATGAGTCAAGACTATTGTCGGTCTTCAACGTTAGCTCACGCGCTGGCAAGGTGCTAACTCCATATGCTGGTTGAACTGAGAACCTATTGCTTTACACTTTGGCACAACGTTTCGATGAAACGGCGATGGACTGAACTATCAACAATGGCCCATTGCCAAAGCGCAAAACGGCGAAGATTCGAGAAAACATCAGCGACATGCAGCAGGAGAAGGGCTTCTATAAGGTTTGGGAAGCAAGATGACACCTTCTGGTGCGACCGTATGGAGTGAACTTGGTGTTTCGGGGAGATACCTACAGAGAGTGAGAGCCTGGAAGAGATCTCGTGACTGAGGCGTGGATGACCACTGCGAACCCAGCCCGAGTTGCAGGTACAAGCTGTTATCCGTATCGCAGACTGTTTTTGCGACATAGCGCTAAATTGATCTTGCCCTAGTGACATCTCTGAGCAAGGACATATGCCGATGGATGCCAACCCATGTACCCCATGGACAGGAAGACCACCTGTCCAGAGAGGCAATAGTGCCAGGACCCAGGAGGTCTCTGTTGCATGGCGAGCCTTACGTTACTGAAGGATCATTTGAACAGTCTTTGAGATTTGACTCACTCATTATCCGGATACTTGGGATCCTAGTAACCGGAGGTAGCTTCGTGGAGAGCACTCTGATTTGACCACCTACATCCTACTATTTACGTCCGACTATTTGAAGCGCAGGCCGGGCAACCCGCAGTTATGTTTAAGCCATGGTATGTGGTTGTGATTCGAGGGCCCATGCATTCCGGCGACTCTTCGTCGGCTTCGAATAACATACTTCAGTCTGCTAATTCACTCGATCGAGTAGATAGTTCCAAGTCGAATACTCAACCGTCCGAGTGGACAAACAGAATCTACTCTCTTGGAATTGATCACAAAGATCCTTCGGCCATATCACAGGATTGGACGGGGGAATTGGTGCGGCTTCGAGTCGTTTGATCGATACCGTCCAGACACCGTCCAGAGGGCAGTCAATAAGATCTTTGGCAACAGTTCATAACGAAAAAGCGATGCCATTTTGCAACAATGGAATAAGATCTTTGACACAAGCGTGGCCCAATTATGGAATCATGATGATAAGGCTCAGTGGAAAGTGAAAAGGACATGTTGTAGAGCGTCGTTGGATGGCAGATGGATTTAGGCGCCCAGGAAGCGCTTCCAGCGTCTCAGTTATGCCTTTTTTTTCTTAGGCCTGATCCAAACAATGAGGCTGAAGATCCAGAGTATGTCGGAATTAGGCCGGCATCGTGGCATAACCGTTGCAAAACGTCTCAGGGTCTCGAAACCATGGTTTGAGCGCTTCTTGCCGAGTCAGCAATGCCGTTAAACGCAGGCTTCCTCTGTTTCCGGGTGCTTCATCTTCCCTTTCGGTTGATGCGTACTTGGCGTTTGCGGAAAACATCGACAACGGATATGCTAGCATTCAAACAGCATCATCGGAACAGGGCCTACTTCATGTTCCATCATCGGTACCCATCCTCGGTGCGGCTACTGATCCTTGGACGAGCCCATCAATGCACCATTAATGCACGACTGGTCGATGCACCATTGCGCAGAGCTCTATTTTAAGCGTCGAGAGACTCAATCTCCGCCGCGGCGATCCTCCGTTTCCGGACAATGGACATGGAAGTTGCCCTGGTCCCGGCACAGATACATCGGCCAAGAGGCGTCGTAGAGGGAAACGTGTCCGCCAACTTGCTTCACTTTCGACAATTCTTGATTGGGTCCAATGCTGATCGTGATGGATGGAGGACAGCAAATTACCGAAGTTCTGGAGGAATGTAGAAAGCAGTATGGGAGCTTTGGCGACTAGGGGAGCGCCGATCAACTTCGGCTCGCATGAAGATCGAAGATGCTTTTGGGAAGATCGCTGAGCCACATGTGGCGCATGCACCTTGGCACTGCCCCGCTACTCCGTACCGAGGCTCGTAGTAGCCAGTCTCAGGACTGTGATTCTCTTGTGACTGCTCCGACGGACCACGGCGGCATGATTTTCTGTGACTGCTCCGACGGACCACGGCGGCATGTGCACCTCCCCTTCTCCCATCGCCAGTAGTCCGGAGCTGGTCCTGGCGCATGCACTTCGAATGGGCTGGACATCTTCATCGGTGGAAGCGATGATGGATGCATGGACAGCGGTAGCGGGTGTCGAAGAGGGCCATGAGCGTCACGAGTCGTCCAACCTATCCCATGATCCTTTCGCCATGGCCTGCCCAATACGGATCGTCACCGAGGATCTCAGCCATCATGGACCACGAATCCGTCCTGGCTCATCCAAAGATGGCTCTTCGGAGAGAGACATGTGGGGGAGTGGTATGAGCTCATGCTCTCGGCCACCTGCTCGTTCGCTAAGTACAGCTGACAGCCTCTCCTTACCGATGACTCTGCCTGTCTTCACGCTCTTGTGATCATCAGTCCGTGAGTGGGTGTTAAAAGCGTTGTTGATTCCCACGACGAATCGTTCAAGCTTCGTGCTCGGGCCACTTCACGACTTTGAACGTGGAACGCGTCGCAGAAATTCTACGAACCACCCCCTTACACGTCAAGGCTTCCTGCCAACGCAAGCCACTAAGGACATCTCCAGCCACTGAGGGAATCAATACATCAGTGTTGTTCGCTTCGCTGAAGCCGACCCTGAAAACCAACCGCTTCACTTGGCCTTGTTATTGGCCGTGTTCAGCCTGTGAGGAGAGCTGTTAAAGTAACAGCCTGAAACGCGACCGGGGGGTAAGTCATCAAGACGCGAGCCCCATCTTCCCGTCGAATTGGTATGGGATTGCGCTTCTCCCATTCGCTGTACCACCTCAATTTTGGGCGCGCGCTAAGTGTCATGCAGGCGAAGAAAGGGAGAGCTGGAGAGCCTATCAGACTAGTTCGACGTCTCAGACTCGACTCGTTCTTCACGACGCCCACGCTGCGAATTCCAGCAGCAGCCACCCGCTGGGGAAGGGGGCAGGCCATCTGCAACCTGCCCGTCCATAATTAAACTCGCCCTCAAAGCCAGTGGAAGTTCGTGTGCCTATTGCTGTTCAGACACCAGCGCGGACCGTCAGCAACAGGGGGTCGTCGTGCTTCATCTTCAACCATCGATCCCTCTTTAAAGATCGCTCACCCCGCCCACCTCGACATCGAAACATCCTACTCAATCTCTTTCACTACCAGCTCCATCGACTTGTTTCGTTGTGGTGTGTTGTTGCAGTTGGTGCAGTCATTCTACGTTCTCATTCTCCGCCCCCTCCTCACTGGTTTGAGGATTCAATCACGGCAAGACCGAGCTGTGCTTTCTCTTCCTCTTACATATAATCTCTTCGCACTTCCCGAGACCAGCACGCCTCTAACGCTTTATTCTTTCTCGACCCAACAGCAGCATCTGTGCGGTACGCAGTTTTGCTGCGGTTCAGTACCATCCAACTCGCGCTAGTCTTCGATTGAGCCGTTTTCCCCCTTGAAGATATCCTTCGTAAGGCATAGCCCGGGGCTTCTACCGACAAAGGATCGCACTCCAGCATCCTAACCCTAATTTTATAGCGCCAGCACAGCTCGCTCACGGCTTCGCCGCCGCGAACAACATCGGCACCAACATCCACGCAACGTTCTCCTTCTCCTTTGGTGCTTGCAACCTACCGAAGCAACAGGCCTCCCCTGTTTAGACTTTGTTCCGCTGGCCGGACATTGAAAGCAACGGCGACATTGCCATTGTTCGGACTTCACTATTGATCTTAGTGTCCTACCCTCACTCCAAGTTCCCCTGTCATTATTGGGAAGACAGTCATACCATCAACGAATTTCTTGACGCCTTTCACGACAATCTATTAGGCCCGCCGGTCGGACCGCGACCTAATAATCCTTAATTCTCCATCGGCAAATTTTCCTGAACGGTCTTCGGATTACCCCAGATCAGCCCTTCCCTCAATCGACCAGGGCTGCTCGATCTTAGCCTGCAGCAGCTGTTGGCCCAGGCATTTTCTTTCCCATAACGTTACCCTAGCTTCGAAGGTCTATCAACAGATAACTATCAGGTTTCGCTCCTCAGATCAGCTCACAGACAATTTTACTCGCAGCCATGGCTTCTATTACGTCACCTTGCAGTCAGGCTGCGCTTGACCAATTCATTATGCTCCCTGTCTCCTTGTCCATGGTATCATACCTCGCAGACAAGGCTGCTGGTGTCATCTGCTGCGAACAGCGGCGGTCACATATGGATAAGCACCTTCCTCCCACGCCACCTTCAACACCACCGCAAGAAGAAGAATCAAGGTCGCCATTGCAACCTTCGCTGCCACCACTTAAGGCTTTCATTCAAGGATTAGTAGACCGTTCGCACGTTCAGGTGCCTACTCTGATGAGTTCACTGGTCTACCTATCCCGGTTGCAACAGAAGCTTCCCCCGGTTGCCAAGGGCATGCGTTGTACAGTACACCGGATATTCTTGGCCTCCCTCATTCTTGCAGCGAAGAACCTCAATGACTCCTCGCCAAAGAACAAACATTGGGCACGCTACTCCTCAGTCAAGGGCTATGAAGGCTTTGGGTTTTCCGTCACCGAAGTCAACCTTATGGAGAAGCAACTTCTCTTTCTGTTAGATTGGGACCTACGTATTACCAATGAAGACCTCTTTGCCCATTTTGAGCCTTTTCTCGCGCCGATCCGGACACATATGGAATCGGAGGAGCTCCAGCGTCATCACCGCGCCCGAGAGCATGACCTCGTCCAGCAACAACGCGCTTACTATTCGAAGCAACCCCTGGTCACCCAATCTACCACATCTCTACCCACTCCTCCCTCAATTGGCGCGTATGTTTCACCCAATACTTATATCTCGTCATCTTACATCTCTGACCTCGGACGCTTCTCCGAGAGCTCCCAGGGACCGCCAGTTCCGCCGCGCCGGCCCGTCCGCCAGCCTCATCACTCTCGAAACCGCTCGATCTCACCTCCTTCCGTCGATGCTATTCCCGCTCTGATCCGCCCGGGAACAGCATCAACATACTCATCTTCTCGTTCATCCTCAGCCTCTCCTCATTCGAACACTCACGGGACCCCAGCTTCATCTGTCTCATCGTACACGGATGACGTCGCCATCATGTCTAGTGTTGAGGATCACTGCATGGGCGAACCGATGTACAGCCTTCGACCATCGCTGGGCAATCACATGCTCAGCTATGGTAGCGTCGAAGAGAAGCCTCCGAAGAAGGCCAAGGTTGGAGGCAGCGGAGGCATCATCGCCCGCTTCCTGAACCTTAATGCTACTACGAATCAACGTGTTCGGGTCTAAACAAAGCGAAGCACACTGAGTTACGATTGTGTACCATGAATCATGATTTTCCTGCATTATCTTTCACCTTTAGCGAGCGAGCATTGCGCATTTTCATGGAGTTCTTAATGGTTCGCAGGCATGCCATGGCTGTCGCAATCGGCAGTATTACAGCAATGGGGAACCGTGGGATTCAGCATTAGAAGTTGCGAAATTGCAGATGATAGTCTAGATAGGTGAGACCCTGCGGTCACCATCAGGAGGGCGGACCACAAGGTTCTTAAATTGATACTCGGTGCACATGCCTATTCCAAGCTACTCATTTGTGACCTTATATGTTAAACATATGGTTACGTCGGCTTCCAAGCATCGACGGAGCGAGTGATGTCTTCTGTGGCCACCACGAACTATCCACCGCAACGGTTGATACAGGACACCGTCGGCATGACATCGGAACTCTCCACTTGAATCACCTTCAGGTTTGGATCTTCGGTGCGATGGTCAAACGAGCGACCCGAGCCAAGCCATACGCTTGCGCAGGTAACACAGCTACCGTGAGGCTGATACGGGCAGCTAGAGGTGATTTAGCAAGGAAGGGGGGAGAATAGGGAACTTGGTGGCTTTCTACACTGCCTTGGGACTGGATTTTTCTAATGACTTATCCATCCTACTGTTATGAATGCTTTCATCAGAGATTCTCCAACTTGGACTCCAAATTCGTCGATGCTTGCAACCTTCTCACAGACAGCCAGCCATTTTGTTGGGTACGTATTGCACGTGATTTGCTGTGAATGGTGGGTCTGGGGCTCCAGAAGGCTGCTTGATGGCTTCACGTTGACAGCCACGACATGGCTCCTTTTTGTTCATGTCTTAGGGTCTGTTCGACTCTGGCGCCTGTTGACGCTGCGACTCTGAAATTGTGCGAGTACTGCATTGAAGCCTGAGACAGTGCCAAGTAAGGTAGGCACCAACATGCAAGATAACAGAGACTCGACATCCGCTTGATAGAAAGCCTTTGTTGGGATGCCCTGAGCTCCTCCGAGACTCTGGAGGACCACAGAAACAGCTATGCGTTGGCACCAGTGTCTTCCTAATTTCGTTGCCAACCTTTAAGGAATGTTCTTTTCTTGTTTTTTCACCGTTCACCAATGGAGTCATCGATATCCTTGCACGTTTCACCGCTCTCGTGAAGGGCCATGACTGATAACTTAGATCATCTCCATTGTGTCCACACGTTTTTCCGAGACGGCAAAGCATTCGATTCTCGTGTAGCTAGCTCACCCGAATAGAAATCTACCGCCGACGCAGGGAACGAACGTGGTCAAGTAGAAGGTCCTACAGACCGGAAGATCGATACATCGTTGACGCGGCACTCGAGAGCCCAAATATGAGGTTTTCTAGTCGGTATCATTACGTAGCTCAAGGCCAGACGTTGAACGAATATGCTTGACCAATCGTAGTAGAGGATTCACCAAGAAACGCAATGGCTAGGTCAGTCCACTTGCAAGGAGCGAAGTCAGCTATAATTCGGGCCCACGTCTCAGAAAGCTCTGTCGAGCACATCGGATGCATTTCCTGAACTGCTGGAATACCAAAGGGAGACATGCAAACACCTGGAAGACAAATATCAATGTCTCAAGCTTTAAGTATCTACTGATATGCTCTCCTCCGCAAAGGTATTTGACCCAAACATGTTGCATCTTACTGGCCAAAAGCCAGATAGCCAATTAACGTCTGATTTTACTCTCAAGCACCTCCCTTCTGTTTCATGTACTCATCTCCCATCCTTTCCTCGTAGGCCTCGGCTATATCTGTCACGTCCTGGATGCGGCGTGAGCTATCGGTAGCCCCAACTTGCTGTGCGCCAGTCGCTCCAATGGGAAGCCGGGTGAAGTCGACACAAGCTGGCTCACCTGCTCGTCGAGAGTTTGTGTTACCAGTGGTGCCGGAAGTATTCTAAGCGGTCGACTGCGTGAAGCTATTGCGGCTCGAATCGCTATCAGATGTAAAAGATGTTCTGACGAAGGTAGAATAGATTTCTCGGTCGCTTGTTCTGGAGACGATGGGTGCCAGTCGTCGACTCAGGGATTAGGTTCAAAGCTTATAGGCTTCGTTCTTTGCGAATTGCAGATTTCTTGCGAGAAGGCTGAAGCGGTTTAAGGGAATCGAGGTCTTGACGGTAGTCGCTGTTGAGAATCTGAAGGGAGAAAGGATTAGTATGACGCCACACCGAAGCTTATCGCAAGGCTGGAGTGCAGTGGAAGGAGAGAAAGAGTGATCAGATCTGAAACCCGGTCAAGGGCAAGTCTCATCAAGGCTAACTAGTAGCTATGTCGACCGTCGTGAGATTGTTTAGTATGATCATCATATGAATACTGGGCCTGTAGATGTCAAAAACGCAGCTCGAGGTTCCGTACCTTCAAAGCAAGCGAAAGCTGAGAGGGTGGCTTTCACGACCTGAGGCGAACGAATCAGCAATCGGGATTCGATTGTTGTAGTTTCAGTAGTGACGTGGTTCCACATCTATTCAGGTGGACCGTTTTCGTCGTTGCCAGCGGTCAGGCTGGCTTGGACATATGCTTGTCATGGTACTCCGAAATTCATCATACAAAGAAAGACACCTCTCATTTACAGCGAGAACAACTGTGACTGACCGAGGCAGTGCATCTCAATGTTGCCTGAGATCCCTTTGCTGCTTCACCCTTCATTGATTAGCCAAAATGCCAAAACAGAAAAGCAGTCGGATCTGGCAATGAAAGAATATTCAGAAATGCATGAATGGTAAATAAATAGATGTCTACATCGGAAACCCGAATCAGACTCGTCATCTAAGAAATCATCATAGAAAATGTGTTATACAATGCAAATTGCTCTTACCTTGTCCCGACAGCGATCTTTTCTGTGGCACAAGCCCCTCCTATAGTACTAGTCATCGCATCGTGCGCAACTAAAACGGTATCGAAGTCAGCTTTGATGCACATTGATGATGAGTACTTCCGCATTGCATTGAAGTGATGGTATATCGCATTCAGTGGGCATGGTTTTCTAGGCCAGCCACAAAGGGCATATCCATTCATCGAGCAGCAAGCTGCATTCGGAGCCCAGTGCCATTCATCCTGTGGATTCTTCCCCAGGTTGGATCATCCGTTCGAACTGACTTACATCTCGGATTGACCAAACACTGTGCTTGGTTTTCCGACAGACTCCGGCCTCATAGTGCCACTGTATTCTTCTGAGTGTTGGCGCTGCAGCCAGCTTGTTTCCTAAGAGATTCGCTCGTGAAGATTCCTGCTATGACCCTCCGGCATTGTTGGCATCAGGCAATCCAGTCGAGTTGCCGGCCTCAATGTTAAAGCTCGATGGATTCATCATCATGCCTATGTGCAAACACAAATATGTCAGACGTTATGTTCCCCACTAAAGTGTCGTTTCGTAAGACGTAAAGAACAGAGCTCAGTCAAAGCCATTTGATATCGTCAGAGGCCGCTAACAGCCTCAGTCGGTAATTTCCAGCGTACGTTGTACGATATGATCATCTTTGCTCTGCATATGTAGTGGTGTTGTGATTCGTGACGAGGAAAGAAGGCATACCAAGATCAGCGGTGCTGGGTACAACAGAGAGCGTGGTGTCAGCCATGCTTCTCAAAGCGCGCACAATAGAAACGAAAGCAACGCATCGCAAATTTGGTCAGACTGACGTGTGCATAAGGAGTTTCATCTCTTGATGGATCAAAGACTCTAGTTTTGCGGTTTGAACAAATCATCAGGGATGCGGCAACGCGGCGGTCATTGGAGCAGATTACTCACTTACAACATCCATCCGCGGAGCAGCGGGCTCCAAATCCTGCCAGCAATTCACACCTTCTGTCTATTTGTTGAAGGCTTGTAGGTTGGATGCTTCTTAAACTGAGGCGTAGCATGGCTGTGCGAGAGGGACATTGAAACTGAGAAATTCCTTCAAGGTGCTCCGAGGATTCTCCGATGGTCCAACGAACTTTACCAAATCAGTCCTAGCACCGTTGCTCTATCGAGGCCGTTCACTGCTCGAGGCTCTCATGGCGGTTCGCAGATATTGCGCCTTCACTGACGACCGCAGGAGCACAGGAGATCTTGCAGATGCAACAGTCGAGCAGCTCCAAACGCCATCTATCTGCACGCTATCACACGGATGGTGAGGCAAACGGCTTATATCGGGGTGTCAGAGAAGCTCCAAGCGCATGACCGAGGCAGCGGGGCTCTTTCCAGGGCAATCCACCAGCTCTGGTTCTATGAACACACCTCAACGTCAGTCTCTCTCCCCTTTTACGGGAATTTATCCTTTGGTCCATTCTCTCAGCCCCATTGAATCTGTCCTCATATGTCACCCAATCCTCGCCTATCAAGCAAGGACACTCCACCTCTACGTCTTCATCATTCCCTTCCCACGCCTACTGTCCCCGCGACTCATCACCGTCGCATTCACATGTAAAGGAGCCATTGTCGTCTCATAACCCTTCCCTTGATTCTTCAGTGACCCTGATCTATTATGGCGACGAATGGGGAGGCTGCACCAGTGGCCCAGGAAAAGATCAACACGGACATTGTAACGCTGACTCGATTCCTGACCGAGGAACAGGGCAAGCACAAGGAAGCTACAGGCGACTTCACGCATGTTGGCCCGTTGTACTTTCCACACCATCCGATTTCTGACCCGTGTCCACAGCTTGCTATGCCACGCCCTACAGTTTTCCTTCAAATCAATTGCTTACTACATCCGGCGGGCGAGCCTCATCAATCTGACCGGCCTCGCCGGCTCTTCCAATACTACAGGGGATGAGCAGAAGAAGCTCGACGTTATTGGGAATGACCTGTTCGTCGCCGCGATGCGAACATCTGGCAAATGTCGCCTCCTGGTGTCAGAAGAGGAAGAGCATTGTCTTGTCTTCGACGAGAATCCCCAAGCTCGATATGCCGTCGTTTGTGACCCAATTGATGGTTCGAGCAACTTGGACGCGGGCGTCAGTGTAGGAACCATATTCGGTATATTCCGGCTGGCCGAGGGGAGCCAAGGCAAGCAAGAGGAGCTACTTCTTCCTGGTACCGAGCTAGTTGCAAGTGGCTTTACCATGTATGGCGCGAGCGCACAGCTTGTTCTGACGATGAGGCAAGGCAGTGTGAACGGCTTCACCATGGACAATGCGCTTGGTGAATTCATCCTCACCCACCCCAACATGAGGCTTCCCAAGGCCCGAGCCATCTATAGCGTGAATGAGGGGAATAGCCTTTACTGGGAAGAGCCTGTGAAAGAATACTTCAACTCCTTGAAGTACCCAACGGAAGAGTCCGGCAAGCCGTATAGTTCTCGATATATTGGTAGTATGGTCGCTGATGCATACCGAACTCTCTTGTACGGTGGTATTTTTGCATACCCGGCAGACAAGAAAAGCCCCAAAGGCAAATTACGGATTCTGTACGAATGTGCGCCTATGGCAATGGTCTTCGAGAACGGTGAGATGAATCCTTGATAATCTTTCAACTGCCATTGGTTCGTCAACTGATGTGGTCACAGCTGGGGGCCAAGCAGTCAACTGCCATATGGAACGCATGATCACCGTTGTTCCCGAGCATATCCACGATCGCTCCGGCATATTCATGGGCAGCTATGACGAAGTGCAGAAAGTCATCGAAGTACACAAAAAGCACGCGAAATGAAAATATCTTGAATCCTTTTCTGATAGGAGAGCGACTATCTGTACATATTCCAAGTATTCATAAGCTGACATTATCATTGTGCATTGTAGCTTTCACGTTCAACGGCTGGAACGTGATTGTGAAAGATCAGCTCCTCTAGTACAGCCGGCCAGCAATGACTCTCTTCAATACAGTCTAAAAGCATGGCTCTGACCCCTCAGTGATCACCAAGTAATTTAAGGCCGCCCTACTGGTAGCCAAAATGGCCTAAATAGGTCATACTCCAAACGGGAGACAACCAGCCAGTGCGCATATCATCCGCCTGTGCTGGGAACTACAGCTGTAGATAGGACAGTTGAACGGGTGCTTCAATCGATCAGGTACCGTCATCTGAATTCGGTCAGCCCTGTGGGTACCCACCCGTGTGTTTGTATTCAGTAACTTGGCAAGGGCCGCAGAATTTGCTGGTCGTCTTGATAGAATCCACTGCGTAGCTGATGGTGTTCCTTAAGCCGCCTATCGAGGCCAACCAGATGGCGGTTTTATGTGGGTGAAAGGGCTGCTAATTTCATGGTCACGGCTCTTCCTAGCATGGCCTCTAGAACATGTCTGAACAGCAGAGAGGGCAATTTCAAGGTTGACCATTCGGTCGTGGTATGCTATCTTCTGGCAGTGACTGCGTGGCGTCGATGATTGGCGTCAGTGAATCAGAAGTCAAAGCAGACTCGCCACATGGCGGTTTGGGACCCTTGCCGTCTGCGAAGTACATTGGGCCTGATGCATCAGCTCCAATCATATGATCTTGTGAGGGTACCGTCCTCAGGCTCGAAGAAGCAGACAGTGGTAGTCGTCTTGACGCGCTGGATAACGTATCTGGGGCATCGGGCTTTCTACCAATGACAACGTAGCTGTCACATGGTTAGGGAACTTGACAATAGTATACCTATGCATGGTTTCTCGCTTACTGCGCCTGATAGGAGTGGATAGACCTATCCTTAAGCTCCGGCCGTATTTTCGCCATCAGAATCTTGACTTCTTCTGGTTTCCACTCCAGAGCTCTTGTCAAAAGTCCAAGAGAAAGACCTTCGAGACCCTCCAGGTGTGCGATCAGTTGAAACTTGGCGGACTCCTTGAGAGTTTTATGCTTGGGCCATTGATTCGATGGCGATTTAAACACGAATTGTACAACTTCTTCGAAACCAGCCTTCCCAAACCAAGCTCGGAACTCATCATGGTGAGGTATGGGTCTGTTATATTCATCCGCAGCTTCGCAAATGACTTTGGTCCAGTAGCTCAAGCTACTGTCTTCGCGCAGGGTGCCGTCATCCGAGTAGAATCGAGGGTTCAGCTCCTGTAGCTCGAAGTAGCCACCAGGTCTACAATGTCTGAGAAGCTTACGTCAAATCTAGCAGCTGCAATGGCACAGGGTACTTTACTTGAAGGCTTTGCGTATGAGAGCGGGATAGCTTGACACTGATGTGATCAAAAAACGTGAATGTATGTAATCAAAGTAATTCTCTCGCCAAGACCATCGTTTGCTCTCAAAATCGTCGATCTCGAAGCGGACGTTGTCAGGAACCCTAGTCGCTTTGGCGTTAACGCAACGCCTTGTACACTTTGGACCTTACAGGAAGAAAGAGTCGCATACCAGGTAGGTTGAACCGGAGATAGATCTGTCCCAATTACCATTGATCCAGGGTATTGGTCGGCCATCTCTATGGCCCAAATACCAGTCCCTGTGCCCAGGTCTAGGATTCTCCCGGGATTCTCCAGGGGTGCCAAGTGTATATGCCCGCTGCACAGAAGCCGGAAAATATGATGCTTCAGGTCGATTCTCTCTAATTCTTCCTATTGGTGAGTACTTGTTAGCCAATGCGACGTATGGCACCGGTTGGTGGGTGTTCGCGAGCCTTCCAACAAGTTTGGAGGGTAATGAAATCCATTCTGACCTCGTCGTTGGGTATGGGATAGGAGCCGGCTCTGTAGGCGTGATAGCGTCTACCATTCTCGAATTCATAGTCAAGCACACTGGAAGTTATCGATGCCAAGTCCAACACACTTTGCCAGGTATGAGATAGAGCTGAAGATGCGAGGGGCGGCGAGAAGGCACTCACGATGCGTCATCTTCACGAGAGGGGCGCTGGAAATGGTGCAAGGTCAGCAGGAGATCGTCAAGAGTAGAGGTGAAAGGTGACCCACGTCGTCGACTTCGACCAGTGAAGCAGGCGGACTAATCACTGCCGTCGAATTGTGGAATTCGGCCATTGAGACCTAGACGGCCGGCGTTATGGAGGAAAGCTCTTCTGGTATCCGCCTAGTTGAGCGGAGAGGAGGCTGACGATAGCATGCTTAACCTGATGGTGATAGTATGCCATGATTACGGTGGGTACAAGTGCTGGGTAGATTATTTAAAGTCCAAGCCTTAGGGCACTAGAGAGGCCTAGAAAGTCAAGCAAACCGGCCGAGGACTGCCCTTGCCGCCCGCTAAAGAAATTGAACATCCCCTCATCCTGTAGAGACGGCAGTCTGGAGTCGCGACATAGACCAACGAAGGCCAGGCTTACATTATTATTACTGCAGCGAAACTTCGATCAAGTCTTCAGTCATCAAGCGCTTCTAAAAACATTGTCTTGTCGGACGGGAATTAAAGTACAGCTTTGTTGCCTAAGCGTAGCGGATCGCGATCGAAGCACCCGAGGCAACATGAGAGCCTACTGGTTCGACAACCAAGAGGTACCTGAGAAGATATACGCATTATCCCTTCACTCCTTGTGCTGACTTGCATCTTAGGGTGATCAACGGGAAGACCATGACTCCGGCCGCCCTGTCGCCGCTCAGTATCTGTCCAAACTCGGTGTGCTATACTATCGCTGTCCGTCGGTCGCAGAAGTCGATGCCATAGCCTCACAGCGATCGTACAAGAATCGGGACGAGATTACGGTTTCGCCAGAGAAGATGGGCGCTTCTTACGAGGGAAAAGTGAAAATGTTCTTCGATGAGCATCTCCACGAGGACGAGGAAATCCGATACATCCTCGATGGCGAAGGTTTCTTTGATGTCAGAAGTGCAAACGATGACTGATTCGTTAAATCCGGTCGATGATTCTTTGGATGTAGCTGCACATGAACCTTCAGACACGACTCGCGGTTCCTGATCCAAAGCAGACTTCGCGATAACTCTTGATCGCCCAATAGGCCATGCTAATGTGACTTTTTATTCAGGGTCAGAATCAGGTTGGGGAAGAGTGACCTTCTGATTTTGCCAGCCGGTAAATCTATCTTCATTATGCCAGCTACGTACATGGGCTTGGGGGGCGAATGCTGAAAACATATTAGGGATTTTTCATCGGTTCACTACGAACCACAACAATGTGAGTGATGGGCAAAGGCGATCTGCTCAGACCGTTAACATCTTTAATCACAGTACATCAAGGCCGTGAGACTCTTCAAAGATGGTACGTACCTAGCCAGTGATCGGGAGACACCGAGTCGAGACTAACAGACCCTTGAAAGTTGCTTCATGGGATCAGGTCGCAGGACCGCTCACGAGTGTTACATAACGTGCCAAGCACGTAATGCCAAGAATATAACATTTTAGCGTTGTTTGATGATTCGCGGATGCGAGCCTGATCGCGGAAGACGTGTTAATCCTTGTCTATTCTCACTTTGCTTGCGACGGGCGCAATCGCTTCTTTGTTTACATTGTATAGAGAGATAAATCTAAGATATGTAAGTTTCTCTCAATGTTGTCACTCTATATTGTTAGCAAGGTAAGAGATATCTTCTAATTGTTGACTTCTCTGCTTGTCTACCTGCTTGCTTGTTTAATTGTTTGCTTGTTTAACTGTTTGCCTGTTTAATTGCCTACTTGTTTAATTGCTTTCTTGTCTGCTTGCTTGCTTGTCTGCTTGCTTGTCTACTTGCTTGCTTGTTTGCTTGTCTATCTTGTCTATCTGCTTGCTTGTTTAATTGTTTGCTTGTTTAACTATTTGTCTATTTAATTGCTTGCTTGTTTATTTGCTTTCTTGCTTGCTTGCTTGCTTGCTTGCTTATCTATTTACTTGTTTAACTATTTGCTTGTTGTTTTGCTTGCTTGTTTAATTGTCTACTTATTTATCTACTTGTCTAAGTATCTTGCTTGCTTGTATAGTAACAACAATATTGTTTTATTTCTATACAAATATATCTTGTTGCAAGAGAATATTATATATAGACAACAAAATATGCTACTTTCTCTTAATATTACTATACTAGCTTGTTAGATATAATTAGAGATATCTTAATTTTTCTTTTTGTTAATTATTACACAATTTGTGTATTCTTATCTAGATTTTCTTTATATCTCTAATTATAGAAAATTACTAGTAATTATTTAAGATATTAAAATATTTGTTAATATTTAATTTATTTAATATTATATATCTTAATATTAATAACTCTTTTTCAATATATTAGACAACTATATTAAGAAGTACTTATATAAAATATCTTTATATTTGTTGCTAGATATTAGATAGAACTTGCAACAAGATACAATATATATATATATTAAATATATAATATTGTATAGAAATCTAAAAAATTAATATATTCTAAATATACAAGTAGAAATTAAAAGTACTTAAAAAAAATAGCAATTAGATTTTCTATTGCTATTAATCTTTTTCTTACTAACTATATTAGATTAGATTGTTTAGATTCTTAATATACTAGTTATAATATACTTAATATATATTAGAATATTAATAATATTAAAATCTTAATTCTATAAAACAATCTTAAAAGAATTTAAATAAATAATATTAAAAAAACAATTTATACTTAATAATAATCTATATAGATAAAAGTATCTATAGATAAAATTAGCAAAAACTATAACAAAATTGTAAATATAATAATTAAATATTAAATATAATAATTATAATATAATTACTATTTGTAAATATTACTTAAAATTGCTAGTATACTATCTATTATAATTAGAAACTAAGTTAAAACTTGAAATAATATTAAAATAATAATAGATAATTATTTTACTCTTAAATTAAATCGAAAAGTCTAGCAATAAACTTAGAAACAATATATTTAGATAGTTATTAATTATATACTATTCTATCTTTCTTATATATTATCTTTATTTTGCTTATATATTATTTTCTCTTATATTAAATCTAATTAAATAATTTAACAATCTTATAAATAAATTAAATTAATAAGTTAAGAAAACTTATAAGAAGATATTTAATCTTATATCTTCTTATTATTAATTTTAATATATTTTTTTATTAATTTTTTTATTATATAAAAATAATTAGATTAATCTAGATTTAATATATTTTAACTTATATATAAATTAAGTTAAAAACAAGTTTTGTTTCTAAGAATTTAATTTAAAATAAATAAATTTGTAAATTTTAATTTATTATCTATTTTATATAGAGTTTAATATTAAAAAGTTATATAAATTCTTTTTTAACAATTTTTCTATTTGCGTAAATTATAATTTTTACTTCTAGAATTTATATAAAATAAGTTTTCTAACTAAAGATTTAATCTAAAATAAAATTTCTAAATATAAAATTTACTTTAATTTAATTTAATTTATATAATAAATCTTTTAATATAAATTTAAATCTAAAATATATTTTTTATATACTTAGAATTAATCTTTATTTATATCTTTAATTAT
>JAABUS010000486.1_pt1 | contig 101015 bp, 96 predicted proteins | sample 5560161 | NCBI WGS metagenome assembly JAABUS01 (sample SAMN10711885, study PRJNA513376) | rock metagenome | isolation source: Antarctica rocks | place: Antarctica: Victoria Land, Trio Nunatak nord | collected 2016-01-04
AAAGTTGAGCCAGGGTCAACGCGCATATGCAGCAAGTTCAGCCGGGGTGAGAGCCCCATATGCTGAGCATATGCGACCACCTGACCCTGGCTTGGCAAGAGCTAGACCCCGTGCCTACTACATCCCGCCAGTGGAATTGTGTGTTTGGAAGGTATGCTTATGCTTACGCCAAGACAACGGCTATCGCTGCTTCCGAGCTGATTCTCTGACGTGGGTCAGCTCGAGTGGGAGCTCCGGCATTGTTGCGAAGCTATCCCCCCAAGCACCTGCCTCGTAATACAACCTCCGAAAAATTTGAATGACAAAGTGGTCTGGGTAGAACAGCTCTCTATATTTGAGAAGTCGACTTTTGCTTAAGGTATCTAACAAAAACATGATCCTGGTGGGGGTCCGGAGCCACGACATTCTGTGCAATGTTTAGTCCAATTGAACTCAATGCAAGAAAAGATTGTACAAACCGCATTACTGTTGCCATACAGACTTGCAGATCGGTAACAGAACGACGCTATCCGCCATTTCGAGGTCCGATTGCCATTCAAAGACGGGTCAAAAGACATGAGACGTGAGACCTGTCCAAGAGGTATGCGACTCCGAAAAGACATACCGCTACCACTGCACCACAGGATCTCGGTCACATGCTGATAAGTTGGTTCTTAATAAACCCTCATCCAGGTTATAGCCGGCAAATATTCCTTGCCACTCCTCTAGAGTTTCTCCAAGGATCCTGTCTTAGACAATACCGTATTAATTGATATATAAGGCTCTAGTCTTCTATTCCGCCGTTGGAACCGTATCTTATATGCAAAACAGCTGTATATCTGTCGCCGGTAGCTATTTAGCTTACGAAGCTCGCTGCTGGCCAATGAGAATTAGAGACAAACTACGCATCACAACAATGTGTAGGTCCTAAGGCGTATACCCAGGATTTCCTACCTACAGCCTGTATACATACATGATGGAGATGAGAGGGTGATAACTCAAAGTAACCAGAGTATCATTTTTATACGTGGAATAATGCGATTCCGTGAGTGGTTTCTGGTCGATTGTACGCATGACTACGTACTCTATGTACCAATAGCATGAGACCTGCTTTATATGACCAAGTCCGACTGGTCACTAGAAAGCCGAAAAAAACCCATGCTTTATAGGCAAAACAGTCTTACACATCAATTAATACGGTAAGGCGTATACCAGGCCCCTCGTTTCTAGGTCTCAGAGGCTGCCAACGGCTCGACTCACTGTAATGGTACCAACTAGACAGGGTCTTGGCTACTTGATCGTTTGTTCCCTAGCTTCTTATATTGGCTTTGCAATGGAGATAAACGAGGAGCTAAGATCATCCAGCAAAGATAGACGAAGGAAATTGCAGAACAGTGCCAAGACAACGACTATCGCTGCTTCCGAGCTTCCGAGCTGTTTCTTCTGAGTGTAATGTGTGTAGGACTCACTGCCCAATGAAAGCCTCGGAAAGCGCCTCGACTTCATGGCTATCCTTGTGGGGATATCTGTGATTCTCCTCTTCTTCGGAGTCCTCGAGATCATTTACCCGCTTTGCCAGAAACTCAACACAATCCTACCTCAATTTCCGTACCATAGACCACAGTCCACTGCAGTGCAATGGCATTCATCCATCGAACGCTGCTGCAGATGTTCGATTTGGTTGGATCTATCCTCTGGTACTCGAGATGAGTGGCTGGTTGCTTGTACAATTCTTCTGCTCTTGTGAAACGCTACCTACATGTTACATTGATTCTCAACTTAACCATACCGAAGCCAAGCATCGCATTCATTTTCGTGGGCTTAAAAGCGTCAAAACCGCGCCGCAATTGCGTCTTGTATGGATGGCATCTATGTCCTCTTTCGCCGTTAGGGGTAGCGACCCTGGCGCGAGGTGGTGAAGCGATCTTCAACGCACAGAAACCTCTCGACAATAGCGGGCAAGGTTCTAAATTCGCTTCATAATCCCATCAGCATTCCTCCTCGAAAGAGACGCCTTCGTTATATCCTTCACCGCCCTGCAACCCGTCAACTGCATGCATCGTCGAAACTCTTTGTGCAGCGTATCAAGCATGAGAGTTACGCCAGCTTCTCCATCATACTAAGATAATTCGTTAGTTCAGCAAAACCACAGCCTGCGAAGAAATCAGGACTCCACTTACCGCCAGTCCCCATATCGCCGGCCTTCCAACCCAGCAGCAATCCGCGCCAAGTGCCAACGCTTTGAATATGTCCGTCCCAGACCTGAAGCCTCCGTCCACATGAATCTTGATCCTCCCTTGCGCAGCTTCAACACACTCTGGTAACGCATCAAGGGTCGCCATGACTCCATCCAATTGCCTGCCACCGTGGTTGCTGACAACAATGCCATCGCATCCATGCTTCACAGCCAGCTCCGTATCTTCTGCAGTCAGCACACCCTTGATCCAAATCTGCATCTTCGTAATTGACCGCAGCCAAGGAATGTCACGATCCCAATTGTGCGAGTCGTCGTTGAAGGCAACGAAGACACCGTCATGCGTTTGTTTTCTAATATCCTCCGTCGTCTTCTCGAGAATGGGAAAGCCCAGGCCTTCAGGGGTGCGAAAGTCGTTGCGCCATTCATTATATCGTACCCCTAAGACAGGAGAGTCGGCGGTAAGGAATATTGCTGAGCAACCGGCCGCTTCTGCTGTCCTGACTATTCGTTCTTGGAGCGTTCGATCTTTCATGGTGTACAGCTGCATGGCGTGCGATATGGGTCCAATGCTAGTGCCTGCGGATCTTACGGCTTCGATTGGGTAGTTCGAATACGAGCTGATTGCCATGTTGACGCCTTTCTTCGCGCAGGCTCTGCTGGTTGCTAGCTCGCCATCCGGATGAGCCATGGCCTGGAGACCTGCAGGAGATATGGACAAAGGGAACGATACATGTTGCCCGAAGACGGTAGTGGAAGTGTCGACACCAGAGACGTCCACCAGGACCCGCGGGCGGAGACGATATCTGGAGAACGCGGCCGAGTTCTCACGTATCGTGACCTGGTCGGTGGACCCCGAATTGTAGAACTCTGGAGAAAAAGTAGCGGTCAATACGGAAACTTGTGAAGTATAAAACAGACGAAACATATGTCTCCACATGGCAGGTGGCGTGATTGTAGGTAATCATGTGCCCTCACTACTAGCGGGTCACATGCAGATCGCAAACTTGAAAGAACAAGCAGCTCCACAAAGCACCAAAAGGAACTTCCAGCTCTTCAAATCCATGCAGTGTTTCTTCATTAAGCACTCGTTGCATACATCCAGCCCTTCAGCGCAGCAACGAATAGTCCAGTCATTCAAACAACGTCTGATAACATACCTCCAGCAGTCTTCCCCAGCTTCCTCGACGCCGCCTTCTCCAGATCTGCGATGCTGAGGATTACATCGTCTGGATCCTCGACCGGAATGGGAACGGGGGCACCGCCAGCCATGGCTACCACCAGGCTCTAACAATGAAAATCTGAGGTTACCACCTTAGAGGTAAGGCTTCAATGTCTTTGCTTCACACGGCTCCTATTTAAATCAGGAAGTGTCCGATTTGAATTGCTCGAATGAAGTGTGAGATTACCATATGAGAATCTCACAGGAGTGTCTTTGTCGATAGACCCAACTTTCTTTGCATGTTCTTCTAAACGGGCAATAATCTCAGCTCAAAATGCGGTAAAGTCGACTACGTGTTGGCTTCAGTTGTGATAGGACCTATTGATTACTTCATACACAAAGAAAACATACCATTTCCTCATAACGGAGAGCTTATCTACTCATATAAAATGCCAAACTGTTGCTGCACTATGTACCAATCGAAATAATTACCTGCAATGAAATGCCATGTTTTTAGCTCAGCGACGAGGTTACAGGAACCAAAACCACCTTCGACTTTATTGCGTCACCAGAGCTTGCAACAAGGTACTCTACCCCGCACTGGTGTCAGGACCATGCTAAGAGTAACACTTGCGGTATCGCTTCCGGAGCAGGTTTCTCCGACTCCCGGGCTTCCAAAAAGGAAGCATGTGTCACTTACAAGGCTGCATGAAGAGATAAACACGCAACATCAATACATATAAATATTCAACAATGGACACACCACAATGAACACTTCACCACCAACCCACGACAATGGATACTCAACAATAGACACAAAACACGCAAGTCCACCTTCTCTGCCATATAAAAGTACTAGCGAACATCAAGCCTCGAATCACCAGCTGCGGAAAAATACAGAAATCATGGCAAGCACCCAGAACAAGCATGATCCATTCACCACACTACCACTCGAAGTAGTGCAGAATATCTATCAGCACCTCGACCTCAGCCAGCTTTTCCGCGCGTAGCGTGTGTCACACCAGTGGAAGTCGATGATATCCGTGCAGACAGTCGAAGCATCTCTGAGAGCCTGGTTTACGGACGAACCCCCTCGTTCCTCAGCAACTCTTTCAATGAGAGACCTCTCGAATCAAGCAGAGTGCGTGGATGCCTTCTGCAAGGGGAAGCCGTTCACCATGGCCATCGATGAATGGGGAAACAAGTCTGAAACACATTGGGAAGATATGGTTGAGTATGCGGACGGATGTGTGGCCTGGATAACCAAGGGGCGAAGACAGATTTACATGAAGTCTCTCACCTCTCAAGTGGCACAGTACACTATACCAGACCAAGACGTCGCGGATCGCTTCACCATATCTGCTTCTGCAATTGCTGTTGCGACTAGACAAGGCAACCTTTGGATTTGGGAGCATCAAGGAGCCAAGGAAAAGCACCGAGGGAAGGTTGCCAATGCTCTGAAATTCGAGTTCAGCACCAATGCTGCGCCGGTGTGGGGCATGCTGATGTCGGAAGGGATCGTTACTGTATTCCATGGACAGAAGAGAATGGTTGCCACAGTCGACTTGACAGTGTGGGATGCGAAGACTCAGAAGGTCGGCCACTGTGCCATTTCCTTGCACGAAGTGTCGCAATGGCGTGACTATCAATGGGATGCGATCATCCTCGAAAGCCGACAGTCTGTCGTTTTCTTCGAGCGTATGCACCAAAAGTTTGGTGGTCCAGGCCTTTTCTACCATACGAGTGTCAGTCTCGAAGGTAACATCCAATCTCATGGATCCCTTCAATGTCCGGAGCCCACGTCATACGTGTATACAAATCACAACGAACACACCGCTCCATCAAGCAGATCCAAGATACACAACGGAGATGTAACGCTCTGGACCTTTGCGAAACACAGTTCCCGCGCCTGGCAACTCACTCGGATCTTCTACAATGTGGATAAGCAGCAGCTCGGCCAAAAGGAAGACATGGTCGAATACAATGGCTTGGAGCCCACTCAGGGAGTCGATTTCTTCTGGCGGAAGGACGTGGCGTACACGGAGAATCGTCAGGATTTCGAGTTGAGCATGTTAGATGTTAGGCAGCCAGCCTTGAAGAAGGTGCCAATTATCTCGAAAGAGGCATTCAGCGCAAAGGTGAAGACACTCGGCGGGAAAGATAGTTCCATCACCAAATTCATGGGCGACGAGACATTTCTGGTCAAAGTTTGCCGTGGATACTTCGCGGTGTGGTGCTTTAATAGGCGGACTAACCTGGCGAAGGAAATCCCGGAGTACCAAACGGTCTTATAGGAGAAGGAGGAACAGGGCAGAATGCCGGCGCATGATACCCCAAAGCAACAAATAGCACGTGGTACCTATAGTAAAGCCAAACCTTAGCCCGTGTTGAGCCCCATCTTAACCATTCTATGCTCTTCTGACTGCTGATGAGCTTTTGCGCAGTAGCAGTGACTATCTAGCACCGAAGATGAACCCAGATTAGCTCTACAGATGCATGCATTAGCCTACAGAACAGATGTTCATCTGGGTCAGTAGACAATGGCCTTCAATCTTCCTCATGGTGACATTCTCATGATTTTTATCAGTAGACCCCAGCCTTGACGCTCCCCAGGTGATGCCCCTTGACCTGAGCGACCAACTTGCCCCAGTCTTCTATAGTGTCCCTCATAACGTCAACACCCCACATGAAGTCTTGCCATTCATGATCTGCCCAAAGGTCAGGGTTCGGGCCTGTACCTCCAATAGCCTTGTCGCGTTGCTGCTGCTCAGGCCCATCAGGCAAGTGCAATGCTGTCCTTGTAGTTGCTGCACTATCCTGTATCGATTCTCCGCGGTGCTTGCGAACGGCTTCGTAGACACCGAGGGCAGTAGGCACGTCATCAGCAAGGGAAAGCGAGACTGTGAGCACACCAGCATCCTCGATTGCTTGAGCAGCTCCTTGTGCCACGTAGGGCAACATTGGATGGCAGGAGTCGCCAATTAAGGCGCATTTGTTCTCTATCCAGCGTGGAAGTGGCCGATGGGTGTTCAGTGTCCATTCATTGATTTCACCATCAGGGACATAGGACAGAAGGTCGCGCACAAGATCATTCCAACTTTTGTAGAAGTCCAACATCTCCTTTTTGTCGCCTTTATTGGTCCAAGATTCCGTCTGCTCGACATTGAGTTTCTGCGGGTGCAGCAGAACCATGTTGTACATCTGATTGTTTTTGATAGGGTATGCCATTATGTGCCCGCCTGGACCCATCCAGCGCATCCCAACGTCGCTGTCCAAAAGCTCCAGAGCCCGCTTGTCTCCTTGCATCTTTTCTCGAGGGATGACAACACGGTAGGCGGCATCGCCGGTAGATGTGCTGCAGTCTTTCACGCCATGCTCCGCCGCCATCTGAGCTCGAATATCGCTCTTGATACCGTCTGCAGCAATGATCACGTCACCCTCAAACCACTCGCCTGAGGTTACCAGCACTCGGGCTTCGAATTTGGGATCGGCCTTGATCACTTTGTGGTTGAAGCGAACATCGACCTTCTCCGCGTAGACCCCTTCTAGCAGGATGCGTTGCAGGTCGCCACGGTGGATGACGGATAGAGGGGCGTTGTACTTCTTACCAACCTGCTCCATTCTTTAGCAAAATCTCCGTGTAAACCCATTGAGTGTGCATACCTGCGGCATTAGAGGTGCTGTGCCAATCTCCTTGTCGTTCTGCCACCTCCTTAACGAGTTCTTGACCATGATGTTGGCGCTGCCCATGATCTTCTCTAAAAGGCCAAACCGTCCCAGTATTCTTGCTGCATTGGGAGCCATCTGGATTCCTGCGCCGACTTCACCAATTTTGGGCACCTGTTCAAGGATAACGACATCGTGGCCGGCTATCCTTAGACCTTTCATGTCTTATTAGGAATATTCGTCGGCTTCCTTTGTCATGTCGTACCAATAGCAGCAGCTAGACCTGCAACGCCAGCTCCAACAATAATGATGCGGAAGGTCTTTTTGCTCTTGAAGTCCCAATTGAGATCATCCTTGAAGTACTCCATTGCGGGCAACCGAATGGTTCGACAGAGTCTTGGGCGAAGAGTGGTTCATATGTAGAATCACCCGGCTTGTTGTGCTGCTGGTCATCTAAGAGGCTGCCGCTTATGACGAGTAGCACAGCATTCTTCTGCTCCTTCCTCGGAGGGAGAGCCGAGTAGACACGGCTGCTGCGGAGTAGGACAGACATTGGCTCGAGGAGTGGGTTGTTATTGGCCAGGCTTTCATACTTTTGCCGAAGCCAATGCTGTCTGTGTAAGGCATACTCGTAGAAGAAAATTATGAGGCAGTAGAGCGCTGCTAAAGAGGATTTTCGGCGGAACGGTTCCGCCCCGCACAAGTCATGAACTCGAAATTTCCCTGACACCCTGAGTCACCATCCTCTCTTTCTCTACTCCGGATAGACTCGAGTGAATGATCGCGAGCAATTCCTCTATCAAAGACGTTCACTACGCTCGATATCACCATATCCTTTTTATTAAGAAGCTTTTTCAAGCGCTCAAGCATGGCTACGTCTGAGCCGACGCTCCATCTGGTAACCCCGCTATCCTAGAACATAACCCAAGGAATTTGTTGGTTTGGCAATGTAGCGATCCGAAACTCACGCACTTGAGCATCGTAGCGCTCTGAACCCCAAGACCGTTAAAATCCTACTCGAAAATGGGTTCAATTCAACGTAGTGAGAAGTCCCGTGAGAATCTTCGAAGATCAAGAATACGAAAGGAAAGGTGCAAAGCTCATCGCAGAAGGGTCGTGGCCTGATGCGCCAGGGGATCATACTCATCATTGGGCTGAAGGAACTGCCTGAAGAGTATTTTCCTTTAAAGCATACTCACATTCAATTCGCGCGTTGCTACAAAGGACAAGGCGGATGGGAGAATGTCCTTTCCCGATTTTCTACTGGTGGAGGGACACTATGTGATATGGTTCGTACTTTTCGTAGCAAGTTGACTTCCAATTTGATCCTCTAGCCGTATCGAGCAATGCTGACTCTGAGAACTGTGCAGGAATTGTTGGAGGGCCAGGATGGGAGAACAGTAGCAGCATTTGGCTATCACGCTGGATATGCGGGTGCTGCATTCGCGGTCCGGACTGGGCGATTCAGCTTGACGGTGGAGGCGTGCCAATGCCAGGAAAAAACCCCCTCTCAGAACGAAGACGAGCTTGTCAAAGAGGTCAAGGCAGAACTTGCGAATGGACTTGCAAAGAACGAAGACAAGCCTCCCCGGGTCCTAGTTATTGGAGCATGGGGAAGATGTGAGAAAGGGGCTCTGATCTTTGTAAAGCTGTTGGAGTTCCGGATGATAATCTGCTCGAATGGAATTTCCCACACACCAAGAAAGGCGGCCCTTTCACGGAGATCCGAGACTCAGATGTGAGGGTTCCAACTAGTCGCGGACGTGCGAAATCATCGCTAACAAGGGAGGATAATCATCAATTGTATCTATTTGGATAAAGAGATCCCAAATTTCGTGACCGAGGATTTCCCCCGGAAAGGTGAGAGAAGACTGAGCGTCGTTTGTGATGTTAGTTGTACGTTAAGCCTACTGAACTCGCAATGTCCATTTCGCTAAATAAAAAAGGTGATACCACAAATCAGAACAGCCCGTAAGTGGAGCAGCGCATCGATGCGCAGCCGGTCTGATTTTACAAGGATTGTGCTGACAGCATTTCGCAGTAGTCCATTTTGCAACAAGCCGACCTACTTCAACAAACCTAATATGCAGCTCTCTGGCTTCACAAATCCACCCCTAAGCTAATTACGATTGATCGTCTTCCATCGCTTCTACCCCGAGGTATTTGATGTTTCCCTTTCACTATGATGAGAGGGTCTTTACTGACCTTCCGTAGAAGCGTCAGAAGCGTTTAATGCTGCACTGCTAGAGGGTTTTCTGCAGCTTCCAAATCGCTCGGCAGCTGCAGTATGGCAGAAAGCTGAGAAGCTGTTCAACGATAAGGTGGGGACATTACCGCCAGAGCTGCGAGAGCCAAAGGCTTCCTAGATGGTAACGCCATACCTGCTGTTAGACCGTGATACCCAGATTCAGATTGCACATCGAACTACGCATGAATTGTATGAGGCTGTGGGAAGTCTGCCTCCATCGACTTTCTCGATATTGCCTAAGAACTCGCTCGCTTGCAAACGACATGGGCGCTCACGGAGCAGTCGCAGCAACGGATCCGCTTCTGCCGTGGAATCCAATAAGGCCGTCTCTGGCCCCGTCCCTAATTGCTTATCCAAGCGTAATCATAATGATATCATTGATATTGAACAGGTCGTTAGAACAAAGTTGCCTGCCCGAGAAGCGTTTAATGTTCTGCGCTATCCATGGAAAATGATAGAATAATGTTGCTGCAGGATGTCACACCCAAGCTGCAGTCCTATCACAACCAGCCTTGTCCGCACTCGGATCACTTTCGACTGACCCTTTGCATACTTTCACCCTTCCTCTATGGAGGATGCTCCATATAATATTGCTTCTGTGTAGCTAATCACTAAAGCGAACATTAGTATTGCTGTTACTTCCGAAGACGTGACTATGTGGCCAACGCTCAACGACCTCCGCTTCACACAACTTCGACTGGCGTGTGGCTGTTGCGAATTAGTGGATACCTATAGAGATGCTTATCAACTTCATCATCGGCGTAATGAGACAAAGAGCTTGAAGGGTATCCCCAGCTAGGTCGGCCACATTGCCACCTCAAGGGGGGGTAACAATTGCCAGAAATGAAGGCGATGAATCTAATCCAAGCAGTCCAAGAGAATATATGAAGAATGTCCTACTCGTGGGATGGGAACTTGCAAGAACCTTTATCACAAATCCAACCTGCTGCATGTGTGGTGATCAGAGCGCTGTTTTTAACGTTCCTTTGAGAAACATTCAGCGACGGTGTCAGAGCGGAAAGACCAAGAAGATTCCTTCGGGTCCTGTCAAGAGAAGTCTCTATAGTATTATCTTTGGATAATCTTCTTGCAGTATTCCGTTCACATGTTGTATAACCATTTGGTCGAAAAGACTCACATCTTTTATTCATTGAAGACCATTTGTCATGCCGGGAAGCCTCTGCACCTACGTTCTGGTAACACCAATTTGCGTTCATCTCTACTAAAATCAATATTGACACCCACAACGCCCAGAATAATGGTACCAAAAAGCCAGAATGATACAAAGAGCTTAGAGGCTTCCTGAGGTACTAGTCCTCAGTAGGCATCTCAATAATTGCGATTTCGTCAAGGTATCCCACCGCTGGAATTGACTTCATCCACGACCCACAACTGACATCTCGCAATTCGAATGGTCCAATCGAATCATCTTCAGGAGCAAAGGATTAGCCACAGTAGCCACAGACATCCTTTATGAATATCGCCCAAGGCCGCCTACTGCAGAAGATCGTCCAGTCGGCTCCCACGAACTCCTGCTAGCTTTTAGGTACTGCAGTCCCCATTGCACGCTTTCTTCACTCCACGACTGCATTCAACCTCCTACCGTATGTACGCAAGAGCGCTTTGGAGCTAAGAGTCGATGACATGGATTCTGCCTGGGGCTGCAGGTATATTACGCCGTCTCATTCGTCAGGGCAGTACTGTCCCACCTCTTCGTCTTTCCTGGGGCTTTTGTCTTCTGGGCTTGGTGGCAGGCTAGACGTCCCGTTGGTTTACAAGATGCGGCTGTTCCTTTGACAGCCGCAGCAATATTCATTTCGTTATTCTGGGCTTCCCTGAAGAGCTTTTCGGAGTATAAAGTAGCGGACGTCTTCATTCTGAACTCTCGAGCTCATGTCATTTCTGATTAATTAATCGAGGACTCAACATGACGGTAAAAAGCTAGATACATTTATGTGAAACATCGAAAGGTCATTCTTCAAGGGAACGGCCACGACTACATTTATATTTCAACTTAGAAAGGCTCACTTGTAATATTTACGATTTTAAGAAGGGGACTTGTCGGGATTTTCTTCTTTTCATCGTCGCCTATCCTGTCGACACTCGGGCGTACTTTGCCTGCGCGTGAGCGCCAATCTGATGGGTCTCGCAAGACAAAAGCATTGCCCCAGTCGGCTATTCAAATTCTGCACGACATCATCATATCCAGAAACATTGCTTATTTCCTCATCATACTTTCCCATTCTCCATAGTCCTTCAAAATGGAACCATGCGTCTCTTCACGACCTGCAACATCCTCAAATGGATGCTCTTTTCACTCCAGATATCTTTCGTCGTCGCCTCAACCCTAGGCATACGTTCTACGCCTCCCCGAGCGGAACAATCTCCAGCCCTCTTCCACCGCGAAACCTCCGCCTCGACTCCGAGCCCCCATACCTTCAAGCGCATCCCAGAAACCTACACATCCGCAGTCAGCCTCCGCAATGGCTGGACAGCCCACGCAACAACCTACACCGCGCTCCTCCCCATCATCCCAGCCTCCCACGCCCTCTTCCTCTTCTACCAACACATCCTCCTGCACGCCGGCACCTTTGCCTCGACAGCCCTCGCCAGCTCCCCCTCCACCATCGGCCACGGCATGCTTGCAGGCAACTTGCTCCGCCTCACGATTGGCGGGCTAGAGATACGCTTCTCTAGCATGAACACCCAGATACCGTGGGGGTTTGTGACGTCTGTGGCGGGGATGCTGAGGGATAATACGAGGATGGGGTATACGGGCTTGCATTATGGGAAGTTTACGCATGAGACGGGATTGGTGATTTTTGTTACGTTGACGGCGGTGGGGTTTGGGGGATAAGGGCGGAGGGATCGAGGAGGGCTGGAAGGAGAGGCACATTGGGGTTTGCATGAGGCTTGTAAGCTGATCTCAGAACTTTTGAATGTGTACTGTTCCCAGGCAGTTCTCCATGCTACGGACTACGCGTTCTTAACGGAGTAGTATACTACTTGTCGCGGCAGTTGAGGTGCTAATCTAATCTTGGCCAAAGTTGACACACACGACAACCAGGCAAGCTGTCAAAACCAGGGGCATTGTGAGGTCTACGGAGCTCGCGTATCATAAAACAAGGGTATAGGAGCGGAGACTTAAAGACGAGAACCTTGACTTAAGTCGTGATCAGGTATGTGGTGACTCTGAAATAAGTGAACAAGCCCCGTTCAGTGCTTAAGTCGACGGCATTTGGTTTGCGTTGGCACGACCTACTACTACTTATTCAGACACTCAACGTACAGCGTATGCGAATGCGCACTTAGCAAGGTACATAAGGTTCTGTTGGTGGTCCACTAAAGTTAGCAGCCCGCCAGGAGATGGGATAAGGATTGTGGCTCTTAGAATATTTTCTTTAACCAATTCCCTAACGACTTTCTGCCTTTGGCCTCCCTGCCTTTGCTATTGAGAGTTTCTGCAACCTCAACGTTTTCTTTAATCTCTCTCAAGTCAAGCACTGCCTGGCAAGACCGTAAGTTTTCGAGGTATACTCTCCATCTTTCAAGGTGGAAATCAGGTTTGCCTGTGCTTTCGCCAATGTGGATCGCTTCGACGATAAGAGGTATCCCAGCTCCAGGCTGATCCAAGTAGCCGTATGTATATGCAAGATTGACCTGATGTATCAAAGTATCGACATGATCTTCAGTCAGAACAATGCGACTTTCTTCGAAGATTTCTAGCTGCATTTTTAGAGCTTCTTGCTCTCGACCTGTTTTCATGTACATCATTGCCAAATTACTCTTCGATGAAAAGATATGCGGATGTCTGTCACCCAAAGAACTCCGTACTCGTGGGAACACGTCTTCAAAAAGCCTAACAGCTTCATCTCTACGACCAATGTCGAAACATTGCAGAGATAATTCCATCGTAGCGTCCAAGATCCGCCCATCATTGTGACCTAAGGTGACGGTGTACTCATCGAGAAGGCGTTCTAGGATCACCAAAGACGCTGGTACTCGTTCTAGCAACCTGTAAGCTTTCGCAAGTCGCGTCATCGTTGACATCTTGCATCTAACAGCTGTTTGGGATAGCGATGTCGAGACTGCATTCTCTCGACTCTCAACAAGGTCTATGGTTTCTTGGTACAGCCGTAAACTGTTGCAGATCATTGAGTTTCTGTTCAGCAATAAATATGTCAACTCATGATCATTGCCAAGCATCTTTGTACTGTAATGGAGTGCTCGTTCAGCAAGCGTTCGACATTCGTGTCCCTTGCTGAACTTCAAGTAGACACGGATCAGAGAGTCTATAACCGATGCACGGTTCGGGGCTTCTTGATCTTCGGCCAGAAGGTCATCAAGCTTTCTGTGACCGAGGCAAGATCTAACATGGGGGAATAAACGGCTCAGATACTGGTAGGTCACTTCGCTTCCTCTGGCTGCCATTGCCAGAGTCGACAAGCTGCTCGTCCAGGACCGCAAGTGCATCGTGTCGTCTAATGAATCACGAACCCACGAATGTACCAAAGGATGCAAGGATATAGAGTCTCCGGCCATTTGAATCAATGATTAGCTGCGCAGGAGCTTCGTAGCTTGACGAAAGGGCAAAGGGTTCCATTCTAGTGCTGAAGTCTCCCTAAACATGCGGAGCTGGTTTGAGATCCACCAAGGGTAAGCCTGCGCCAGCTGACGGACACCTTCTTGAACTTGTTGAAAGAAATCTTCTGCTATACCGTCAAAGTGGCAGAACCCAAAGAGCGTCAGAAGGTCAAGAGCATTCGTCGCAGTCACACTCGCAAGGTCAGTAAGAGTACCATCGGTCGATCTTGTTGCAATTGTTTTGATTGAGTTCACCGAGATCTCCCATGTCGTATATACGGTGTACTGGTAATCTGAACTAGCCTGCGCAGGCTGCAAATTCAAGAGTTCCTTTCTACGGTCTTTGTATGCAGCGCAATACTCTTCAAAGGAGTAGAACCCTTGCCTTATCACAGCACCTGCGTGGATGATGCCAAGTGCCAGGTAGCCCAAGAGCTCAACAACAGGCCGAGCTCTGTTCCGAAGGCCGTCGTCTGTCTCCTCTTCGCCGCTTGCTCTTACAAGGAGACTCATCGCTTCATCTCGACCCATCTTGCCAACCTCAGTTGATCCAGCTGTAGCATGGATCTTACAATCGGGATTACGGGTAGTAAGAATGACGGAGCCTCGACCTCCTGGCGGAAAATACCGAGAGACGTCGATAGAAGGATCGTCAGCATTATCTAGTAGCAAGAGCCAAGCATCCGTGCTGTTGGCAAGCCATCTTTTGAATGCTTCCACGTTGTCTCCGATGCCACAGCTTTGGGCGAGGTTGGAGAACGCCTGATCCGCTGTGCTTGCACTGCTGATGTCCACGAAGAAGATACCCCAAAAGCTTCAAAAATCGTTAGTAATAGAATTATATATATGAATGTTGGTGAATCTCAACCAGACAAGCAACAAGTCATAGGAGAGAGGACAAGAATTTCTGGAGACTTCCCGTTCATAGCCTTGGAATATGAGATATGGAATGGACGTACCTTTCTCTATGCTCCTGCGCAAACCGCAAGCAGATCTGGGTCTTGCCGGAGCCCCCAAGGCCGTATAGAACGTGCCTTTTCTGTATTTTCTGCGCGTATGGAGGTTCTGACGGTAGACATTGCTTGCGAAGCTCTTCGTTGATATCGTCACGACCGGTGAATATTGAGCTCACATGATGGGAGACGTTGTAGTGTTTGTTGTAAGGTCCTCTGGTTTCGGATTGAACTATTAGCACACCATGCGTTAGTATTCTGCTGTGGATGGTCAAGTCTAAAAGTTTGTCCGAGATATTCTGTCGATCTGCCGGTCTCGAGCAAACAACTTTAACGGAAAGTAGACATGCTACAGCGAGGCCAATCCCTTTCGAACTAAAAAGGAGCAGGAAAGGTACCATGATTTCGTCTAGTCACCTATTGGGCTGGCATACTGTATACAGCCGCTTAGCCAGTTTAGCACAATTTTAGAGCCTCATCTACAAGGACTAGTGGCTTTCTGAGCTTACAGCCCTGTGAAGGAGAGCCGCTGAGGGCTTGTTATCCCTAAGGCTTCACGATTCTTGGTAGGGATCCTGCGTCACATATTGCTAAACCGGGGTTATGAGACTCGACAGACTCACTTCTTCTGGACGGACTGACGATTTCCCTGGCCTTTAGCATCCGATTCAGCCTTTTGATAAGCTTTTGGTAAGTGTCGTCTTTCCGTGAGCTGAACCTGCATATGCCGCGATGATCTGCATCAACCTACAAGTACTCAAGAGTCAGCCCTGCCTGTTGAAATGGAACAATTGGGATGTCGAATATTTCACGGGAGTAGAAGGCGTGCAATTTGCCTGCTGTGCATTCTAGGTTTGGGTACTTTGCTAAGAATGTACCTACAGGTTGCTGATCTTCGCCGTCGACTCCCAGGAGAGCGGAGTGTTTCGCGACAATCTAACACGAAATTGTCGTTAGAATTGTGAGTGGTTGAATTCAAGTTCCTATACTTACAAGACTCGTAAGACCTTTGATCGGCTGCATTTCATAGAAAGTGACAACTTGAAAATTTATAGCCAAAGTATGAAATCTGGCTGTCAATGATTTCAGTGGAGCGCTATTGCTTTGCAATGCATCTATGAGCTTTGAATTCGGCTTGTGCATGACAGTGGCAGCTATATCCGCCAAGATCATCCCATAGCTAGCCTTGCTACTTCCTCGGTGTGGTGTACCAAAGAAGACGATACCAAGGGCATGTTCCCTGATATTGCTGAATTGTGAGCCTTCGTGAGCCAAAACAAGGGCCTCCTTTACTATGATGCCCCCCAGCGAGTGCGCGACGAATATGATCGGCCTGCCTGTTTCGCTCTCGTGTTCTCGCTGGTCGATCAGACAGCCAAGAAGATCCCTGGCATGGTCGACGATATCTGCTGTAGTGTTTCCGAAAGCTACACTAGCATTGTAGCCAAAGGTGAACACTCGTGCATCTACCAATAAGGACCGAGGACTTAGCATCCCTTTTCACAATAAAGATCGGGTTGGAGGAAATATCAAGGGGTGCAAGAGTAGGTAAGGAGCCCCTCCTTACTCCCTGCACGCTTGTGACCCCAGTTTGAGTCACTAAACATTGACGCATGAGATCGATATAATTACCCTTGTTATCAATCGGGAGGAAATCTTGGAGCCAGAACTTGTTAGATTTCGGCTCAGTCCACTAGATGATCTCGCAGTCAGTATCACTCTGTAGACCTCGCGCATGTGCTTAATAGACTGCTGAGAGCAACACTCGTGGCTATGCACTAGTCTATTGACCCTATAAATGACACGCACAGGGAAGGAGAGACTCTGTAATCATAACGTACTGTCTTGGTGGGGTGTCCATTAAGCCCATGTACTGCTACAATATCGACGCTAAGAGTCCTAGGATCGAACTCGCCGGGCTGCGGGTACAGCAGTGTCAGACCCATAGCAACGGCTATCCTATCATGCAATTTTTCTTGCAATATGGCTTCACATCTAGTAAGGCGTAAGATCAGGTTGCAGTTCTTGCGATTCTGGATGCGGCCCCGAAATGTGACAGGGCTGCAGCTTTGGCGTGATTTACTGCAGCTACGGCACGTGATTGGCCACCGCGCAATCAGCAAAGCCACAGCACTATACCTCACTCATCAAGATTTCGTCCGACACACCTGTTTCCTATGCTCTTCTCATAGATGGAAGTGCACTCGACTACTGGACTCAGGCCAACAGCGAGATTTGCTCGCTACGCTGTCATCTTGGCTCATGATACTCATGATTGTGACTTCCCTATAATCTGCGAGAGGAATGCGGCGTTGTAGAGTTCTGAATCCAGATTTAACGTACGATAACAACGGCGATCCGCAGGCTGGCAAGATCCTGGGCAGCAAGCTGTTGTGCAATGCTTTGGGGAAAAGCAAATTGCGAACATCAACCGAGCGATTAGGAAAAGTTATTGGCCCTATTTAAAGAGAGACATGTGTGAGACTGCAGGAGTCTAGGACCCAGATTCTGTCGAGGAAATCCAAATACAAATTAGCCAAGCTGCTCACGGGAATCATATTAGACGGCAAATAGTCGACCCATGGTTCGAGACTACAGCAATTTCAGCACCAGCACAGTCGCTTAAGAGCTCCACTCTGACTGCTAGACCCTCCCAAAGCCAGTCACCATCTCAAGCTCTTATCCAGGCTCACATGACCGTGCACTCATCCCTATCCTCTCCCATCTCCCATCTCAAAGCAGCACTCCTAGCACGCCTGACCTGCTCCCAATGCCTATCCTCCTTTGTATGCCTATCCTCCTTTGTATTTGTTCCATTCTGGTTGCATCCGTACACTTATCATGTAAGTCATGTCATAATCCATCAAATCTGCCGGAGGAAGCTCGTAGAGTGGCACAGCGAGTTGTGTTCTAGAGTCCATTGTGTCCACTGGTGGTTGATTCGGCGTCCATGGGTACATAGGCTGTTGCGGTGATGCTTGCAAATGGGGAGGAAAAGGTAATGTTGCCATTGGGGGATTCGCCCATTGGTTCAAACTTTGTGGAGTGGGTGTTGGAGACCCTGACTGGGCATGAATCGGGCCAGGGTATTGCGGCTGAGGGCTCATGTACCCAGGGTGTGGTGGAGAAGGTGCAAAGGTAGACTGGTACTGAGGAGGAGCGTAGCCAGAGTACTGTTCGAATCGATTGCCTTGGAACGGAGGTGCAGGCTGGCGATGCGGATGCATCCTGGCACCGTCGAGGGCGAAATCCGGATGGGAGTTTGCATATTCTTGTTGTGCGGGTTTCCGGAGCTTTTTGGGGCCAAGTTGCACCAGACTAACGCTACTTTGGGCCTGCGAAGAATTAATGATTCGTGCAGCTTCGAAGGGATTGCCCCTTGCATGCTTCAGGGCCTGGTCTAGGTTCTCGAGATCTTCGCCTGGGAACATCTCTTTGAACTGAGCGAGCTTTTCCTGGTCATTGCGAGACGACCCAGGCAAATATTGACGAAGCCTTGAAAACGGCATTGCGCTGGTTTCTGCCCTCAGCCGCGAGAATACATGACATAGATAGCGTCGGTGAAGCACCAAGTGAGGCGGCTTAGATACGGGGAGAGATGTCGAACCATCTTTTCAGGTGCGATCAACTCAATGGCCCCCAAAGTCATGCAGGGCTGCGGGGGAGCAGAAATCGGAGGGCAGCGAGGTCGAGGCTAGGGGGGTGCAGTGATGCGCTTAGTACTAGGGTTTTGGCCCTGAGACTAAGGTAGGTGTCTACCTTAGGTACGGCGCTGCGGAGTATGCCCATCGTGATCGCACGAATCGAAAACTCACGTAGGTCAGTGATGCTGTTAAGAAGTTTTAACATCTGTGAGAAGAGGTAGTGATACAGAGACGCCCCTTTTATTTCAGACACGCCCTAAATAGCTACACGGACACCCCCCACTAAATCCCGCGTTTAGTCTGTCTATTTTCTATGCACTTTGGTAAGAGCTCCTCCCTAGGTAAGGGTATACGCCTTAGAAGTAGACCCAAAGGCTAAAACTCGGAGCGCAGCCGAAGGACAGCTTTTTACTACCGCTGTAAGCGTCCCTGGACTGAATATAAGACCCTGAATTATACCTGTGAATATACTGAGCAGTGCTGCGGTATAGGTAAGGTAAAGTATGTAGGCCCCGATGATGGCCCCGGGGGCGCAGCTTAGGGGTACCTTAGGGGCTGACCTCGGTGCACTGACTTCAACGCTATCTCAATTGCTAAACCATATACGGATAGGGGTGTCCATGTAGGGGTGTCTCTGCATCAAGACAAGGAAGGAAATCAGGTTAAGTTAAGGAGCTAAAGCCAGCTTCGTTCGCCTAAGGCTGAAAGGTCACAAAGCTTGAGTTTTGCAATGGTCCATTCTCCCCTATTCACTCGGCCCTTTCCAATCCAGTGATGTCAATCTAGACTTCAGCTCGTAGACTTCCCTCTCTATTACCTTCCATGTACTGTCGTCATCGCTGACAAAATCCGCCATGCTTTTCTCCAAGCTTGCTCCTACCGATTCATGAGTTACTTCGACCTTTGGCACGCCGTCTTTATTGAGATCCCGAGAAGCGGCTTCCTTTCTGAAGATAGTGTTCGGCTTTCCACACCATTTCAAAACCTGTATCAGATAAAGTCAAGAACTTGCCGTCGAACAGCTCCATTACCATCGCTAGAGCTGCTTTCCATTTCTTCTCAGCTATCTTCGTCGAATTCTGGTAGACGGAAACCTTGTTGTGGAGTACTTCGATGCCATCCAAGTCACTCGATAGGAGCTTGAGGATACCCTGTTCAGCTTCTTCAAGCCCAGCGTTTGATGTAGCGGACTCAACTTTCCGCTTGAAATGACGAAATGTTGTTGCTATGTTGACTAAATTCTTTGCTGGTCCGACTCTTGATGGTTGTTCTAGCATTTCCTAGAATTTGACCATCATTTCTTGGGTGAATCCACAGACGGTCCTCAAGATTTCACAAGTAGCGGTGACACAAGTATCATGAGAGACCTCCTCGTCACCTTTCTGGCGGCGAAATCCAACTTAATGAGATCGACTTCTGCCATGAACGTTTCAGTGAAGTCTGACTTTGATGTGGTTTTGAACGAGGGTATCTACCATGGACTCGTAATCATGAGGGACGCCGAGTTGGTAGAGAGCAAGTGACATGCACACGATTAGCATCAGACAGATCCATTCTTGAACACACCTCTCGGAATGCCAGAGGTCATGGAATCAGGACTCCGTCTCTTGACCTCTGAGTTTGCGAATTAGCCAGTAACGGAATTTTGTCGACATTCTAACCTTAGTACTGGGTGTGATTTATATGAAATCGTTGAAAAGCCACGGCAATTGCGTATGCGGACCGTTTTGGAAGCCGGTCAAGCATAGATCGCAGAATCAACGTGAGGACTGGATGTATCGAATAGTACTCGTAGGTGATATTGTCATTGTTACCCTGTGGTTCGTGAAACGATTGCTTTGATCTTTCGATGAAACCATTGTGTTGTATTGGCTGTAGTATTATCGCTAGTCCAATTTCAAGAAAGATACCCAACGCGCTCTGCGGATCTTGAAAAATGCCGTTGACCATGCCCTTCTCCTCCTCATTACTCATTGATTCTGCGGTAGGTTTCGCCCTAATTCCTTCGCTGATACGAGGATCCACAACTACATTGAGGCTTATGCGGCTAAAGGATCGCTCCAAGAGTTCAAAGTAGACCGCCAGATTCGACGGAAACACCTGCCAGAAAGGCGCGAGATACTTCAAATCTAGTTGTTTGAAAAGCAGCGGAAAGGACTCCTCGCTTTCACGTATGATCGATCGCAATTTTGTAATCAATTGTGTACCGGGCTGATGCGAGATCCACTCCTCATCAAATGCCATTGGCTGAAAAGTGACTAATCGGCAAAAGTACCTTCTGGGGCTCTCTCTTTGGCGGCAGAAGTCTTGAGCTAAGAGCTCAAAAGCAAGGAGGTAGCCGTTCACAACCTGAACACACAGCTCCATACATCGCGAATCTTCGAGATGTCGAATCTTGAATGATTCGTTCCGCTGGGACATCGAATACATAATGAGCTGCATGCTCGACTTCCAATCAAGTCCGGCAAGTCGATGTGCAGCGCAAAGAACAGAGTCTAGCTAGGTTTTCTCGTTTCTGGTAACTATGAACACGAAACTGGACCTTGCTTTCTTCAGGAACTTCCTTACCCTGGTCTTGAAATGATCGACTTCCGCGACCTCTCCAAAGCGAGCGTAAACTATGCCTTCGAAGATCACCAGGGACATACGAGAGGTGTTCCCGTCAATTCAGGCCTGGAATTCCATCGCATTAGTTCCATTTTCCTTGATGTATTTGACTGCGAGCACAACCATGGCTTTAGGGACTGTTGGGGAGCCCCAATCGTAATTCAGCTTTCTGGAGAAAAGATTGTCAAGATGTTGCAATTGCAAAAAGTCTGCACCAGAAAAGCTACGATCTAGCAAATGTTCTGATAAGATATAGCCAAATGGTGCCCTTTGATGGCTGGAGCTGATCTACCAGGTAGGCCAGCAGTTGGCTGCTGCCTAGTACAGCTTGTCCACGTAGGTTCCAGTGTTTGCCATAGGTGGAAGATAGAGCTTGCTATTTCCAGAAGACCTGCCAGGATCTGACGGTTCCCTGGGCTTTTGCTATGCAGCTTACCGCAAGGCCATGCGGGTTACCACAAAGCCGCGGAAAGTCTTTGTCCCTTCCACTTACCCTGATCTTAAGGATCTAAGAACGAAAAACCCGATACTTCCTCTACAACTAGCAACTTGCCTGACAGTCTTCACAAGATTACAGACACACACGAAAGCCTTACCAAGAAGAAGCTAAGTGCAGCCTAACTGATACGGACAGGATAATATCCTGATTTCAGGACTGGGACACAAGTGCTAGCGTGATTATGTATAACACTAGCTCCGAGAAAGCTCGTCATTTGAAACCGGTTGATCTTTCGGCCGAAGCTGACATTACTATCCTAGCTCAGAGGAATCAACCGTAGTCTTCGACACGCGCTAGCGAAGGAGTCCTGCAGTATATGGGACGACATGGGATTGAGGTTTCGACTTTGGAATTTCTGGCAGCCGCCGTTGACCTGATGAACTGTATCCTCCTTTTTTCCATAGCGATCATCGGCGATCAGTCTTTTGAACCAGCCAAAACAAGGTCTCAATTGTTTTCCGACAGACCTTGTAATTCAGCGGATATCAAATTTATAAGCAAGACACCTTAGTTCAACATACTTCGCCGAAGCTTCAACTGCCCCAAACGGAATTACAATGTTCATGGGTAAATATACTTCATTTCGCCCCTTTCCACTCCGTCCGCCCCAATCGAACAATATCACTCTGACTCACCATCCACACTCCCTCTTCTCTCTTCCCCTCCACGCACTGCAACCCAGCCGCGACAGCAGCTTTGCCAATTATATCTGCATCCTGTGCCCAGAAATCGGTCAACCCTTTACTAATCGATCCCAATGCATTCGCAATTTTCCGAGCTACCGCTTCGGCTGGTCGACTATCTTGCCTGGTCCCGACCAACAATCCAGGCTTCAGTATGACCGTGTGGGGAAACTTCAGAGCTTTGACGGCTTCTTCGAGTTCGGCTTTCATCCTGGCGTATGGGAATATCGACTTGGTTGAGACGGCATCTGACGAGATAAGAACGTAGACCTTGACACCCGATTCTTTGGCAGCTTTTGCGAGAGCTAGGTTGAGGTCATAGTCTATCTTGCGCTGGGCTTCAACGGAGCCAGCGGCAGCTTTTGTGGTTCCTAGCGCTGACAAGAATATACTAGGAGCGGGGGATAGTGCTCGCAAGCTCTGGGCCCATTTCGAGCTGTCAACTTCGACGAGTGGTTTGATATTGTCTTTTGCTAAGTTGGTAGGGAGTGCCTTGCGCGCGAGTGCGATGATTGTAGGCTCACGTGGGAGAGACGCGAGGGCTGTGAGGATGTGGGAACCCTGTACCGATGAAGTTAGTGACGTAGAATATAAGGTACCCCAAGAACATACTACAAGGCCAGTGCAGCCGGCGAGAGCTGCTGACGATATGCTTTCGCCCTCCATGTTGAACGTTGGATTTGCGCCTCACCACGGTCATTGATCCACAAGTGATTGGCTGCCCCCTCGGCCAAGCTAGCAGCGGCTCGGAAAATAAAGTTATCTTATCTCGGGACGATCCTTTTGGCTGCATGTCTTCATGTCTAGCTCAAAGCACGCCATCGCATTTGTAAAGTCCGGTGGCGGAGACAGAGTTCTATCATAGAATTTTGTGGGCGAGCTTCGTTTTTATTGTCTGCGCGGTTTTTTCTGTTGTCAATGTACTTCAGCGGCATTTTTCTACTTTCCCTATCATGCATTTACAACCGGCGGAGTCAAATGGCCCAGCGCCAGAGCCGCAGCCTGTCCATGCAGGTCCCAAAAAGGCTTTGAAAGAATTCAAGCAGCACTCTACAAGCCTCCCCTTCGGCCAGCCTGCTTCCCTGGCCTCAATTGGTGGACCTACATATGTTACTGCGCAGACATTGATCCAGCAAGTTGCCTATTCGCTGTCAGACCGACTTTGGACATATTCCCCTGACACATTTGATCTCGATGTTGCCGTCAAGGGCTGGTTTGAGGAAGGGGCGAAAAATGTCTATGGATATTCCACAAACGTCGAGGCCATGCAGATTCGACAAGGTGCCGCATCAATTGCTCTGGGATATATCTTCTCCAAGGACTTTGATTTGAAGAGGCGCTATGTGCCCCAGTCTATCCTTGCCTCCTCGTCCACCCTACAATACCTCCGCGCCGCCCTTGACCAGCTATCACTCCTTTACTCGGTCGCTAACCCGTTCGTCGCCCATATTGCAGCGATCGATTATGCAGGAGCTTCGTCTCGGCTCGTCTCGGACTACGTCTCTGCGCTGTCGGTCGCTGAAGAACTTGGATTCTGTATGGTATCTTCACTCTCCGTGTACGAAGCGCAGCATATGTCACTATTTTCTACACTCCTCGCGAGCATATGCCCGACCATTCATATCTATGATGGCGTCAGCGTTGGGCGGGAGACCTCCCGCGTCATTGATGTGCTTGACCAAGCGGGCTTGCACAATACCTACAAGGCTGTTCAGAATGAGATTTCAGAACCTGGAAAAAAGAACGCCGATTTGGATACGAAGGTGCAACGCTTGCTGAATGCGTTCAATGGCGAGTTAGGCACCCAGTACGGCCTCTTTGAGTATCATGGCCATGCTACACCTGATTCGGTTCTTGTGGTATTCGGTACTGTGGAATCTTCTTTGGCTTCCCAGGTGGCTTCCTTGTTGGAAAGAGATGGGGCCAGGATCGGAGTCTTGAACGTCAGGGTCTACAGACCCTTTGTCGAACAGGCCTTTCTCAATGCATTGCCCGAATCTGTGAGGACCATTGGTGTCCTAGGTCAAGTGCATAATCCACAAGCCGTATCGGATAACAGCGTCCGTTCAAACCTTTACGGTGATGTGATGGCTGCCGTAAGGTTCTCCGATAAAAGGACCACCCCTCCTGCCGTCATCGACGTCAAGTACCCCAGGGAAACAGTCTGGACCCCAATTTCCATCGCTGCTGCGTTTCAACTACTTGTCAAGAAGCCTCTTCTAAAAGCTGTGGGCGAGGTGAATGGGCGCGAATCGTCTCCGGCTCTGCAGCTGCTAGACCCTAATTTCGTCCAGCAATACACTTTTTGGGATATTGACACCTCGAATTCAGCCAATGCGCCAGTCGCTCTAGGTCAGGCTTTGGCAACAAATTCTGCGAATAATGTCACCATGAAGACTGGGTACGATAACTTGCTTCAAGGAGGGGTATTCCGGACGGACATTCGCAAGTCTCAGAAATCCATTGAAGCTTCTTACTCCGTTGATGCTGCAGACGTAGCGTACGTTGGCGAGCAGAGCCTGCTCAATAAATTCGATGTTCTCAATGGTATCAAGGCTGGCGGAAAAATAATGCTGAAGCTGCCGGGCGTGAAAGACGACGATGTCGAGGGCAAACTACCTGTTGAATTCCGCAAGGCTTTGGCCGCCAAAGCTACTCAGCTATATATCTTCGACCCACCAGCTGTCGACGTCATAGCCAATGATCCGCCACTGGAGACTTACCTGGCGCAAATCGCCTTCTTACGCGTCGCTCTGCCAAGCCTTGAAAAGGTCGGGCTGCAAAAGCTGGCTTCTGTGAATGGGACAATTGAGACGATAGAGGAGCTAGCGAAAGTTCTAGACAATGCTTTACGCCAGATCGAGATTCCGGAGTCCTGGGCGAATGCCGAAATCGAGAACCCTATCCCAGCCTTGCCCAAAGATATCAATGTGAGCAGCTTTGCAGCTTTCGACAAAATCGAAGTAGAACCGCCCACCTACCTCAAGGACTGGAAGACTGCAGCGAAAGGCTTGGCCTTCAAGGAAGCTTATGCAACGAAAACAGCCCTCCGCCCAGATTTGACTGTCAAGAATTACACTGTCCATGTACAGGAGAATCGCCGACTCACTCCTCCAAGCTACGATAGAAACATCTTCCACATCGAATTTGATCTAGGCGATTCTAGCCTCAAATACGACATTGGAGAAGCACTTGGCATACACGCGGAGAATGACGAAGTGGAAGTCAATGACTTCATCAAATTCTATAAACTAGATCCAGAAGAGATCGTCGAGGTCCCTAGCCGTGAGAATCAACATGTGCTAGAGAACCGAACAGTCTACCAAGCCCTCATGCAGAACGTCGACATCTTTGGTAAACCACCAAAACGCTTCTATGAAGCCTTGACAGAATTTGCAGATGACCCAGCGGAGAAGACTGAGCTCACTATCTTGGGGGGGCCGACGAAAGATGGCAACCAAGAGTTCAAGCGAAGGGCAGAGGTCGACACCATCACCTACGCAGATGTCCTACTGGAATTCCCTTCCGCTCATCCGAGCTTCCACGAAATTGTCCGGATCGTCAGCCCAATGAAGCGAAGAGAGTATTCCATCGCATCTTGCCAGAAGGTCACACCAAACAGCGTCGCTCTAATGATCGTAGTAGTCGGCTGGATAGATCCCAAAGGCCGCGACAGATTCGGTCAAGCTACCCGTTTTCTCAACAGGCTGAGAGTGGGCGCGCCAGTCACCGTCTCAGTCAAGCCCAGCGTCATGAAGCTCCCACCAAAATCCACTCAACCACTCATTATGGCGGGCCTTGGTACAGGTCTCGCTCCTTTCCGTGCATTTGTCCAGCATCGCGCTTGGGAAAAAGCACAGGGCAAAGAGATCGGTGCTGTTTTATTGTATATGGGCTCGCGCCATCAGAGAGAAGAGTACTGCTATGGCGAGGAATGGGAGGCATATCAGGATGCGGGTGTCATTACGCTGCTTGGTCGTGCTTTCTCGCGAGATCAGCCGCAGAAAATCTATATTCAGGATCGAATGAGGCAGACAATGAACGATATCATACAAGCTTATCTGAAGGAAGAGGGCGCGTTCTATCTCTGTGAGCACTTCCCTCCTTCTCTATCGAAAACAGTCGTCGCTAATGTTCCTATTCTAGGCGGTCCTACATGGCCAGTCCCCGATGTTACCAACGTGCTTGAGGATGCCATTTTCAGGCATGCGAAGTCCTTGGGCAAGAAGACGAACCCTAGGACTGAGATAGAGAAGTTGAAGGATCAGCTTAGATACGTGTTGGAGGTATACTAGATCTATGCATTTCAGCGATTCCTTTCTCCCGCATGGCGCAGTAAACATCAGCATTTGGGGGGAAATTACACTTGTATAGCCATGTAGATTCGACATAAGACGCCCTAGATTTCACTTGGAAATCCCATTCCACGCGAGCACGCGACTCAGGGGTTAAGGGGTATTGTTACTTCACGCTCTCTCCAGACAGTGGCCTCGTGAGGTTGCGCTAGCGATTAGATTTGGAACGCAGCCGATTAAAGTCAATGAAGCTATGCATCGCATGCGCTGACCTCCAACATATCTGCATGCAAACAGTCATATCACAACATTCCCAGCGACACAAACAGTATATCAGAAGCTTGGCCTGTGAACAGCTGGCAGATCTTTCAAGCGTTCTAGGTTTGCAACAATAGCACTGGTCGCCCTTAGGCAGCCCTGGAATTCTGTAAACTCACGCTCACCCCCACTGCGACCGAGAAATTGAGACCGGCGCAAACGGCATAGATACCTCCGAAGCTATACAGGATGCCTCGCCAGGGCTCACCATCGCCAGCGCGCCGCCCACAACTGGAGCAGCGGCAATCTTTATCACAATCCGTTTCCAAAGGCTCCCCTACTGCGGGGCACCTCTCAAAGTCGCACAAGGGCTCCTCAACGCGACTACATAAGACTCATGCTGTTGGTCATGGTCGTCATACACACGGAAGAGTACCGTCGTATGGCAAAGGACTACATAAGCTGTCGAAGCTGGGACCTGGCGAAACGGGGGATGGTGCAGGACACACGAGACATCATACAAGATCTGCATCGCAGACCCCAACTGGGAGTCCGACTGATCGGGATGTCAAGCGCAATAGCTCGAATGTCAGTCTACCAAGGACGGGGTCTAAAGTGTCTATAGAGAAGAATGTATCGAATGTTTCTCTCGCGCGGAACGCGTCGGGGACGAAATTGGGTAATCAGTCTAAATTGGAGAAAGCGCAGCTGAAGCATGGCTTGCGCAAGAAGGGGACAGCAAGCTTCGAAGTGGGCGACGAAGACGAGGACGAGGACGAGGACGAGGACGAAGAAGAAGAGGGTGACTGGGAGGACAACGGCTCGCAGTCACCATTTACCACGCGAAGCAACTCAGCTCGGCCTAAGAGCCCACTGTCGAGAGACCCACCTTCGCCAGATGAGCCACCGGAGCGCTCTCCACGAATTCTACCAGCGTCGCATCCAGATTCTCCGCCTAACAAGCCTTCCGTATTTGCTGATCACGTTAACGGAAACGCCCCCCAGAAGGGCATTGGCTCGCGGTATTCTCAGCCTCCTAATGCGGACGACGTGACACACTGGCTGCTGAATCGCAGCACGCATAATGTCGAGCCCAAGATGTCTACGGTCTCTGCGAGCATTACACCTAATGGTTCTGCCTCTCCTGTCTTCAGCAATGGGCATGACTCAACCTCTTTCAACAAAGAACCCTCCATGCCCACAAATGGCATATCGCGCTTCCTTCCTGGAACAGGCTCAACTTCAGGTAGTGCAACTCCAGGCTCCGTATCCCACCTACAGTCTACCCTCGCGCACTTGAATCACACCAATCACACAGAACGCCACCGCCCAACATCCCCCTTGAACACCGACTTAACTATCAATCGCGTCCCAGACCGACGCACCACATCCGCCACCAGTCTCTCCCGCCCTGCCCTCAACACTCCCTCCATCGCCTCCGCTTCTACCTCCCCACCAAAATCACCTACAGAAAGCACCCAAAGCTCACAGAGAAAGAAGAAACTTAAGAAGCTCCCCCTCGTCTCCCCCTACGAATCCGCCCGCGGCATAGACCCCAACGCAGGCAAATCTGTCACCCAATTAAAAATCGACCTCCAGCGCATGGCCACATTACGCGACACGCCATCCTCACAACACCCACTCCTACAGCACGGCAGCGTAATCGGCATCCAAAATCTCAGCGCCGGCGGCGACGAAGTCAAAGCCCGATACGCTCGCGAGTACCACCGCGCGCAGGCGGAGTTCAGAAATGCGCTGCGATTTTATCCAGAGCTGGTTAGTGGAGCTCTGAATAAAAGGGGCATGAAAGAGCATCTGGACAGACTGAAGGCTACGGAGCTGAAGAAGAGGGAGGGGTGCAAGGGTAAGGGAAAACTGAAGACGACGCCGGGAAGTAGTGGTGATACGGTTGTCAATAGGGGCAGGGTGAGGTTTGAGGTGGGCAGGAGTCCGGGCGACGAGGAGGGGAGTGAGGGGGAGAGGGAGAACGAGGAGGGGGTGAAGGGGTTGTTGGAGAGGATGTGGGCGCAGACGGAGCATTCGGATGGTGCGGATGAATGAGGGGTATGACCGATGGTTGAAATCGATATCAATGACTTTCAAAGTTGTTGAAGGCTGAGACGGGGGGATGAGATATAGGGAATGGACAACTGGCAGGCACTCTCTGTGGAGGTTCTTGCTAACAGTGATGGTGTTGCGGACGTGCATTGCGAGGTCTTGGTTTGCTCATGGCATTCGTGGATGGGTTTCGAGCCTTTCGAGCATGGCGCCGGGCGGGACTTCAACCTCCAAATTTGTACATAGAAGGCTTTTTCGGTGTGTCTATATGGCAATACATAAGACGGATTTTCAAACAATGAAAAAGACAGTCATTCATACTTTCCTATCAGATCGCTACCTATGTTTCGACCCCTTCCTCAAGGCGCTCCCCTCCATCAAACCCATCAAACGATCCTGCTCCCCCTTTACCAAATCTTTAAACTCCCCCATACTCGCTTCAAATCCACGCTTTGCCCATTGCTCAAATTCCTCCATCCCCACCTCGTGGAAAGCAATCCCTAGATCCCGCGCGACGCGATCATTCCAGACATCTTCATTTCTTATATCCGTGGAGCCTTTGAAACCGATGATCTCGGCTTTTCGTTCCCTCTCCTCTCCCTTCTGCTCAAGTCGTTCCAGGGCGCGCTTGCCCAGCGGTTTAGGTCGCCCACCGGTCTTTTTGATTATAAATTCTTTATCCTGTTCGTAGCCGAGCTCGTCGTAGGTGGGTGAGCCGTTGAGACCTTTTCTCCGGCATTCTTCTACACGGCGGATACCAAGCGGGATCGCACCTTCCTCGGCATACGAGTCCTTTGGCCCGGCTTTCTTCCGCCGTTTGGGTGATGGCGGGCGCAGCGCAGCATCGCCTTCTGCATCTTCTTCATCTTGAGGGTAATCGGTAGTGCTAGCCGCGAATTTGCCGAGGACGTAGGCTGCTTTTTCTATATCAATTGCTGGCACAATGGTCTTGTGCTCCTTTTCCAGTCGGTCCTGCAAGGTGTGTAGTATCTCGATAAGAGCTTTGTATTCCTTGATTGTGTAACTGATCTTCCTGTCCCAACCTTTTGACTTGGCTTCCTCCCAGTGCAGCCATCTGAACAGCTCATCGTTGAAGAACGGGACTTTTATGGGGTCGTAACAGGATAGGAGCAGGGATGCGGTGGCTGGGCCTATGCCTTTCAATTTGCTGAGGGCGTTGACGCTCTTAGCCAAATCGTTGTTGTCGGCGCCGTAGGTGGAGAACGCAGACTTTGTTGTAGAACGGACGTCAGCGACGCTATTGGAGGCAACAAGTTTAGCCAGGTTGGGGCGGTAGGTGCCATGCTTGCTATTAATATTGAAGGTAAGTCCTGGGACTCCTTTGGGCTAGATAGACGTACAGCTTCCACTCTACGAGACTTAGGACTTCCGTCTTTTCGAGAAATGCATCGCCATCTTTCTTGCGCTGCGCGAGCGTCTCAGGGATGGAGTGTAGGCGAAGTTCTTCTAGCCCTGCGATTGTCGAGGGCACGAGGGATTCGTAGAACTCGACGTGGGTTTGGAGGGCTGGAAGGGTGATGTTGGCGGGGCTGTCGGAAGCTTTCATGATTGGAGGAGCGTGTCTGGGCTCAGACTCTGGGGGTGGATAATAGTATATGGGCAAGACGGAGAATTTCGAGGATTATGGAGTCTTTATTTACGCGACGCGTCTTTAGCCGCGCTCAGCGCCTATTGGAACCAATCTCAATGTCATTGTCCGCGAGCATCCTCAGATTTGATGTTCTCTGGAGATTCAGATATTCATATGCATGGTGAGTTTGCAACTTAAAATTGTTACGTAAAGGCTCGGTAATAGGCATACCACCAGGAAGTGATGGGTAGCGGTTTTTCCCCACGCTTTGAGAGATCGTAGTGAAGTAAAGGGCAGTCAGGCTATTTACGCCATAATTCCGTATCGTGTTGTCTTCAGTTAGCTTTATGATCTTTGTCTTCCATTACCTTTTCTTCCAATAAGGTGCATGCTCTCTCATCAAATATGACTTCCTGATTCCATACCATTCCCTTGACACTCATTGATATCACGGCGTCCTCGCTTCCTCGCACAATAGATAGACCTATTGATGATCACACAAGTGATGGTTTTGGCTGTCCCTTTTGCAGAAGTAGGTATGTGGCAAGGCCAACGAGCAGCGCACGCAATTTCAAATAAGGCAAGGCACTTACTGTAGATGACAATCTCCACAGTCTACATGGTCTTGTACGATCGCTGTCAGCAAGGCAAGGTTTAGAGCTTCAGGCATTACTGGAAAGGTCGACCTTCGCTTCGACATCGTGAGCACTCTACCGTTCGAGCTTGTGCACAAGATCCTTCGACAGCTACCCCTAAACCAAGCCTTTCAGGCGCGACGTGTCTCCGAGTATTGGCGTGAGATCCTCTCAGCCCCAGAGACGACCGGCTCATTCCTAAGACCCTGGTTCCAAGGATGGAAGACGTCTTTGTGTACTCCAGATGGACTTTCGACAACAGAGATAGATTCGCTCAAGGCCGAACACGTCCATGCTTGTTGCAATGAGAGACCATGTAGTAGTACTTGGCGCACCTGGGTTCTACCGAAACGTGATATGAACCCCAAAGAAGTGGCTTATGCTGAGCGAATGATCGCCCAGGTTTCCAGCTGGAGCAGGGTCACGGCTGTCAATCTTAGGACATGCTTTATTAATATTCTTGTTGGCGATGGATCTGCCACTAAACAAAGTGCAGTATCCTCATCCATGGTTGTTGCAGTCACTGCCAATGGCAAATACTATATCCGGAACCTGATTTCTGCCCCAGAGTACAAACTCACACTATTGACAATTAAAGTCCATTCTCTGGTCCTGTCTGCCACATCTCTCGCCACTCTCTACGACCTTTCACTGAGTGAGCCCACGGTCAACGTGGCGACATGGTCCCTGAAGGGTCAAAAACAAGCGCACTTCTTCATTGACTCAAATCTATCGCCAATACAGAACCAGAGTATATCAGGTGTCCCACCATCTGGTTTCAAATCATGTTCAATGGCGTCGCAAAGTCTCTCGTAATCTTCAAGAAGGTAAAGGGTGAACCAGAACGGGGTTTCTTTTCCACGTGCTACAGCCTAGCCGGCGAGATGCTCGCAGCAGGGGATCTGGAAGGCCCAGACATCAAGGGTTTCGGCAGCATTGTCGCAGCCACAGGTCATGCTGTGGTATGGACCTACGTGGCAGTGCAGACCCATCGAGTTCCGAGGACGTTTAAGGTAGCATATGATGTGGAAAAATGTTGCTTGTATTTCCGGGCAGGCATGACTCGCGTTGAGTGTGACTTGAGTTTAGAAGAAATCGACATTTTATTCTTCTACAAGGAGTCCGCATACTGCCAAGAAAAGAGTGCGTGGAAAGCTACTGGAACGGTCTATCTTATCAATTCGGAGCTCATGATATGTAGGCCCACGACGATGAAGGTGGAACCGGGGCACGATGGTTTCCCAACGCCCTTCTACGGTGACGAGAAGCTCCTGTTATCAATGAGCAGGTCTGGGTATAACATTTGGTGTTTCGGCAAGCAGCTTCTCGATTGCCCCGACATATAAAAGCTCCAAAGGATAAGATGCAGGTTACTAATAACGAGCGTGTGGTTTAGAGGAAGGTACAGGTCGAGGTTAGAGGCTACATCAATATGTATGGCTTCAGCCATGTGCGATCTGAGGTACAGTCGTCCACTCGTTGGGCGATTCATGCTAGTGGCAGTGAAGGTGGTGCACCTTGACAATGAGAGAGCTACTTAAGAAGCCTAAATAGTTTATCAAGTCATCTTGGACAAAACTCTCTCACACGTGTCTTAAAGTGCAATGTCCTCAACTTCCTGTCCCTCGTCCCGCGAAATCCACATCAAGCACCGCCATTGCATCGTCAGATATCTGTCAAAGTCTTATCAAGCTAGCGTGCAGACACGTGACCTTTCAGACACGCGCCATGCGCGCGCTTCCTCCAATCTCGGTATACTCACCACCACAAAGTTTACATATTCTCGTTCAGAATTAAGGCTCTCCCCTCTCCCTTTTTCTCTCTGCCCGACTTATGTTCTTCCCAGCGAACAAAACAATCTTTGTTTTCGTATCGTTCAGAGAATCTTTGGACAAAGGCGACAGATATTATCCATCCGTGCTTCTGAGCAATGGGTAGAGGAGCCGAACATGGCTGTACCGCTCTGCTGGATGCTTTTCGGCAGCTCGAAGGCAGCAAAAACCATCGTGCAGGGTCAGTATTGCAGACCGTATTCAAGCTGTCGCAGCTCAATCCGATGATAGGCTCAATAATCTAGTCGCAGGCATCACTCATCAGCAAGTCAGAGACTTGCAAGCAGCAATTGACAGAATAGACCTACACTGCGACCTAATCGCTGAGCTGCCTGCCGAGATTCGTGACATGATCTTGCACTATTTGCCTCTTCGCCAATGCTTTAGTGCTCGAAGGGTATCGCGGAAATGGTACAGTATTCTCTCTGCGCCCAAGACAGTGGATTCTATCCTCAGATGGTGGTACCCTAAGCCCGAAGTTATGGACAAGCTCTCCACCATACCCGAAGGTCTTCCTCCGGAAGCAACAGCTTCCCTTAGAGCTGAACACGTGGACGCTTTCCGGACTGGAAGACCTTTCGGTGTGATTACTCTAGATCTATCATGTTTTTCAAATTGGTTGGATGCTCGATGTATAGCCTACGCAGACGGTGTAGTGGCTTGGGCTGACCGGATTGATTCTCGAACAGTGTATGCACTCGATCTCAGGACAGGGTTCAGAAGATCTCTGGTACCCGAGGATCGGAGCTCGGTTACTGATATCGGCTTATCATCGTCCATGATCGCAGTATCTAGTACTTCAGGCAAATGTCACGTTTGGACTACTCCAAAAGAGGAACGCTTTTCTTTCAGGCTACCCTCCGCACAGGTAAAGACCATCTTAGTTTCAGGCTCGACCTTAGCTATCTCATGGCCCCCTGTCTGCGTGGATAATACTCGAAAGGCTGAGATACTCATTTGGGATTTGTCAACCCAAAGGACTTCGTCATTCTTTATCGCCTTATCTCAGAAGCAGTCGCAACATCGAGAAAACAAGATGATCCTTGACGGCAACGGAGGAACATTGTTTTACTTCGAACGAATGTTTGAAGACGATTCTAGGGAGATGCAACAGATTTTCTTCAAGCGCACCAATCTCAGTGGACACATTCTCGGCGAGGGGGTGCTCGACTTAGCTCTAGATACAACCTGGCACGATATTTCTGGCTCTAGGAATAATGGTGTCGGTGGGACCGTCACTCCGTGGGCTTTTGCAGATATGTCCAATCCTACTACAGTTGACGATCCCAATGTCCTTCAGGTATCTTACAACTTCAAGAAAGGAAACTTGGTTAGCCAAGTGCAAAGAGTCGATGACCTGGATAAGCACGACGTAAGGACGTCCGAGTTTTTCTTTTGGAAAGATGTTGTCTACATGTTCGGCGTCTCCGACGAATTAGGCATACCTGCGGACAAAATCAGCATCATAGATCTTCGTGAATCCAGCCTTCATAGAATCGACGTGGCCGCAATGAAGATACAACCCCAATTGTGGGCAGAGATTGAGCGATCTGGGCCTCTCTATCTTTTCGGCGACGAGAACTTGATCCTTGTCTTGCATCCTCTAGGCTTGATCGCCTGGTCGTTTGACAAGCACCTCAGACTAGCCGCTGAAGACGTCGAGGAAAATGAAGGCTAAAAGATTATCATTCGGAAAAACAGTTGATTTGGTCAGAGCGGTTCAGCGTCGAGGGCACAGAAGTAGCTTTCGTGGCTGGTGCCAAACCTAAGGAGAATACACTTTAAAACATACAATGACACAAAGGAGGCCTTCGTGGCTTGTTTATGGATTGAATACAAAATCTCGTCGCCTGTCATGTTAAGCGTTTCACTCAATGGTGAGGTGTTGTGCTACTTATAGCCGCCTTGCATAAGACAGATCTACAACACTTGGTCCTTCTTTCTTGGAACTGGTCTAACACCATCCCTGGTTGCGCGAACACTTCTCTTCCATTACTACTTTCAGCCATGCAAGACTTTTATACTGGCTTCACTAAGCGCCTTGATCCTCATCTCATCACAAACATCACCATTATAACCATGAGCCTCGTTCCACCATCTGGTAAGGCTAATACTGACCGCTGGGTAGGGGGTTTTGCCTAATTGAAGACGGACGAAGAAGAAGGAAGAAGCGTAAGAAACCTGCGTTCTGCTATCACTTAATTTTTGCTGACGTATGATAGCCTTAAGAGCCTTCTGAGCTTGCTTTCAGAATTGGAGATCCAAGACATGCATACCTGGACAGATGCTATCGGATTTTATTACCACGTTATTGCTGAGCTTCCACTGGAGATATACAAGAACATTGCCCAATACCTGGCGTTCCAGGAAGCCTCTGCAGCTTAACGGGTGTCTAGCAAGTGGCTGAACAATTTTGGCTTGCCCGAGCTGAGTAGACCACTCCTACAAATATGGTGTGGGAAATGGGAACGTATTTAAGTATTACCGACGCCCCCAGGGAATATCGAAAATCGTGTCAATCGCACGGAGAGCAGAACATATAACAGCCTATCGTACAGGGAAAGCTTTAGTATACGGCATGGCACATGGGCTCTTAGGCAATTCCTATAGTTCTCAAGTCCTGACCCAGCTCTTGTGGCGTACTTCGATGGGATCCTAGCTTGGATCACCCAACACAATCAGATTCAGATACTTCACCTTGAGTCAAGAAAACATGAGACTTTTGTGTCCGACCCCCCTAGGGGTTTTATGGTCTGTATCGGAGTGTCAGCGTCACTAGTCGTTGTGACTTCCGGGTCTGGCATTTGCTACGTCTGGGAGCTCTATTCCAAAATATTGCACCCTTTGCGTATCTCGGACTCTCCAATTCCAACGGAGAAAATAACCATTCAAGCGCTAGGTGTCTCGCAGAACACGCTTGTGATACGGTGCGATGTGACGATATTGGATCCATTGAACGTCGAAATTACCACTTGGGAACTCAAGAGCAAGATTCCCGTGCATTTCTATGTGTCTATACCGCGCCCACCATCCTCTGCCTTTCTCTATGTCGACACTTATACGATTTTGCTCAATCCAGCGGGCGACACTATCCTTTGTTACAACATGAACGACCCTTCAAGAGGCTCTAATCTCCACTTCACCCGCCTCAGCCTCACTGGTGAAGTCTTAGACAAAACTAATCTCGGAATGCCTCACCCGGGCGGGGTTTACTACACAGAAGCAACGACATCAGTCCCTACAGATGGGCCTATAGTGTTTTGGACGTGGGTCTCACGCCTGCACGTAGTCCCTGTCAAAGTGGGGTCGAACAAACCGAAGGTCGATCTGAAGATCACCTCCGTAGTGTATGACACAGTGAGCATTGAGATACCGATCAAGGAGTCTTGGATTCATACTGAGGATGAGATTGGTCCCGGACAATATATCGATGAATCAGGGTCCTTTACAACTCATGATTACAGTATGTTCTTCTGGAATGACGTGGCCTACTACCGTGCACCGCGCTATATTGACGGTGAGACACAGTCGATACCCAAGGTGATCGAGTTCAATCGGACCGCTTGTAGCGATGCCGAAGTGGACGACGTATTTGTTACGTTTGGTACTGATTCGTCTAACGTTATAGGTGGAGTAGAACGAGTGGATCCGCGTTTTAAAAAATCTATGGCATGGGGGAAATCAAACTTTACTGGTGATGATAGATATCTGATCAACTACAACGAGGATTGGTACCAAGTCTGGTGTTTTGACAAAACTGTCACATTGATAGATGAGGATCTGAGGTACAAGAAGCGAATGCAGGATGCTACGCCTTCAGGGCCAAATTCATGATATAACGGAGTCCCTCTTTGGAGCGCCTAGTAGTGCTGGGCTATGATTCTTCCCTCTTAACCATCTCCCAGGAGGAGGAATCAGGCACGGGGACCTCCCGCTCGTTCCAAGGGGTAAACCCTTGGGCCTATTGCGTCCCTGCTTTATCATATGCTGCCTTCGCGATTGCTGTTCTTGACGCCGTCGTGTAGGATGATGCAAATTGGCAAGTGAAACGTTTAACCTGTTGTCGGTCCACTTGAAATCGTTCCCTTCGACTTCTTCGCCTTCCTGGCTTGGTATTCTTTGATTATACTCGCTTTCGCTCTGAGCCAATTAGAACGACCCCCCTCGTCCACAGGCGGAGGATCAATGCGAAAGGATTTGCGAACAGTCCTGTTGACAGAACCTTCGACGATTTCTCTGTCTTCCGCGGCGGCAATCCAAGATGTTGATGATCCCGCAATCGTCGATTTATCGTCGCCGTGGGCGAATTGTTTGGCCGTGATCCATAGATCGTGTCCTCTCTTCCACGACCTCCCTTCCAGTCATATCGATCTGAAAACGTACGCTGTCGCTCCGTAAGGATGCTCTAAACGCTGTAACGTAGCCAAATCCACCTCCAGCACCCCAATGCGGCGACACGGTCACGAAGCATGTCCACGGCACCAAGAACTCCCTCCATCCAGTCTCCTGTTTCTGTATTGGCTCTCCTTATCTCGTCCATGCCATCTGCTAGCGGTGGAAAGATGGGTGGTAGGAGCTTGTGGAGTCCCTGTCCCGGGGCTGCCAGTAGGGTCACTTGGTTAGCTTGTGAAGAAAGTATGATACTTCTCAAAACCTGGAGCTGCCTCAAAGACCCTATTATAACGTTGACAAAGGAAAGACATTGGTCTCCATCGTCACAAATTATAAATCTTATATATTTAAGACGGGGTTTTGACCTCGTTTTAAATATTGCGAACGCCAATACTAAGATCTGACAGCGCGATAAGGGCGGCTGGAACTGGATTGAGGCGTAGCGCTGGCTTCGGTGAGGGTTCGGGTGCTTCCTCTGGCGCTGTCCCTGGAGTGCATTCGGGTGCTATGCCGTGCTGTTGCGTTACGACATCCAGGCCCTCCAAATCTTGCAGGATCACGTTCCTAGCAGGCGCGACTGTGAGCGCCTATGGATTGTCAGACGTCGAGCTGCGAGACGTGCATTCCCCGGTTGCATATAGGAAAATCCGATCTCTCTTGATCGTCTCTCGACAGTCTTTGAATTCGTTTTCGATTTCGTTGCTCAGCGATACTGGGTCTACCGTGGCCGCCCCGTCTTTCTCGTGTTCATGACGAGGGAACTCACCTGGACTTCGGCTAATTCTTCCCACATCGTCGTCAGATTGTAAGCAGTGCTGCCCTCTCACCCCAAATGCCGCCATGATCACTATTGGAGCGGTAGTGTGCGATGACAGGCTGCAGCTTACACTTAAACTTGCCATTCTGATTGTATTGAGCCGAGAAATAGGATTACGGCCTTGGTGAGCTTCCTATATTGATCCTTAGAGCGATTAATCCGAACAATTAAAACTTCGGGCTTCTTCAAGAATAATAGGCCGGTCGATTCCGTATTATATGTAGAACAATAGCGATATTTGTCTAGAGAAATCCCTTGGGCGTAGTAGGGGGAGTAAATAACGTAGATTTTCGGAGTTTGACGTTTCCGACGTTTTCAGTCTTCTCTAAAAGGGTGCGTAGCTTCCGACAGTCATACTTGAAGGTTTCGGTGAAGTTGAATGATTGCTATAAGTTTGACTCACGCTTTCTAACAATGAAAAGATTAATTCTTATAGAGCCATGTTGCTGGTCTAGTACGTAGTTATAATCCGACTTCTCGTTGATGTGATAAATAAGCTCTTTTGGAGAGACGAGGCCACCATGACAGGCATCACAGAGAGTGATAGAAGAGACGGTTTTTGGTCGTTCTCATTTGGACTCATACTCTCTGAGGCAGCACGAAGCAAATCGGCGATAACCTGGTTATCTTCTTCTACTGTACTAGATTGGTTCTGCTTACGGTGTCGCGACACTTTAGCTCTCTTTACCTCAGCTGCTGCTGGAGCGGCGACCCGGTTTGCTCTCGCGTCAGCTATATCCTCGTCAAGTTAGTTCGCTTTCACGGCCGCTCTCTTCACGGCTGACTCCTTTCGTAGTATAGCCACGCTCTTTAACTCCCAAGCTTCGGCTTAGGGATATTCGTAGGCGAGGAAGCTACCGAATTAGCGTTTTCAGAATCAGCCCCAGTTATGGTCATCTCTGCTGGAAATGTAGCTGTTTCCTCCGTAGAAGCTTTCCCCTGCTGTTTCTTTGCCTGTGAAAGAGGACTGCCAGCCTTCATCTTCGTTGGTGATGCAGCGGGATTTGAATTCGTCACTTCAGGATCACATCTGAAGATAGAGCGTCTCAACCTGCTTTGGTGATTTTATTTCATCATGGTATTCATACTAATTCAATGACGCTGCCAGCTTGATCAAGTCCTCGACATGATCAGTAACTCTTTCTGGGCGCCATTACGTTGGGCGACGGGGTTAGGCTGGCTTTGCGGTCAGGTATGGATTGTTCACATTCTCCCACGCAGTGAAGGTCTGCTCAGTATCTTCAGTGGGGGTCTCGAGTTCATCACGTATGCCTTACAATTGTGACCTTTTTGATTTTTGTATATATGTAAGTGCAGGGTAGAGATTTCGATAACAGTGTCACTATAGCGGACTAGAATTTGGGTGCAAAATGCTGATGAACGAGGCAAGGCAAGCACGTCTTTGACAATTTAGGGAAAGCCTTACTTAAATCTAGACGCCAAGTTGCAGCCTAGAAATTATCATTGAAAAAAAAACCTTCAAATACAATGAGCTGAGAATGGTGAGGGTGTGAGAAAACCTTAAGACTCGAAGCTGGTATCATCGCAATACTGGGCATCTAGGCCAGTATAAGAATGCAATTTTCTGAAGGAGATTGAATAAATCTTGTGTTCACTTAGAAGATGTCAGTCAGCGGCCAAGTCTGCACGAGCTATCGTCACTCTAGGCGATGTGAATCCTACTTTGTAGTGTGAAGCAGAACAAAGGGTTCAACTCTCAATTACGATCAGCTTGAGGCCAGATCCATTCCATCTCTCTCAATTTTGATCGTCCGCAGTCCATGTTCTAGCGCCTCCTGACTCTTTTTGATCGTTTCCACCACCTCCGCTACTTTCGGGTGTAAAGCAGGATCATAATCCTCGAGCTGATCATCCAGGTCTTCGACGAATTCATATCGCCATCTAGCGCCTGGAGGGACGATGACCGAGAATTCCGCTAAGCCTAGACCGTTGTTAGCATCGAAAATTTCGGAGCATGGTTGATACTCGCGCTTGATCGGAAAGAGTCCGAGATTTGGCACAAGATGGTGGGTGCCGCTTTTGTTCTGCGTGGAGAATTCGGTCTGGCGCAGTCCGAGGCAATTACCGTATGCAAAACGGAAACGAAAACTGCGTAGATAGTAGTTCTGACGGTAGCAATCTCGTAGGATAAATCTCTCCAAGGTTGAGGGCAACGGCTGCGGAGTTGTGGTACTCTAGCTTTGCCAGAGTATTCGAAGAACACATTCAGCGGAGACTCTAGGTTCCCTGCAAAGTTGTGCCGCGGATCAGATACTGAAATAGAAGGAACAGCATCCAATTCTAGATAGGCAAGGGCAGAGTTCCGATCACCGAGGCAAGCTCGTGTGTTTCAAGAGCTACAAGACGACTAATCTTTGAAACCTGTAGATTGACGATGTGGAACCCATTCTCGACAAGTCAAAAGCAAGTCCACCCATATTTTCCATACCCACTCGTCAGTTTCTTCTGAGTAAGATCCGGCTCACCGAGATACCAATCGCTTCCTCCTAGCTCTAATTTCTTGAAAGTGGGTATGTATGAAAGATGACATACCGAGTTTTCGTACAGTGGACCATCGAGATTGCAGCTGGTGAGCTTTGGCAGACTTGAGCGCAGGATCGGTATTGATAGTTCCACCGCTCGTTGTTCGGCTGCTGCTGGTTTCGTCTACCCTTGGAAACCGCCCTGGTATCAATTTGAAGGTGCTCTACATGTGAGCCGAAGCATTCGCCCCTCTGAGCTAGATTTTTCTCCATGTAGTGGATATTTCCACGCGTATCGGGGTAATTTGGCACGACCATCGTACCCACATAGCCATCACAGTCCTGGGAAGAGAGGCAGAGATCTGTCCACACTTTTAGGTAATAGTATTTGTAAAACCAGCAACAGGTGGCTGACCAGCGAATCTGCGTTGGTCGGTCGGATATCTCGATTGTGTTGAAAAGGAGGTCTTCAGGTAGGTGCGACCAAATTGTGGGATCTAGTTGTATGCTGGTATCCATAGCGACAGAAAGTAGCGACGGTGTCGACTGTATTTTATGATAATGCGTGAGGTAAGATTTGCAAGTATTGGAAGAGCGGAAAGAAAGGTGGATCGCTAGGTCCTGAGAACGCAAAATGATAAGTTGCTGATTGCTTTATGTCTTATGAGGTGGGATGAAGATGACGATGACACAGAAATATTTAGTAGCCGGGTTATGGGGCCGGTGTTGTGCAAGATAGGAAATCCCAGATGACTTCGACAGCAGGGCTTGCAAAGCTATCCCGCTCCGAGAATAAGGTTACTGCCCGTTCGTCACTCCATGATCATTATCATTCTATCCCTCAGAAGTGACAATCCCCAATCACATGAAGGAAGTTCCAGTCTGTGAGCCCCACTGCAAGATTGTCTGGTGATTCTCGGCCCAGATTTATAGCCTTTTTTTGAGTGGCGATGATCGATTCCGACAATGTTTTCGACCTTCTCTCAGATTGACCCAGATGCCTACTGCGTCAGGGCAGACGTAAAGCGGGAGGTCTGCTATTCTCCCTTCACACCACTGTGCCTCTCGACTTGATGAAGCGCGATTAACGTTGGTGAATACAATCTGCAAAGAAGGAGGTCACTTCCAACGTAACAGACTTGATTTTCAAGTGCTATTTCAATTGCTGGGGCGAACATGGCCGTCTCTAGAAAACTTCACGTTGGGTGGCATGAACAAAGATTCAAGAAAGGGCGTTGCGCAGTCTTCGCTTTGTACGTCTTCTTTTTGTGAAAACTTCGTTTCAGACCCAGGTGTTTGCGAGTGTTGCGAAGTTTGGGAATTTCGGATACTGGGATCTGCCATTGTTACCAATATTCATATTTTGTGCTTCCTTTGACAGATCTGCCTTGGATTCACTGGGTTTGCCTGTTCGTCTCCCATTTCGAGCACCTCGATATTGCCGCTATCATCCGTGTCCATAGGCATTAAATTTTGCCCCTGCGTATTCGAAGCATATGACCTTCACTCGATAATATAATACGGAGTTAGGCCACGAGTTGAGGAATGGCGGACGAAGGATCCGCTGCGGTGGCGCACATGGTGGAGAGCGACTGTGAGAGATTTCGTTTTCCCCAGTTGTCCACCTGCATGCTCTAGCTTATAGACTTTCTGCACCCACGGTCAATACCATGCTTCTGATAGCCTTCGTAGAAACGCGTAGGGAACATACTTTATACCACACACTGACCGTCTTTGAAAGCAGAGTCCAACGATAGGTGATCTGAGGCATCAGCGACTTAACATCAATAAAGATTGGCCAAGGTTGCCTTGAGCTGCAGCCTGCCGCATCTACAAATGACAGCCACATAGCCAAACATGTGAAGACTCGCCATTCCTGCTTTCTTGAGGACTACTCCTCTTCACCCTCAGCGCCTTGACCTTCACGTGGCGTATCCTGCAGCAGCCGACTATCACCACAGAACACAAATACATTACCCTCCAATTTCCTTCCATCTTCATCCAAGATCTCGCACCTCTGCACCTCGTAATTGCTCCCCTCGTAAGTAGCTAACCTGCCAAGGTCTTCCTCGTTCTCCACTATATAAACCCATCTCTCAACGACCTCGCCACTACCCGCCTTCACCAACGCCTTACATTTTCCCGACATCATCATCTTCCACCCCCTGACCAGCTCCTTCTTCAGCGCAGGCAGCTCATCAAGCTCCACTATCCCCGCCACAATATCCGGCTCAGCAAGCGTCCCATAGAAGAAGTAAGGCACGGGATAACTCCTCAGAGCATTCATGATAGCAGCAGGCTCAGATGCAGACGTCGACCCGACCTCCGTGAACGGGACCATCAGCTTGATGGATCTTCTCTCCCTCTTCTGCCACTCGATCAGGGCGGTCCTGGTAGCGGCGTCGACGATGCAGCAGCCTTCGGGCTCATCCTCGTCGTCCTCGTCTTCTTCATCATCTCCCTGGAGGCGCTCCACCGATCGACATTCTGGAGGAGAGGACAGGCCCGCTATCTCTTGGATCTGCTCGGCAGTGGTAAGGTCGCGGCCGAGAATTATCATGTACTTTGAAGTGGGCATCATGGTTGTGGCAAGTGTAGTGAACATATTCCAGTACTTTATTCTTCATTCAACGCCTTTGAGTTGTCACAGGGATGAGATTTTCAAGGTACGAGTCCTTCTTTCGAAAGTTCAATTCGATGGAGGTTTGACTCATTGTGGCTTCTTGGCAATGGTGCTGGCACATACTAGCCTACATTGATACCTTACACTTCTAATACATCGAATTGTAAAAGCAGTATCGCGCCGAGCATTGCGAATCAAACATCAAGGTTGTAAAATCGAAGAAAAGAGCTCGGTCTGGAGCGAGCTTCTTGACTCTACCCTATCAGAAAGATAAGCCACCCTAAGTCTTACTGAATTTGAACATTTGTATATACGCGAAAGTGCACATTGAGCCATTAATTGATTCGTCCTTTGTTGGAGGCAGAGGAGCACAAACAAATCTCTGACCAAACTCAAGGAACATTGTTAGATATCTATCAAAGATATGGGGCTAGCTTGATCGGAATCAATATTTGATATGGATCTAACTATGAACGTCGCAAAGGCGCTAGCACTGGAACAAGTAACTTACACTTTCAACTTCTACCAGCTTTGGATCTACGATAATGTTCTCTACCGCCTTGAGCCTGCTTAGAAAGTTATAGGTTGAGTCCAAAAGTATAACCTTGTTACAGACAACTCGTACTCGAACCTAGCCATTGTTGAATTATCTCGGGTCTTCGAAACGTCGGTACTTCTGACGCAGCCTTCACCAAAATCGACCTTTTTGTTCTTGCTCTCAAATTTCTGAACCATGTTGCTTTCAACTTGAGTGTGGAAGTGAACCAATCTTGCTCCAAGATATCGGATAATGGTAGGTAACGGAATATAAAAGATTTCATTAGCACGCTCTACTCACAGACTACACAAGACGATAGACTTAGCACTATAGCCTGTTACTTTTGTATGCTCGAAGGAGACCATTGTGTCGAGCTTTGTCCACATTGGTGTACTCTAGAGTGTGAATGTAGTGCTTTTCGACATCGTTTTTGCCCGAATACATTTGTTATGTACCTAGCATATCCTATATCCAAGATATGTAGAGTTACAATGATCTTGTCATAAGGTGGCCTAGAACCCATGATGCCGTTCGCAAAAAAACCCTCCTCAGAATTCCATAGCTTCCTCAAACAGCCCTCTCAACTGTTCCCTCTCCTCATTCACCTCCTCACTCAACCCAGGCGCCAACATCAGCACTCTCTTCTGCGGCAGCGTTCCTTCAATCAAGTCGTCCAGATGCTTTGTCTCAAAGCCCAAGGCCTTCAGGCCTCTAGGCTGGTCTCCCAGGTCTATCAAGAATTTCGCTAGAGCTTCGGCTAATACCTCTCCAGCACTCTCCCTACTAACATTGCTGGTATCCACGCCGAAGCATTCGGCGGCGGCCAAATGCCTTTCTGGGTTCGAAGCGCCTGTGAATTTGAAGACTGCTGGTGCCGTGACTGCAACACTGACGCCGTGGGGGATGATGGGCTTATCAGTCACGTATCCTGCATGCTTATATCCTGGATTTTGGCCGCTAATGGGGTAGCTCATGCCGTGACACAAATGTACTCCTGCGTTTCCGAAGCCTACACCTGCAAGCGTAGCCGCCAGAAGCATTTCCGATTGAGCCTCATGATCATCCGGGTCTTTTGCTGCGCGGGGTAGGTATTTTATGGTTGACCTTAAGGCTTGTAAGGAGAAGATGTCGGATATAGGGTTTGCACCTTGATACGCAGGACGATTTATCGGGTTTTCTGGGCGAGGGGTGCGCATTTGGTACGGTATAGCAGTCCATGATTCAAGGCTGTGGCAGAGAACATCGAGGCCAGAAGATGCGTGGACAGCAGAAGGCATAGTGCGCGTATTTAGAGGATCACATATGCCGATTGTGGGCTTGAGAGCGCGGTGGGCAATGCCGGTCTTTGCTTTCTTTGCGACCAGGTCGAATATAGCTGTACCAGTGGTCTCAGATCCTGTGCCAGCCGTGGTTGGGACAGCAATGAGAGGGGAGAGCGGTTTTGTAATTGGCAAACCCTTGCCGAGTGGAGCGTTGACGAAGTCTAAGAAGTCTGCCTGTGGGAAATTGGTGTAAAGGTTCATCAATTTGGCTGTATCGATGACACTACCTCCGCCAACTGCAAGAAATGCATCCGGTCCATAATGCTTCGAGAAATCGATTGCCTCCATGATTCTGGTCCCATATGAGTATATTTACAATCAGCTGATGGGTGTCCTTGCACTTACGAATTGTCCTTCGGCTCCACCCTCGTCTGATCAAATACCGTGAATTCCATGCCCTCCCTTGTCAATCCTTCTATAACCTGCTTCATAGCATCTAATCTCGCGACATTGACGTCCGTCACCACACATACTCTCTTTGATCCCATATTTTTGAAGTCCATCCCAACCTCCTTTGTGCACCCAGGCCCAAACCGAATGCTCGAGGCGGCCATTTCGAAGGCATATTCTCTCTTTCTCGAGGAGTCCGCAGGCGTCGCGAGCGATCTTTTTGCATGGTTGAGTAGGGAGGATGTTGGATGGTGATGTCCTGGGCTTGCATGGCAAGGGCAATTGGGTGGATGGGCTTGGACGGTGCGGAGAAGATTGACAGCACGCTTGGCAGCCGTGGGGGCCAAGCGGACGTTGAGACCCATTGCGAATGATTTCCTACTCAGACCTTAGTCTTCCTAGGCACTAATCAAGCCCAGACACTGCTCCTGACCAGCATGAGAGCTACAGTTAAGAATACAAAGTATGTACAAGAAGAAATGGATAAGATGCTGTTTGCTGTTCAAATGCCATGCCACCAATGCGGGGAAAATGGACTTCCACAGCCTCGGGCGAAACGCGGCTTTTATGCCGGCGCCCCTTTTCTCTGCACACAACGTCACTATTGTTTTTGTTTACGTTCAATTCGGGCAGTGCTCTTCAACTCAATTCGACGGAGGCCTCGTTGAAGGCAGATATCGGTCGCAGCTTTGAGCTATGCAATCACCCAAATGCCGCTGTCCAACGTCCGTCTCAGCCTTCTTTATCGAAAACCATTTGGTCGCCCACTTTTATAGCGTCGTCGTATTCGAGTCAAAGCTCGATTTCCGCCTGGCGTTAGGCACTACCTGGCGAAGGTGCGCCCTCTTGCGAAGGCCACGGAAACCGAGGAAAATGAGCTGAATTGGGCGCTGCGTCGTATCTGCGATGGATAGATATGGTGCTGACGAGAAGCATTTTCGGTTGATGAAGGATTGTTCGATGATGGAAGTGCTAGGGACGAGCCAAAATTATCACGAGTATAAATAAAACGTATAGCGCTTGTAATTAAGCAGACATGAGGTCCGATGTTATTTCTGCGAGAAGATGCAGGTCAAGGAATGATGACCATCACAAGATGGAAAGCGGGCGGCAAGCTTGCGGCAAGCTTTGAGATAGCAATCGGAGAACAGCATAAAATCCAACTTTAGGTAAACGCAAGCTCGTGAAGATCTTGCATCTGAAACTCTCAACATAGTTACAGTGTTGAAACCAACCATCATATCTCAAACTGACCATGGAAGCCTACCGCACGGCCATCACCGCAAGAAGTCTATGTCTTGAATGTTCACTTCGAGATATCTTCACTCTCTTGTCCGCTCTCCAATGCACATCTACTTGCTCGACTCCGAGTTCATCTGGAAATACTTGTATGCCCCAAACGCAACCAGACCTCCCACAAATACCAACGCATAGAGACCTACGCCCATCCCTGCGCCGTCCGTCTTGGTTGCTGTGCTAGTAGATGATGTTGGTGGAGCTGAGGTGGGGGCTGGGTCACCAGGCTATGAGTGCAATCTGGTCAGCGCAAGAGTACTCGGAAAAAATTTCTGTTCGGACAGCGAAAGGACGAAGAAGTTGAGGCTGGGCGTAGTGGGAAGAAGAAAATTGCAGATGGATATGACGGATGTGCGACCATGCGGATAGGGACAACGCACCATCCGCTTCAAAGGCCCAACCAGTAGTCCCTCCAGTATCTCTCGTGCCTCATCACTGTGTCCTACATCTTCGAAAGCTTCGGTTGCGTCTTGGCCGCCTACGTCGAGGAGGACTTCCTCTCCACCACTGTAAAGTAATAGAGATCAGACAAAGCTCCCAATTTATGTATAGCCGTGGTAAAAGCAGCGCAAGAGACTCGCGTGCTCTATTCCTCAATTCTAGTCTTGTAGCACGTGGGCAGCTCGGGGGCGTTGTCCCTCCCTCAAGATGGCCAGAGCGATGTGGGGAGGACGTACGGATGCTCGTCGACGAAGGCAGTGCCATTATAGACTTTGTCGTGTATCACCAGGTAGAGATCCTATACAATGGCCCATCAATTGAAGCTCTTTGAGCTTGGGGCAACAGATTTAAACGCACCTTCTTCCCACTATGCTCCGACACCTCTTTAAGGGTGAGCTCTTGGGTTTCCGCCATCTTGGGTCTTTCGTTCGAGAATGATTAAGGGGAAGAGTATGGTCAATGAGCGATGGGAGGCAAGTATGTGCAGTTTATGGAGTACAATTGTTGAGATGTGGATATCTCGACACTTCATGCGAAATGCACCGAGCCCCGAGGTCGCTCCGCTGGCGTGTCCGGAACAAGTCTTGGCACGACCTTTTAGCCGTATAAGGCAAATCGCGTCCGATTGCTCCAATCAGCATGCGAGGAGTGAGAAGAATGCGACTGTTGAAGTATCTTATGAGTCGCGTGGTAAGCTATTCAACTAAGCTAACGCTGTTCCTTTGTACCGTCTAAAACGTTCTCATCACGCCAATCTGCAGTAAAAGGGCATCGTTGATATTGATAACGTAGCCTATTGATCCAGCAATATGTAGAACATCCCTTACGCCTTTGCAGTGATAGTATTTGCAAGCAATTTGCATTTACCCATCATTAGCTATTCACTATGACTTCTCCCCCTCGCTGTTCACGCGGCCAAAACCAATTCGCTCATTTGCAGCATCAAGACAAATGAAAAGCTCCTTGACCCTCTTGTATTGCGGTTAGGAGTCGCTTGCGTAGGACTTCAATGTTGCTGTAGTCGGGAAGCTTGACATAGTTCGCACAGGTCATGACTGAAATCAAGAAGTCGTCCGAGGTATACGGTGGCTCACTAGGCTTGCAAACCACAGTGAACATGGGATTCAGGCTCTTGAAACCTGAGTATATATTATTGGCATCATTTCGCCTCACGATTGGCCTTTTCTCACTTACCTCCGATAGGAAGCTTTGGGCTACCGGTGACGAACTGCAAGAAGTCCCGCCGCTGGGATGGGGGGAGCTCGCTCATTGTTTGCAAAAGATTGCGGACGCTCTTGCTGTCCATATTGAAACCGTGGTCTGCCTTGATCGAATCAAGTAGAGCTAGAACGTGGGTTAGCTTGATCAGTATGATACATGTCTGACGGCTTACTTTCAATAGTCCAATCTTCTTCGACCCGGCCAAAGAGCATGACCAATTCACTAGGCGTAAAAGCCTTCAATGCGGAGTAGGGGAAGACCTCGGAAAATCCTGTCCTGAACTGGTCCACTTGCCGCTGCACACCACTACCGAGGGTCATGTCGATGACTTTGTCCACGTATGAGCCAACATTATCAAGTGTAACAAGCGTGTTGCCACCGTTTGGTATCAGCTCTATAGCTGGATATCCTGGAAGGGTAAGGTCCAAGCTAAGGTCTTCAACATGAGCGCCATTGATGACGGCTTTGCGTGCGGCCTGTGATCTCTGTGCCGTGGACAAGTGGGACTTCCCATCAATCTCTATCTTCGCATTGGCGTACTGTTTCAAGAGTTTCAGACTCTTTGCAAGATCACTGTCGACGGTCTTCACAGCTCCTAAAGATAGAGGAATCGTGCTAGGCTGATCGCCAATGCGGAAGAAAGTTGGGTTGAGTGAGACATCAATGATCCGGGAGTCCAGCATAGATCTCGCAATGAACTTGCCGAGCATCTTAAACTGGTTGAGAATTTTCTTGCCTGCTTCTGTTTCCGCCTGCTCCGCTGTCATGGGCGCAGGGAACATTCCTAGCTTCCCGAAGGCGTACTCGTCGTTGTCGTTCGAATCATTCTCCCTCCACAACTTGATTCTCTTCTTCGAGAACTCCTTAGAAACCGTGGAGTAGAATTCGAGCGTAGGACCAAGGCCAGTTCCAACCTCCTCAAAGTACTCAACCTCGAGTACGCTGGATGAGCCACCATAGAGTTCCATGACCTTCATTGCAGATTCAAGCATCCGAGTACGCGATATGCGAACCTTCTGTCGCTGCAGACGTCCCATGAATGGACGATCATCACGATGACGATCCCGTCGATTCTCTTCAGCGGACTGATTTTGCCACCTAGTCATGGAACGAGCGTACCCAAAGGATGTGGATTGGAGAAATAGGTGACGAGTCTCAAATGGAAAGAGAAACGGATAAAGCCGTGCAAGATCTTCGCTCCAGCTCGGCAGACAATTGCTCGCCACGATCAGTGGTTCTTCGAGCTGACGATTGAGTTTTGCGGTCAGCTTCGTATTGACGAACTGGGCCACGGGCTCAGCTTTCACATTGATATTCGCTTTGCTATCGTCTAAAACATCATCAAGATTGGCGTTCATCTCGTGAAGAATGTTGAGTAGACGTAATATCTTCGAAGTTGTGGGGTGCTCGTGTAGAGACGGTGGCATACTGAAATCCGCTGCCGTCGTTGTTGCCTCCGAGAGCGGTTTCAGCGACGATGATTCAGGTGGCGGGGGCCCTGGCACTCGCTTGAACTTGACCGCGTGGATGGCAGACCACACATTCCGCGGGGAAGGATCGGCAGGCTGCGACTTGTTGTAATGCACAGCACGATAGATGGTTGTGTCATTGGATATGGGCTGATCGTTTATGCTGAACTCAATGTGCCAGTCTTGCGGCACCGCCTGAACAGCTGCTGCATAGGACGTTGGATGACCAGCAGATGATGGATTCATGGCACCAGCCAACAATTCACGGCTACGTGAGCCTGGCGGGCCATGCGATGATGCAAGGGAGCCTTGTGATGGTGTCGCAATGCGTGTGCCGTCCTCTTTTCGGGCTGTAACTTTTCCGGTCGAAGCAATCTCCATGTTGACGGCGGTAGGCTCTGGTAGACGTTCACTCTCCATGCTATCTTCCAAGTCGTCGACAATGGCATCCAGAGCACTACTATCATCCATGTCATCCTCGTCAGAAAGCTGCCTCTCATCGGCACACTCCAAGGGCGTTTGCATTCTCTCAGGGGCCGGGACTGGTGGATCTGAAGGGGTTTCCGAAGGCTGATGTCTCCGGCTTGAGCGACGGGCCGCACCAGGCTTCTCTTTCGCAGGAGTCGCGTCTAAGGTGGTGGACGCGTTCTTCGATCTCATTGCTTTTCGTGCCGCTCGAATAGTGGCCGCAGAGTCAGAAGGCGCTGGTAAGGACGGAGAATCCCCTCCAGCAGATCCGCCTCGATCAACGAGTCTATGATGAGGACTGGGCACTCCAGCGGCTGCAGCAAAAGCAGCCAACGCATTCGAAACTCCTTCGCGATGTCTTGCGCTTCTAGGACGCTCCGATAGACTAATCCGAGGTCGGAGATAGTCATCCAAAGCCTTAAATGTTGCAATAGCATGTATGGAAATCATAAGATTCTTGTATGGCCTGGGCATCTCGGCATCGTCATCAGCGATCAGCTTTAAGCGAAGTTGTTTCGATAGCATCGAGGCGGGGCTGCCGCGGTTGCTGTCTAATGCGCTATGAGAGACCGTCACGACCTCGAAATGTTCAGCACGGCTAAGGAGATCTTGAAGCTTATGAACGAATACGCTGAATGGTGTTGACGCTTGGCTTGGGCTTGTTGAGCTCCGCTTCGGTGCTGTCATGAAGACCTCTAGGAATGCTGTCCTTGCATTAGCACTAACAACTTCGTCAGAACTACTGAAAACATCCAAGAGGATGCGGACGATCTCTGAATGAAGCAACTCCGAGCTCGTGATTGTTTGCAGTGCGTCACCGTGGAAGTGTTTCGAAAGCCGCGTGAAAAGCTCTGTTCCGTCGCCGGTCCCCGCGCCAAGATAGCAGTCCTCTATGTCAGCAGCAAGTTTTTGGAGTCCTATCAAGATAGCAGAGGCTTTGGCGCGCATCTGCTTCGTCTTGGCAGTCTCATGTACCTCAAGAAATTTCTTCGCGCGAAGCACGTTGAGTTCGTCATCCGAGCCAGGATACGGGATTGGGTAATTCTGACTCGATGAGGAAGAATCTGATGGCGAAGGCGAGGCGTCTTCCCGGATCTCGCGGGGGCCGCCTTCATCTTCATCGTCATCATCGTCATCGCCATCCTCGTCTTCAGCATGATCTTCCTCGTTGCTGTCATCTTCCGAAGGCTCATCAGCCGTAGGGTTGTCATCAAGCTGCTCAGCTTGATGGTTGGCGGAAGGCGGCATCAAATTTGGAGTCTGAGAGTCTCGATCTTCTGTCAAAGCCTTTGGCTTGTTCTCAATCTTCGTTGCGGGTTTGTTGGCAAGCTTAGCGACCTCCGCCATGACACCTTCACGATAAAATTGATAGCCATAGATAGACTGTAAACGGTTGAGAAGCATATCCGCAGCCTTCAAACCTAACGTCACGAGAGTATCATGATCTTCTTGCGAGAGTATAGATGCCAAATACGAAGCGTAGGGCACTGTGCGAAGAGCGCCTTCGAGAATAGAAGTGTCAAGGTTCGACAACATCTTCAGTTGGGCCTGCAAGACCTTCTGTCGGACGAGGAGATTTACGGTACTCGAATAGGCGTCCGTAAGAGTAGGGAAAAGCACGAGAGCGAACCGCTTGAGCTCACATTTGCAATCCTGTAGTAGCTTGACTCGCTTGGCATTGAGAGACGTTATAGAGCCGTTTTCTAGGTGTGGTACCAGTCCACCTGCTGATAATTTTGCATCGTTCGGTGAGTCATGGAAGGAGAGCTTCTCAGTCTGGACGGCAGGAAGCAGCTCATAGATAACATTGAGCGTTTCCGATATCTGCTCTCGGGGCCTATGTATCAAAGCTTGCATGATAAAGACACTGTCGATCTGGGACGCAACATCTTCTGTCCCGTCAGGTGGGGATACGCCAGTCAAAATCTGATACAAAGTGTCGACAATGTCCATCTTGAGGAGCGCGGCTGATAGAGCGGGACTCGCTCGGGCAGTGATTGATAGTACACGTAGAAATTGAGTGTGGATGTTTGGACCAATCAAATTCGTCGTACCTGGTTGAAGAAGGCGGAGCATGGCCTTGAGAAGACCAGTGCTAACCAGCTGCTCCAGCTTGTCTTGCTGGTATTTGAAGCTCTCGATGATCCTAGAAACGCAGAGGGACCCCTGTTCCACAACCTTCTGATCGCTGTTACCGAGAACATCGAGCAGTATTGGCATGACGTCTCGGACCGTTGCAAAGCAATTCGGCGGAATGTGCTTACAGCAATTCGCCGCTGTTGTCACTGCAGTTCTCTGTGTGCTAGTAGCAAAAAAGTCGAGGAACGTCAGGCAAGCAGTAAGACCACCACCTTCGACTATTGTCTCTGGGCATTCAGCAGATATCTTCTCCATCGTAATTAGAGCCTGTTCCGCCAAGTCGATGTAAGAAATCTCCAGCAGCTTCTGACAGAGAACTGGTACAGCTCCACCGTGAGCTACATAGCGAGCGGCTTGCGGCAAGGCTTCCATGAGATTGGCAAGACAACGACATGCCAAGAGCATCATCTCTGAATTCTCCTCCCCAAATTCCGGAGGCTGCATCAAAGTCACTAGCTCTTTGACGAATTGATCAGGAGAGAAATGGCCGGATAGGTTGTCCTCATTCGAGATGAGGAGAATCTCAGACAGCTCTTGTAAAGCTATAAGTTGAACCGATGGATCTTCCTTTTGCTTCAGATTGTTCAAGATATCTCGCAGTCGTTGTGATAGACCCGAAACGTAGCCACTCAACGCACGGAGGGTACTTGACATACTGCCACCGGCACCAAGGTAACCTCCTTTGAAAGGATTGTCACCTTCATCATCGTCGTCGTCGAAGGCTCTTCTCGCGGCTGCAACGTCATCTTCATTTGGATCTTCGTCATCTGCAGGATCTGGGATGCCTTTCGGAACCAGCTTCGGTGTCTCATCTGCGTCCTTCATGATGACTTCTTCCGCCCACTTAGTGGATGATTTCTTCGACCGCTTCGTAGAGGCAGTGGGTAAGGATGATGATGATTCTGGCTCTGCGAGCTTGTTAGCCCGGCATTCGTAGACAATGCGCATGACGCGGACCTTGAGCACTCTTTTTGCTTCGGCTTGATTTCCGCCGCGAAGTATCCGCTACATTTGGTGGGGACTTCTCTTTCTCGCCTGACGGGCCTGTAGAGGGACTGCTCGAGGTCAGTGTATGGACTTTCAAAGTGCAGAAGATATTCATTACCCTGGCTTGGCCATGTTGAGTGCTTGCTTGACGCCTTTTCGACGAGGCTTCGGTGCAGCGGGTGTTGATGCCTCCTCCTCCGTTGCGATCTTCGGCTTCTTTGCACGCCTAACCGATGATGGCTTTGGGGCTGACGGTGTGTTTTCAGGACTAGGATCACGCTCTGTTGGAGCTTTGCGTTTGCGGGATCTAGGCTGAGGTGCAGGTGCCGTGGAGGTGTTGCTAGAAGTGGCTGCTGCCGCAGAAGGATCTGCTGCAAGCTTCGTTGCAGAGCGAGTCACCCTGGAAGACATGAGATACTAATTCTGTAATGAACAACGGCAGCAGTCCTCGCAAGAGGAGCCGTATTGTCCGTGCTGTTGAACTTGGATGGTGGGGTTAGGAACGAAGGTGGTGCTGATCGTAGAGCTCAGAAGAGGCAAATGTGTTTGAAGGAGAAGAAGAATAAGTAAGAGGGCGTAACTACCTAGATGTAGAAGAGTGATGTGATGAGGTAGTGTTGTCGAGCGAGGGATCGAGCTTTAAGGAAGGAGCTGGGACCATTGGATGCGGTTCAACCCTCCATAAGCGGAGAGATGAATCAGGACTTCACTACGGCCTTAACACATGTCCCAGATCATTCGTGAGCTTCGTTAAGTTCGGTATGACGTAGCATATATCTCGCAATTGATACAAGAGGTAGATTTGGAGTTGTTCAACGAGTGTGTATGCAGAAATCTAGCCGCAGAGCTCGCAACGCAAGGCTTGAGAATAAAGTACCGAGAGTACATAAGGTACCTTAGTGCTCGGCTAAACTGCAGCCGCGCTAGAACTAGTGAACCACGAACAATATTCACTCAGTAACATCTAATCGAATTCTTGCGTGTTACTATTCTACCTCCACGATAGATCAGAGCAAATGGAACAGAATCTAATGTCTCATCCTTAAATCCTGTTGTCGTATGCCCGTTGCTGCCTATCGATACATGACTCAGACATCTCCGCTGGTCCATAGATTTCACTTCAAGCACCACATCTTTGAGAAAGTCGTGCCCAAAAGGTGGCTGAGCTCTGAGACATTGAGTATACACATAAGACTTTCCAAGCTTCGTTGTGAAAGGATTTCCTCTTTCCACTCGCTTCCGCCAAGAGCGCTTCCAGCAATTAGCCTTACACCCTCCTCCGGCGTCCCCAGACTTGGCATTTGAACAGTACTCTCATTTTTCGTCTTTCAAAATGGAGTCTACTCAGGACGGGGCAATACCCCTGAGCAATGATTACGTCACGGCTCCTCTTCCGAATGACTTCGAAGATTACCATTTCCCAATCAACCGACTGAAGCGATCGCTTGAGGATCCCTCCAAGACCCCATTGGTACTTGTTGCGTGCGGTAGCTTCAGTCCGTACGTATATTTCAGAGCTGGATGCCTTGTGCCTTGACTTGAAAACCCAAGGGATTTTCTATGCAATTAGGCCCCTAGCCATTCCAAACATGCTTGGTACCATACGTGAAGAGGAATGCTGACGGCGTAAATTGAATAGGCCCACATTCCTTCGTACGTCATTCTCCGAGAGCAATTTGATTCGCAAGGCATGCTTCGGGAGAGACATACTCCCTAAACATGTCGTTCTACTTGTCTTCTGGCCCGAAAGAGCAATGCTAATTCCAAATATGTCGTAGATCTTAGGATGTTTGAAATGGTGAGAACAAGAGTAGTCCACGAATTTTAATACATACTAAGCTGAGGTAGGCTCTCGACTACGTGAAGATCAGTACAGAGGTACGTTTCATCGAATTGATTCTATTCTATCTCTCTCGTATCGAAAGTCGTGACGGGAGTATTTCCTCCTGACGACCAGGGTTACCATGTCTCTCAAGTCGTTGCGCATTTCGTATGACAACGCTGACCGTTGTACGACATGTAGTTTGAGATTGTGGGAGGTAAAATTTGAACGCAGGTGCCAAGCCCTCACGTATTAAGCATAGCTTCTATAGGATACCTATCACCCGTCAGCGATGCCTATAAGAAAGTGCGTGAGAAGTCCCGCTGCCGTTGACTCCGAGTTTCATCCTTGTGAACTGTCTTGTTGATCTTTTGTAGGCTGGATTAGCGAGCGCCGAGCACCGAATAAGAATGTGCTCTATTGGGGCAGAGACGTCAACATGGTTGGACGTTGACAATTGGGAGGCAGGTGAGCTTCCCCAACACAACATTTCCTTTTCTAAGGGCTTGGAGACTTCTTTTGGGTTTTGATACCCCAGACTTATGTTTTATGGCTTCGCTCCCCACTTGGATGTTACTGACTGCACGGTTAGCCAAGAAAACTTATACGCCGACCGCTCAAGTGTACGTCTTCTCATTGTCTTGACAAAACGCTTTGTACTCTGATTAGACCAGTAGGACGTATCGCGAGAACATTTGTTTATGAGAGGCCTCTTCAATGTGGCTTACGATTCATTGCGCATTTCCAAATGGTAAAGCTAATTGGCGAACTATCCAGCCTTGACCATTTCGAGTATCAATTGAACACAGTACTGGAAGGCGTTGCGGGCAGAGACGGAGAACGAAAACCTATCAGGATTGCACTGCTTGCAGGATCAGACCTGATCCAAACTATGAGTCAACCTGGTAAACTTCGTGATTGATAGCAATTACTTGGAGCTCTAGTCACTGAGTTATGTTTAGGAGTATGGTCACCTTCTGACTTGGATCACATCTTGGGTCCTCGATTTGGGGCCTTCATCGTTGAACGTGCTGGTGAATTTTCCTATGTATCTTTTCAATGTAACAAGTTTGCTAAATACCCCTGGCAGGTACGGACACGGAAGACGCAATAAGCTCATTGCAGCAGTACAGCCAGTAAGCTTATAAGTTGTTTTCCTTCGCACCGAAATTTATTGTGGAGTCACGACTTGTGTGGAGCACGTGTTTGCTTCGGAGGACCTTTCTGCTTTTGGGTCTTGATAGCTGATAAGAAAAAGAAACATATGGACGATAAGTCAGCTCGTTCAGAACGACGTTTCTTCCACGAAGGTAAGACCTGTCCGTGATCATCCGTTGGACGATATTCGTTGACGAATTTGTAGGTAAGACTTTTCAAGAGACGCAATATGAGTATACGTTATTTGATTCCGACGCCAGTGAGTTGCCACTTGATGCTCGCTCAATTCATGTGAAGCTAACGGTGTCATAGATAATAGGTAACTAGCACCGATCCGAACATTCTCTCATTGAGTATACAATGGAAGACCCAAAAACTGTCTCAGAATTTCCCTCCCTGTTCATGTCACCAACGCCCGTCTTCAAGAGTGATTGCTGATTAGAGAAATCATAGAATACATCGAAGAGCATGGTCTCTATGGCCCTGACGACGGTCAGGCAGCGAATACCCAGGGTGATGGGAAGGGCAAGGGGGTGGCCGAATCCTCAAAGTAGTACCCATAAATTTCTTAAATGGAGATTGTGCCGCATCATCTACCAGGTCAAAGACTTGAAACCATTCCGCAGAAAATTCGATAGACTTTTTGAATACGTTTGAATGCAATTAGTCATACGTGAGACTCTTGAGTGCTCGAAGAAGATTCTGCATCGAAAGGTATACCTTGACAAGGACAATCTGTAATCTCGCGCATCTCGGCAGACGGGAAGGGTTGTGGCTGTTAGCAGGGCGAGTCGTCGCTGTTCCAGATAGGCTCATGTATGTTTGACAAAATCGAAGAATTACTGAAAAGAGATGTTGCATGTCATTATGCCCATACTCATATTAAAGATCAAGCATTTTGTAACTTCCACTCTTCCAGCGTGAATTTGAGTACTCGTGCGCTCATACAGGCCGAATGGTAGGTCGAAGCAATTGGGCTATCGAAAATCAGAACGCAGACTAAACCTGCTAGCAATTGGTCCAAGCAACTCAGATCTATGAGAGGTACGAAGTCTTTTCTATGAAAGCTACGTGCTGAGTAGAGAGAGTGGTACTTGGATGAATTACAGAGCACGACGGAGGCCTGTTGGTATATGGCCTAGCGCCTTGGTATACTCGCTAGATAGCTCCCACAGCATAGACCTTCTTAATGAACAACATGCACCCCATTCAGGATTCCAACAAGGCCGGCATAAACTTCTTCAAGAGCAAAACTCTTGGTCTATCAACCCGCAGTAGAGTGGCGGTCAGGTGATAGAAGAAAAATAATCATTAGTAAAGCATTGGTGGCATCCGCAGAAGTCATCGGAAGTAAGGCTAACCCGACTAGTGCCCTAACAGGTTAAAGTAATTCATAGTAGCCCGGGCAAAAGAATCTCCTAGCTTTCAAACGCCAAAATCGGAGAAAGCTCCTCTTGGGCTTAAAGATAGATTTGGACAAGAATGCTCAAGTCGACGTATAAGCCGTCCGGTGACTCCTCCTTCCCCCTACTAGAGGGATGGACTCCGCATAGAGCCCCTTCAGGGCATGCTTATTACTACAATACGTCGACGAAAGAGTCCACATACGTACGACCTACACAACCTCTACAGCCTAAAGTACAGACACCATATGATGCGAGCGCAGCGTTAGGACATCTAGCAGATGGTTATGCCTCCAATAATGCCAATGGGTCGCCTTCGACCTTCATACCTTTTGGTAATCACCCACTCGGACCGAACAGTCACTTTCGAGGGAGGGGCGAAAGAAGAGGAGGGCATGGCAATCATCACCAACCTCAGCCCAAAGATAGGCCCAAGAAAAGCCACCCTATCCCTGGGTGTGCACCATGGCAGCTTGTACAGACCAAGCTGGGCAGACGGTTCGTATACAATCCGGATAGCGATGAAAGCTTCTGGAAGTTCCCGCCAGATGTTATCAGAGGAGTTGTTGAATATGATAGGCTGGAACGGGAAAAGCGATTGAGAAAAGTGAGGGGTGATACTAGCGAGAATGAAAAGGACGGACAGGCTGCTGCAGAGAGCGAGCTTGCAGGAGCTGGAGATGGTAATGGGGCGCCTACAGCTTCCAGAGCGCCTGCACCTGCGGCAGCTATTGAAGAGCCTACGCAAAGACTCCTGGATTCTGATGGAGAAGAGTATGAAGAAGTTGAGGTCACTGATGACGAAGATGAAGATCATCCTGCCAAGCGACAGAGGACTGAAGACCTTGACACTGAGCAGCCGGTGGAGTTCAATGAAGATGACATTGCATATCAGCTTGCTACTATGGGCGAGGACTACGGTCTCGATCCAGGAGAGTACGGAGACGGGGCAGACGAAGAGCTGGAGGAAGGTGCTCAAGGCTTGGCTTTGACAGAAGAAGATTCAAAGGCGCTGTTTAAGGATCTGCTCACAGACTACCAGATAAGTCCTTATACGCCATGGGAGAAAATAATAGAAGCTGGTCAGATTATTGAAGACGATCGGTACACCGTTTTACCGAATATGAAATCTAGAAAAGATGTCTGGGATGAGTGGAGTCGTGACCGAATGAAGCAAGTACGTGAGCAACGCGAAAAAGAGGAGAGGAAGGATCCAAAGATACCATACTTCGCCTTTCTCGAGAAACATGCAACACCGAAGCTGTACTGGCCGGAGTTCCGGCGAAAGTACAAGAAAGAGCCTGAGATGCATAATACCAAATTGAATGACAAAGATCGAGAAAAATGTTACAGGGAATACATCAGTCGGCTCAAGCTTGCAGAAACTAGCCTGAAAGGAGACTTGGTCAAATTGCTGAAATCCGTCCCACTGCACGCCTTGAACCGCTCTACGCCCATTGACGCCCTTCCTCCGTCTATACTGACAGACATACGCTATATATCGCTTAGGAAATCCCTTCGAGAGCCTTTGATTGAAGCACACATCTCTACGCTTTCACCTGCACCTACAGAGTCAGAGATCTTGCCAGAAGAGGAAGAGGCTCAAACGAAAGAGAAACAGGAGAGGGAGCGAAGGAACAAAGCTTTGGCTGATAGGCAGAAATAAGTAGAGGATGAGAAGAGACGTCAACAGGGCGCCCTTAGGTTTAGCAAGTGCATGTTGAGAGAGGGCGAGGAGGAGGTTCAGAAGGCCATGAGGGTTGGAAAGGAAGGTCTGCTAGGGCACATGGCTCTTGATGAGAGAGCGGCCTGAGCGAGATACCCGCTGTTATGAAAGATGAGCACAAGCAAGTGAGGCATCGAGTCTAGAGGATGATGAAGTCTTCTAGCCCAACGGGGAAGAACCCCTTTACTGATACAGACGTGAGACACATTACGGCAAACCAATTCATAGCCTCATGATACCCTTGCATCAACTCACTCGCTAAACCGTAATATCAAAGCCGAATCGTCTTATGCAGTCAGCGGCCCCAAGGACCCCAGCTATCAGCGTCCTCATCGTCCTCACTCTCCTCGTCTTCCCCACCCATGATCCCTAATCCCTCTTTAACCCCCGCGTCCGTTTCTATTTCTCCCCCTTCCCCCTCCGCCGCCTTCTTAACCCTCAGCGCCTCCCTCATCCCCCTCAACCTCCTCACCCTCTCTTCCAGCCCCTCCATCTCGTCAAATTCCTCCTCGAGTGCCCTAGCCGCGTCCTCCTTCTCCCCTTCCACCTCCGCCTCCCTTCTTTCTTTGCCCTGCCTGTTAGCCTGCTCCCTAGCCTGCGCTGCGATTTCTACTGCCGTCATCGGAGCCGCGCTGATGGTTGCGGAGGCATTAAGGGCGGGGATGGATGGTTCTGGGGGCGGTGTGGCAACGTCGCGTTCGAAGGCTGCCCATTCGTCTTCGTCGATTGTTGCCGCAGGCGTGGGGGTGGGCATGGGGTGTGAGGGGAGAGTTGTCGTGGGTTGGGTGGGGGTTTTTGCTGTGGTGTTTGCATCTGCTGCTTCGGCTTCTTCGATTTGAGCTACCTTTGGCTTATCGGTCTCGTTGTTGGCTTCGATGATTTCGTCGAAGAAGCCCCCAGGTACATCAAGGACTGGTTTCGTCCTTTTCCGCGGGTCATCGTCGTCGTTGCTCGCTTTCCGTTTCTTGCTGCGATTGCTGACTTCGCGTGTAGTCGTAGGTTCTGGTGGCTTGAAAGTGTTCAACCGTAATCTTTCGGCGCGCATAGCATGTTGAGTTGACTTTAGATGCTTGGTCCAGACTTCATTGTCTGACTTGAGCGGTATATGGCAGACAGTGCACTCTAAGGTTCCAGTTGCTGAATATGCAGCCTGAGGGTGGGTGATTTTGCGTTGGGCGCGCTCGCTGCGCAGGAGAGAGCGTATGTCTGCCATATCGGTAGAGGCTACGAGCTGTAGCAGAATTCCACTTTGGCAGTATTGCCCAGACGTTTAGTGATCCTCGGCCAGGGATAAGAGCCGCGAGTCACGTGAATGCTTGGCAAGCACAAAACCCGCGCTAGAGGGGAGGTTTAGACTCCACTTTCTAACGTCTTCTACGAAACACCACAGTGTAAATAAACACGACTTCTGCACGCCCACCTCGCGCTCACATCACATTCGTATAGATATCCTTCAAATCACACTCGCCGACCTTTCATCCAGCTCTATCAAGCCCACAGCGCGCACGACTGGCTGTTGTGACCTCTTGGCGTCGCAAACTCACGCACCGGCATTGGGAGCTTGAGGTCAATGAGAGCTAACCTGATTGTGGAAGCTGGCGGAAGTCCTGAGGTTGCAGGGTGATTGCAGAAATTGGCCGAAGCGACCTGTCGCATTTCGCGTTCTGTGATCAGATTTGTATTGCGAGCCACCAGAACCACCTAGAAATTAGCTGTGAGATCCACACTCTCGTGGACCACATAAGCGATTTCGCTATCCATACTTGAAGTAGATTGTCTAGTGCACAAACAGAATGGCTGGTAAGCATAGCCACAATGTCACATTGATGGTCCCCGGTCCCCAACTTCGCACTGTAACCGGACCTGTATGCTAAAATTTCGATCTCTACAGATAGTACAAGACGCTCTGGAAGAGCCACCAAAGGACAGCATAGCAAACTCCAAGAAGACGAAGTAGCTACGCCGATTCCTCCAAAGCGAACCAATAGCACAAAGAAAGGGAAGAAGAATGATCCTACACCACCACTAGAGGAGGACGAGGGCGATGCTATCATACGCTGCATCTGTGGCTACATTGAGGAGGATGAAGATGATGAGCGCAAGATGATATGTTGCGAGAAATGCGAAGCTTGGCAACACAATGAGTGCATGGAGATGTCGGAGGACGATGACGAATTGCCGGATAAGTACTACTGCGAGCAATGCCACCCGAAGGACCACAAGGAGCTTTTGGCCAAAATAGCTCGCGGCGAGAAGCCGTGGGAGGAGCGGGCCAAGCAGCGAGAGGCAGAGGAGGCGCAGAAGAAGGGCCGAAAAAAGAAAGGAAAGAAAGGAGGGAAGAAGGCTCGCCCCAGTGAGGTCCAGAAAGAAGAGACCCAGGAGAATGGCGCCATGGATACAACCATGGACACCGCAATGGACGCCGTGCCTGACTCGGTGGAAGCTGAGCCACCTGTCGAAGTTGTACAAACACCGCCCGAGGTAGAGACTAACCACAAGAGGAAGTTTCCAGAAGAAGTTGTCCCAGAAGCGCAGAGCCCGAGTCAAGCTGTAAGTATAAAACTCATTCGGCTAAAGTAATCTACTAATCTGTGACCAGGAACCTCCATATAAGACACGCAAGACTTCAATTCCAGCTACTGAAAAGCCTTCCTTGCCCCCGCCTTCACGACGTAAATCTGGAGCTCCAGCAGCCAATAAGCGTGATTCGACGGGGGTACAACTCCAAGCGGAACTTGTGGAAAACATATCCGATTTGCAAAGCGAGGAACGTAAGAGAGTTGCCCACGCAGTCGTGAAACTTTTCGTTACTCAAACAAAGGAAGCTGAGAAGGAGGGTTCATTCAGCCTACCAGCAGGTCAAAAGGCCGATGCATTCGGTCTTAGATTGGGACTGGCCGTAGAATATGCCGTTTACCTAAACTTCTGGGGTCAAGGTGGGAAGGCCAGTGCGCAATATGGCGACAAATTTCGAGCCATTCTGCACAATGTCAAGGCAAATAAGGAGCTTCGAAACGATCTCTTGCATGGAATTCTTTCGCCCAATGACTTCTCTAAGATGTCACCAGCCGACATGGCCAGCAAGGAATTGCAAGAGAAAAAGGCCGAGATGATGAAGGAGGCGGAGAAGCAGCACGTGCTCATTCAAGACGAGGGACCGCGGATGAGGAGAACGCACAAAGGCGAAGAGCTCATTGAAGATGATTCGAATATGGCCGATACGGCAGACTCGGGGTTCACTGCGCCTGTGATGAGGAAAAGGCCCTCCGAAATCGATACCTCGATCAAGCAAGGAAGTCCAGAAGCTCCGACGCCACAGAGTCCTGCGGCCGTAGAGCTTCCAGAGACTTTTGGTGCAGGATCCCCTACTACTAATCAACCCTTGTCGATCGATACAAATGCTCCACCTCGAGCCTCTGTTGGCCCAGAGAGAAAGTCATCCAACAACTTCAACATCCAAGACGTCTGGTCTGGTGTCAAAGGTCCAGATCCAGGCTCACGTCATGTGTCTAGGCCTTCAGAATCGGCAATTACGCCAATTCAACAAACACCAGGCCCAGGTGTCCAGGCAGATGCTGAGATCGATCAGCTCCTCAAGGACGAAGAGCCTGAAGACGAGGAACCTTACTCGCCTGCCGAATATACCTCAGAGCCGGGTGCTCCCATCTGGCACGGCAAGATGTCTATGACGGGCATTGCTAGCTTCAATGGAATCGGCAAACATGTCGCAGGTGCTGACCTCAGCTCTACGCTCCCATGGCACACGCTCGTTCCTGCAGTCTTGAGAATCGAAGGACGTATCGACATTGACCGCGCCAGCGAGTATCTCTGTGGCCTTCGCTGGAGCAGCACAACCGACGTCGTCGTTGTCTCTGTTACACCTAGCGAGGACCCGGACAATGTCGCTCAATTCGACAAGCTCTTCCGCTACTTCACTGAGCGCAAACGCTATGGTGTCATTGGTAAAAGCGCTGTCACTGCCGTCAAAGACACCTACATCGTACCCCTCGAAGCAGGTATGAGCAAGAAAGCCGAGTTCGTCGAGCTGCTCGAATACTGCATCATCGAAGACCCAACTCCAGAGCGCATGCTCCTTCTCACCTTTGTCGTCAAATGTAACAACACACCCTCCGCCCAACAGACACCCCGTCCTCTCGATGGTTCCTCCATCGCCAGCCCCATTGGCCCGAATCATAGCGCTATGAGCTCACATCCTGGCTTCCAAAGCTCGCCAAATCAAGGCATGCCACCCAACGCACCCCTAATCCACCACCACCATCAACAAGGCTACGCCAACAGCCCTAAGCATCAAGCCCAGCACGCCTACATGCCACCACATCAATCTCCATATCCAGTTACAGGTCGAGATGCGGCGCGTCAAGTACTCGGAGACTGGGCCGACGCACCTGTAGTGACGGAGCTTCTAGCTGAAGCCCCCAATTCTGGCGTGGCCGAATTTGAGGTCATTAGGGGGATGTTTGAAAGCGTACCGGCGACGAGGAATGATTTGAACATGTTGAAGCAGATGTTGGAAATTCGACATCAGCAAGCTCAGCAGGCGGATATGAATGGTGCACCGCAATAAAAAGGATGTTGGACATGGACTGATCAACAACAACTCAAGGAGGAACAAGGAGGAGTCGGCAACGGCGTTACTTTAGCTACTGGCATCCGTTGAGGTCCACTTTTCCTACGGGGATTTTTCTCGCTATGGACTGGGTAATGGAGGAAATGGCTTTCGTTTGCGGAGGACCGTGTTATTCATACCCACGGGCATCGGTGCGTGATCGACGTTTGCTGGCATGGCTTCCAATTCTCATTCGGGGTTGGATAGCGTTCGAGCACTGGTCAGAAGCTTGTGTTTCAAGGTTTACGTGTTGGACTTCGTTTCAATGACAGCCATGTGTGGATGGAAATGGCAGTTGAGATACCACCCAAGCGCTGGTCTATGGGGGCAACGTGCTTGGAAGAGCAGCTGTAAAGGTGGCGATGGGGATACAGTACTCACTTCTTAATGTAAATATTTCTGTAGATGCGGTGAATGTTTTCGGAATGCATATTGACATTGATTCTTCCTTGCGCATTGAACCATTGAATTACAGGAATAGTGTTGAAGCTTTTGAGTAACGTAAAATTTGGGAGGAACGTAACCATGAGTACTATTCTCGCTTTCCAGCTTTGGCTACCCCATAACCTGCCATTGTCACATGGGCATTCAGTGATCTCACGTCAAACCTCATTACAATGTCCAGTATCTCAAGGCTTCCACTCCAATGAGGCTACGCGCTAACAGCAAGTTCTTTTTTTGCCCATTCCTCGGGCCTACCTTAGCTGCTGCAAACCAATGCACCCAGTATGCAGCTTTTTGTTGAACTCTTGTCTACGTACTCGCACTCGGGGTATACGCCACGACTCGTCCCGCTGTCATGTCTACCGCTACAATGTCTACAATTACGGATCCAGATGCTTTCCCGAGGGAGAATATTCTGACCTTGAGGATGTAAGGCTCGCGTCGTCTATAAAGTTTGGGACTACACCACTTCCGACTTGTAAGATGTCGAAGCCATTATGAGCACGGTGTCAATTCAGTCAGGAAATGGGTCAACGCTCTGGCCTCTGATCCGATGGGAGGGCCTTTTCGAAGGGCTCCCTGGGATACTGTGTCGCTATTCAGAAGCCAGCTATTACCCCTAGTCATTCAATCAACGATTAAGGTCATGAGCTATCCTGCGTAATTACTCAGGATGGACCTCTTGAGTTTGGTCAAATTCTCAAGGATACGAGCCCATGCCTCTCTCTGGCCAGACAAAATCCTCCAAGGAGAAAAGTGACATCAGAGAACAGCTCCAGGATACCATCGCACAGCTCGCTCGGAAAGATGCAGGGATTGCGGGCTTGAGCATCGAGTGAGACGATTCACAGAATCAACGCAACCATTATGTACGCTTAGCAGAGATAAGGAACAACCACGATGCTCTCGCATCAGCCTCTGGTTCCGGAACAATACAACAGCCGGCTCGAGCATGATCCAATACCACGGCACCCAGGATAGGACCTAATGATTCGATCCACCTCCGCGGCTCCCCCTCGGTAGCCGGTTCAGTAGCTGGCTCCGTCCATGCAGCAAACATCTGTGCAGTGCAAGAAGCACTTTCTGCGACTAAACTGAAAACCTGCCACAGATTTCTGTTTTCACTGGCAATGTGTATCTCCCTGTGATTGATTCTTTCCATCATCTACAGTAAAAGCGGCAGCGATCTGGGAAGAGGCTTCACGCTGGGCGCGTATGTGATTGCCGTGACAGCTGGTGTTGGGACTGCGGTCGGGGCTTATCATTATCCTCATTGCACTTGTTGGAAGGAAAGGCTGCAGCCGGCTGGGTGGCAAGGTGATGGTTAGCGGCAATAGGACGAAAGTGATAGCAGGAAGTTTCAATTGCCAAGTTGAACCCAGCCACGCCTACAGAAGCGAACGTGAACTGGGCATATTCTTCTTGGATGGAGACCGTGCGGTGGTAAATCTTTCTCCTGACGGAGCTGACGTGGTCGGCGACCTTCTGCCAACTTTACCATCTGGCCAGACTGAAATGGGTCATGGGAGGAGTGCAGGATACGATAGACAGTATGTGAGAGAGATGAGATTGAGGGAGAATTGCGTGACGGTGGGTGGATGAAATTTAGGCAGAGTGGGGAAGATAGCCAATTTTGAATGGGACGAACCGCTTCAGGGATATATAACTATTGCACTTTCTTCTCCTCTCCCTGCCCCGAAAATCTGCTCCTCAGAACTGCCACCCTAGACCTAACCTTTGCCTTTATTGCAGCAACGTCATACCCCTCCACCTCATCAGCCCCCACAAAGCGTCTTACCAAGAGGTTGAAGATCATGCCAAAGGCCAGGGCCATGACTGTGCTAGTCAGAATGATGACATTGTAAGGCATGCTGAAATCTGGAGTTGGCAGTGGCAGTAACAGGCTGCTTGTACGAATGTACACTGGTGAATCTGATGCAGTACCAGGTGGTGATGATAGCTTGATCACAGCAGGCGCGACATCAAACCCTCTGTTAGCATCTGGTGGATACTCGGTGTATCGTAGGATGGCTTTGTCAAAGTCGTAGGTCAGTACGACGGTTGAGTCTGCAGGGACGGAGATCAGAAGCTCAAGCTGGGTCCCGCGTCGGCGATCCAGTGCTGGGCGGTAGAAGGTTTCCTTTATGAGGTTCGGATCCGCAATTGAAAAGGTTGAGAGGCGGGCAGTCAGAGTGTGGAGATAGGGTTTCATGAACCACGGTAGCGTTTCGAAATAGACGAATTCGATAGACGAGGTTTTGGATGGGTTAGTGAGGAGGGTCTGCACACCACCACGTTCCTGACCGTGACCAGTGAACGAGCGAGCCGCGTACAGAGGCGGCGAAGTGTGATTGTTGAAGGTCTGTGGTCCGATATGGGAGAGGACCATTTCGAAGGGGTCAGACTTGGGAAGCTCGAAGCTTCTGCTTGTCCCTGAATTGTGCTTAGTTTCGATGCCAGCGGAGAAATGCACCTCTCGCTCGTTCGGGATGTTCAAGTACACAGAGTCTTTGGGCTTGCCCTCAGCATCTTCTGCTAGGCAAGAACCCTGGATAGGACGGCCGAAGATCTCGGCGATTGTCCACGATTGGCCCAGAGACACGTCTGAAGGGTAACAAGCATCGTTGGAGGCGTATGGCTTGGATTCATCGCATCGGAGACCAGAATTGGGTACTGGACGAGGGATTGGGTTATCTCGAGGCCTCTTCGATCGGTCCACATCAAGCACCATATCCACCGTCTGCTCCATCTCGATGCTGCACTCAGATCCATCTTCTGGGCAGGTGGAGCGCACGTCGATCGCCATACACTGCCACGAAGCGTCGAAGAGCTTGTGGCCGTCTAACAAGCTTGCTATGCCGGCTTTGCCCTTGCAGGGAAGCAGCTTCACGAAAGGGGTCAGGTTCTCCGTGCATACTACTTCTCGAGGCAAAGTCCCGTGTAATAGGTATAGATTCTCCATCGAAGCATTAGATCCTTTGCTGGCAGGCTCGAAGGTCATCCTGGGTCTGGTCGTCCGTGTCGAGTCAATGAAATTCAGCGAGGCGCAGAACAAGCCTGAAAGCGCATTGTTGAGGGTGACCCATCTTGCGAACGACCTGCACTCCAATCAGTTATGCCTCCCAATACCTATTCTCTTTTCTCACTCAGCATCAGAGCTTGCCTCTACCCAAGCCCACAGCTCCACGCCTGTCCCTCCCTCTTTCGTTCCTCCCCATGGCCTCGCCCCCCAGCTCTCATCGTCCCATCTTCCAGTACTGAACCTCAAATGAAGCTCCCGTGTCTTTGCATGCTGTAGTATCTGACCAAGCGATCTTGGAATATACTTAAAATGCTGCTGCTCGTAGGATTGCAAAGATGCGTTGCTCCAGAAGTTGAAGGACGCGAGCAGAGAGGAAGGGGTTAGCGGTTGGAGATTGAGGCGCTCTTTGTAGTCAGAGTCTGCGCAAACGAGAGGGCCCAACAGTAGCGACGGTAGGAGGAGCCAAGAAGAGAATTTCATGCCGACATCTCCGGCCGATATGTGTCTTGGAATAGAATGAACAGTAATTGAAGAGCTTGGCGGAATGAAGCCGGGGATTTTGATAGGGCTGACGGCAGCGAGCTTCCAAGAGCTATTTCGCATCCTTTTTCCTCAATGATGTTCCTTTCGTTCACATAATCAGTTGCTGCCTTCACTGTTTCATCTTTCACCATGGCCGCAGAACAGAGGAAGCTGCTCGGTATGTCAGCCCTCCTCTCATGCTCCGCTTTCTCATTCGAGATGACCGATATCATTGTCTACAATCTCAACTGACATGCCTCTCCACAGAGCAGCTCATGGGCGCCGGTGCCTCCTCCCGGCACGCTCAACTCTCTATTACCGACCAAAAAGTCTGCCGTTCCTACCTCGTCGGCACCTGCCCCCACGACCTCTTCACAAACACCAAGCAAGACCTGGGTCCCTGTCCCAAAGTACATAGTGAGCCCCTTAAGTCCGAATACGAAGCCTCTGCAGACAAGAGCAAGCATGGCTTCGAGTACGACTACATGCGGGACATGCAGAAATACATCGACGAGTGTAATAGGAGGATTGATGGGGCGCAGAGACGGCTGGAGAAGACGCCGGATGAGATTAGGCAGACTAATGATCTGGTAAGTCTTGCGTCGCGCCGTTGCTTGAGATTCTCAAGGCGTTATGCTAATACCTTCTCTATAGCTCAAGCAGATAGCAGACCTGACTAACTCAATAAACACTGGCCTCCTCGAGATCGCCATCCTAGGTGAATCATCTTCGGTTGCTCTCGCTGTCCTCGAGCACCACAAGATCCGCACAGCCAAAGCCGCAAAAGAAGAAAAGGAACGCGAATTAAGGTCCCTCTCTGACACGTCCGGACCTTCGGGTCACCAAAAGCTGCAAGTCTGCGATGTGTGTGGAGCGTATCTCAGTAGACTGGACAACGACAGACGGTTAGCGGACCACTTTTATGGAAAAATGCACCTAGGCTATGCTCAAATGAGAAAGACTTGGGAGGGTCTACAGAAGGAGCTGAAGGGGAGGCAGCCGCCGCAGCGAGACGAAGATAGAGGCCCGCCAAGAGAAGACGGATACGGTGATAGGGGAGGCTTCGGTGGGAGAGGGGGTTTTAGGGGTGGAGGAGGATTTAGAGGTGGAGGGTTTAGGGGTAGGGGACGCTGGTGAAAAGTCTTTTAGTGGGAGTAATAGTTATATTAGCGAGGCGTTTTGCATGTAAAATACCCTCGTATAGCACAGAAGATGTGCTAGATTGAAAGAAAGCTTCAAAGGCTCAAGCCGTGAGGAGTTCAATTCTTTAATAACAAATGTTGGGGTATCTAGGGTGGAGAAACGACTAATCCATAAGAACCAACGCAATGCAGGACACAACCAACGCAGGCGAAGCCCGAATACCCAATTCCTGGTGCTGCACTGACCATCTAGCAACTCATTTCGACTCGTCCGAGCTACCATTCATTTTTAGGTGACTTTGCCGCCTGCACTTCGTCCGCCCAGCTTCCTCCTGCCGCAGCTGGCGACAGGGGTTGCTCTATCTTATCCGCTCGCTTCGAATTGGACTTTTGTTCGTTTTTTGGTACTGTCGGCAATGCTGGAAAATCAGCCACGGGATCCGGAGCCGCTTGTGGTGTATTGCTGTTATGATTGTATCCGCCTCGTCCTCTACCACCGCGACCTCGATCGCCTCGTCCTCTTCCCCAGGGCATGTAGCCCCCTCTTCCCTCCTGGAAGCCTTGCTCGTAGCCTCCATCTTGATACCCATTGCTCGCCCCTCTGCCGCCTCTCCCACCCTCGTTGGCGACCCCTCCATGCGCACCTCTCCTAAACTGACTCCCTCTATCCTCCTTCGCAGCCTGCTCCTCCTTGCCCTCGTCCCATTCTCTACCAGCTTGTGCCCCTAATTTCCTCAATCGATTCTTCTCCCTCTCCTGATTCATCTGCCGCCTGGCCTGTCCTTCTTCCTGTCTCTTCTTACTCGCCTGTGCCTCGCGTTGGTGGAAGCTGGCTTCATCTGCTTCTGCCAATCGATGGGCTTCTGCTCTTTTGGCATTGTTCAGCTTGGCCGCTGCAAGCCGTGCGGAAAGCTCGTCTTCCGTTAGTTTGGGCTTGACTGTACCGCCTGTTGCGGTGCGGTCGCCACGAACTGCGGTGGGGCCTCGTGGTTGAGGGGGAAGCTGTTGTAGGGGAGCGGGGGGGTCATTCTCATTGGGTGGAACAGCATTCTGTTCTAGTGGGATATTTTTAGTAACGTCGTGCGAGTCTTCTAGAGCTGGAGGAGCAGGCTGCTGTTGGCGGGGAACATTGTCCGGACGTCTATTCCCTCGACCTCGTGGGGCATTGCGACCACCTCGTTGGGGTAGTTGAGGTTGAGGATCGAAGGTCTGAGCTTGAGGGTTGAAAGCCTCTGCTTGAGGATCAAAAGTCTGGGTGACCGGCTCTACTATTGGCGTGAAGTCATCGTCGAACAAGTCATCCGCGCCACGGGTCTGTGCGAATTCGTCCATTGTGGCAGAGAGTGTTCAAGAAGTAGTGCTACTCTGGCGGTCGACAGCAGTCGTACGTATATGAGAATCGTGTCGTGGCCATATGAAGCCTTGGCGGGAACGCGTGAAGCTCAGAGCCTGGAGCTTGCAGATACGTCTTTGCACACCTCATTCCATCGGCGATCAGCTCTCTCAAGACAAGCTTCCTGCTGTGGAATACAACCTCGAGCCATACTCCAATTTGCAATGTCAAGACGATACGACTCAAGAGTAAGCTCTTCTGATCAGAGTCCTGTATGAGCTTCGAAGCTAATGCGATCTCGTAGACGACTATATTCTCGCCGGAGGGGCGATTATATCAAGTCGAATATGCACTAGAAGCTATCTCACATGCTGGTACCGCTATCGGCATATTGTCGTCTGATGGAATTGTCCTTGCGGCAGAGAGAAAGGTCACTAGCAAGCTGTTGGAGCAAGACACATCGGCAGAGAAGCTTTACATATTGAATGAGTAAGGCTCGAGGCTGTCATATGATAGAGATAGCTTGCTGACTCCGTTCAGCAACATGATATGTGCCGTCGCAGGCATGACCGCCGATGCCAACATCCTCATCAACTACGCCCGCCAAGCAGCTCAACAATATCTCTTGACGTACAACGAAGACATCCCATGCGAACAGCTCGTCCGACGCTTATGTGATCTGAAGCAAGGTTATACGCAAAAAGGTGGTTTACGACCATTTGGTGTCTCCTTCATCTACGCTGGATACGATCCACAAAGACAATTCCAGCTGTATCAGAGCAATCCTAGCGGCAATTATGGTGGATGGAAAGCAACCAGCGTTGGGGCGAACAATGCTAGTGCGCAGAGTCTGTTGAAGCAAGATTACAAGGAAGAATGTGACCTGAAAGAGGCGTGTGCATTAGCTGTGAAAGTGCTTAGCAAGACTATGGACTCGACAAAGTTGAGCAGTGAGAAGAGTGAGTCAACCAGCCTAAAGGATCCTTTTGGGCATGCCAGCTAACATTTGAGAAAGTTGAGTTTGCTACCGTGGGAAAGACCAAGGATGGCAAGGTGTACCACCACCTTTGGGGTGCAGATGAGATCACTACTCTACTGCAAGAGCATGGTCTAGCGAAGCAAGAAGAGGAGGACACAGGATAGCGTAATAGAAGTCAGAAGGTCGCACTCTGCTTGAGAATGAGATTGGAAGCAGCCTTGCTCAAGCTTTCGAGTCATTACTAGCAAGCCTGTCACATTCGTCTAGATATCGCATTCATGAGCCAGGCGTTTTCGGAATAGCAGTTCCGGTCCATGGAATATCTTCTATAAGACATCTAGTAAAGGGGCTCCAAACCTCCAAACCCATTGGAGCTGGCGCTAGCAGCTCGTAGGGCTGACCAGCTTTTCGCTGCTGGCGCTTTCCCCGCTCCTGACAACTTATCAACATCAACAAAGTGATTGACATCTCTTCACTGCAATCCCATCAACTCAATCGCTGTAGACTGGACCACAAATCTGAAAGCCCTCAATATGTCTATTGACAAATGTGAATGGATCGACACAGAACAAGGCTACGCTTACGGAACGAAGGCAAAGCTGGGCGGTTACAGAGTCTGAGCTAGGTTGATTTCGGACATTCCAACAAATGATGGCCCAGCTAGGTCTCCAGAAATAGTACGCGTTTCATTAAAACTATCTATCAGTCTGACATTTGAGTCTTTCCGGCAATAAATTCAAGCTCAAGCATAATTTCTTCCAACAATCCTCCCAGCCTGCTCAGGGTACAGGGATAACAGACCCGCCCACCAAAAGAATCAACGAGTGCTCTGAAGCCTCATTTGCCGCTGGTTCATGAGTTCTCTCATCTCACACTCCAGCTGCTGGACAGTGTCTTCTGAGCGCTCGATGGATGCAGTGAACCGGCCCCCATCCTTTTTCCAGCGGTTAATGCGGTCAAGCTCCTGAGCGCGTCGCCGCTTTTTCGTCTCGAATTTGTCGCAATGCCTGCAGTTGCCTTTGATTTGCATTGTCGACATAACCAGCTTGGTGCCGCATGTTTCACCAGTACGGTATTCTCTGTTGCAGTGCTGTCGGAAATGGCCCCATTTAAAATCTCCGCATGAGAATTTCTGCTGATCGTAAAAACACATCTTGTTTCTGTTTTGTCTTTAGCATGGTCACAGAATAATAGGTGGGGACCTGTCATTACCTGTTTCGGCGATTATCTAAGTTCAGATGTTTGACTGGCTGATATCGCCCGATGTCGAAACCTTTTGCCTTCGAGATATCAACTACATCTGGTCAGCCGATTCTATGGCTTTGAGTTGAAGTTCTGAGGCTGACCTGAAATAGTACTTGGCAAGATGCTACACAAGTTGTCGTATCTTCTGAAGATGTATAGCACTCGGTTGGTGCTGAAAGACTGAAGAGCTGAGGACTTGTGCTGTGTTTGCAAATCAGGACTTGATTGAGGAGATTATCACAGTATTTATGTTTCGAGAGCAGCGCGAGTGATCTCGATCTGTGGTCTCGACTGCCTTCCAAATCACAACAAAGTGGATCGGCATACGAACAAATTCGTGGAGGTCCCCACTTGGACTGCTTGACCCAAGGCATTACACCAATGGCTAGCCTCACATCTATCGATTCGCAACCATCACATCCATGCACGTTGCTTACACGGTGCTGAGGCTTTTTCGAAGCTCCGTCCGCTAGCTGGGCGAGGATGACTTGGACGATTTACAACCAACGACTTTGCGGGGTGCTGATGTTTGTTCAGTTCGCCATCTCGATAGTCAACAGAACACTTTGTTCCGTCCACTCGGCTGTCCCACAGCTATCGGCTCTTTGACCTCTTACTGCACAAGTCATGTCTTAGTGCTGCAGCTCTATCACTCCACGATCATCTTACGAGGAGCTGCATACAAACTTTTGGTAATTCACGCGTCACATGAGCTGACATGGCTGTCAGTAAGTGTCGGAAGCAGCTGCAACCACTCCCCAGCCTCCTTCTTACTGGTGGATGTCTCCATGGTCCAATGCATGAGCGAAAATGTTGATGGACTGGATGTAATCAAGTGATCGAGGCCATCTTTCGATCTTTTCCGAAGATGCTTGTACCCGGTCTCCACTTTCCAGTTGATACTACCTAGTCATTCCACACAGCCTTTACGTGCTTCTTCTACCAATCATCCTAGAGGAGAAACGGACCATCAATCCCAGTCGCCAATGACGTGTCGGAGCTAGTGTCTCTGCCCCATGTTCGCTTTTCGATCTTTGCACGGTCTTGGTGGTTTCCTCCGAGTCCTTTCTATTAGGCAATGGAATATGCGTCTGGTCTCGCGTTTGACTCGTCGACACGTTAACATGGAGCGTTTCTATTCTGACGGACCCACTCGCACCGATGATCTTGTCTCAATTCTGCTTGCTCCATTACATCAATCCGTTCTCTTCCGGGGGAATAGGACCAGGAAGCCACTGGATGGGTGGCCAGCTGTTGAGTGAGCTAGTGCGGAGCTGGCCCCTGTTTGTTGATCTTGTCTAGCTTGAACGCCTCGCGCTTTCTTTTCCATTGACAGTCTGGCTCATTCTATGGAACATCATGCATCTGGTCACGCCTCCAAAGACTCTCCCGGCAGTCAGAAGTTCGGTCGAACACGCGCAATGATGAGTGGGAAGGAGTCGAAAGTCTTCATCACAGCCAATGGATTGGGACAAATCCTAGAGTCCCGAGCGCAGGGTTTCGAGGCAATGGTCGGAGTGCAGTTGCCTTAACCTGAAATCGACGACAATGTAGACCCATGAGGTATTGTGGGCTCAAGGCTGTACTTTGGAGCATGTCAGGAGTAGACGGGGTCTGTTTGGATTTTCGTCTTACCCCTGTCATCTTTCAGCTTCTCGCGTTTTCACGCTCTCAGCCTAGCGGAAACTCGCGCCCAGTGGTATTACTCGGTTTTTGACAGTGTCTACATTCCTGTGGCCGAGTTAGATAAATCTTTGACCGCAGAAGACTGTTTTTCGCATTGTTCTGGCATCATACAAAGGACGGACGTCGTTCGATTTTACTCCATGCACGGTCCGATCCACCAATGTGTTCGTACCTAACAGCTGGGCTCTTCCCACTCATGTGAGTGACATCTCCTGCGTACGCGAGTGACCTTGACAACAAATGAAAGGCCGGCATTGGGGTCTTCAGATTTTAGAGCGCAAGCGTGGTGGTGCGCTTTCTAAGCATCTGCGATTTGATAGGTTACCCTGATGGATGCAACCTCCGGGAGAGTGGGACCAATGATCGCGCAGCAAACGAAGGCCTTGCCTTAGCGGCTGATCAGTAAACTCGACGCGACGTATGGCACAGACCGGTGTTATGAAAGATTGATGTTCCTACCACCACGTCTCGCAGCTACCGTGCCTATCACTATCATCATAGGTCCAAGCCACGGTATGCGTCAGCCACTAGAGGCGAGATTTGACTGCTAAAAGCCCAGCTGTAGGAATTCAATTTCCGCGTTACTAGGACCGAGGCCCCGGGTATGTACTCGTACAGACGTAAGACCCGGGCTTGTTATGGACCCACATTATATTGGTTACGTAAATGGACTGTTATGAGTCTCAATTATTGTTCATCGGCTAGATCATCCGTTGCTTAATCCAAGGCGGATTAAAATCTAGCAATATCTGCACTAAGCGCAGGTGCTTCTCCCAGGCACTTTTCTGTTGTATCAATTTGCACATTCTCGGTGGGTACTTTGGGTTCCGTTTATGAACGTTAGCATGAGATACCGAATCGCAGCTTTGGCAACGCTAGAAAACGACGGGAAGAAAATTCGTACCGTAGGATTTAGCAAGCAGTTGCTTGTGGCTATGGCTGTGGCGCCTTTGTGTAGCCAGATGGCGAGAAAGACTTACACAGGGAATAATGAATTGATAGCACAAAGCAAGGCAAGAACGACTCGCATCCCCCGCATGACCGTGCGGGACTCCTCGTTGCACTCCGATAACTCTCCATCAAAACACCACTCAATCGTGAATCGTGTAGCGAAGTTGGAGGCGGTAAATTTTTTTTTGGGGCAAGGCGAGAAGGAAGGCGTCCTCAACATGACGATTTCAGATGAGTAAGGGGTCATGGAATACGAATGTAATTGACAGGCTTAGTCATGTAAAGCTACAATGAAGTGATGTGCTTAGATATCAATCACACAAAGCAGTATCGAGTACCATTCTCGATGACTCTGAGTCAAGATCAAGCAACAGTTCCTAAGGGGTGAAGCAAGATGATTGGTATTATGTAGGCTAATTAAACATCCTTTTTCCTGCATAGAGGGGTCTAGTGTAGCCTCTATGCATCACCTATGCTCCATCGACGAAGTTCAAGTATCAATAAGAAACGCAATTCAAAAGATAAAGTACAGGCTCGGTGATGGCTTTCTACAGCGTTCTACCCTCAATCGCACGGCTTCTAGGATTGGGACGCAGGTCCTTTGCCCTTTTGATACTCGAATTTGAGTTGAGGCGATATCGGTCAGATGCCTTTTGCCCATGGGGTCAACCTGTAGCCGTTCCATGATTCGATGTATTTGGAACTTCGTGGGTACCCAAGAAAACATGACTTCTTCCTGTTAGAGTGTTCAAAGCAGGCATATGCTCGAATACATTAGCATGGTAAGAATAAATCTTCCAACCAAGCAACCACACTGCTTGGATTCTTTTAACCGACTCGACTTCCATACCTCCTTCACGTTTCGCACGATACCGAAGGAACTGAGAGGCCATGGGGTACATTTGCTGTGTTAGGAAAACCCAAAGAGCTCACTGCTAAAGGTTGGCCGCGTCCCACCGTCTTCCACATTTCAGATAGAACATTGGAGCTGACGCACCTTCCAGATCAAGAGCCAGCATCGTCCTCACAGGAGAACAACACAAAAGAACTGGATTTTCACGCCTGCGCGATCATTCGAGACGCCACAGACACGGGGATACATGTTCTCCTCTTCGACCATAGGATTGAGTGGCGAAAGGGAGGAGGGGCCGAACGAGACATCACTAACCTTCCCCCATGCCGATACATGCCAGGGGACCTTGGCCCCCTGGCTCAGATGTTCATGTCAACGGAACTCGAAGAACTCGAGCCCGTACTTTCAATGTGGTATGGCGATGGAGGGGATGTTTGGAGACCAGGCCAATACATCGAACAGGATATTAATGCGCAGCAAGAGCAAACCGCTCGCGGTGAAGAGCCTACCCTCAGGCACGACAATAATGATAGCGGCTTTGAGAACGCCATTACGTGGATGTACAAGATCGCACTGGAAGGCGGCGATCCCATGAGTGGACGAGACGACCCCAGATTAAGGGGAATGCGACAGGTGAACTTGGCTAGTATCATGGAGGGAGTACGCCTCTTCGCCGACTCCTGGCCGCTAGGCGAAGGGGAGGTGATTACGGAGTATATCCCCCCAGTACTTGCTGAAATGGATCGAGTGGGACAAGATGCCTGGAGCCATATGGTGAGACAATTTCGCGATGAGCTGGTTGGGAACCAGTAGAGGGTGCAGGCTTCATTTTGGGGTTTTGGCAGCGATTTTCAATTCTTCCGACTCCCCCGTGTACGCCCTAGATAGTACCATAGATACCAACCCCACATAACCTTACAGGTATTAAAACCCAGCCCATTAGGGGCTGGGGGGTGTAGGAACAAACAAACAAACCAACAAACCTTCCAGATCAACAATACCGGTATCATACCCAGAACATCGACCTTCCACAAAATCGCCTAACGAAGGGTAACTCGCTATCTAAGATGGTGAAGGCTGAGGATGCTGTACCTCTTTTCGAACCATTCACGAGATTTCCTGTCGAGCTGCGTCAAAAGCTATATGGAGATGCCCTTGCTGAGGAAGTGCAGCCCGTACTCATCGACACTCAGATTAAATCCCACCCCATCCACGCGAGTTTGAATACGTACCATTACACAACACGTCCAACACGTCCATGCGATCATGACTACAATAGTGCCGTCCTCTACCCAATATTAATTGTTAGGCTCCTTCAAGTCTCTCATTCAGTTCCCGACGAAGCACGTTCGATGTACTACAAGCTCAATGCCTTTCGCTTTTTTAGGCCGAAAGAATTGTACGAGTGGCTGAGTGGTCTCGGTGCTGAGCAGCGAAATCAAATTGTCAGCATAAAGTGCAAGCTCGAGATGTGCGAATGTTCGCTCGGGGCAGTTGAATTACTTGCAAACTGTGAGCACCTACAAGAGCTGAAGATACCTTTGGACTGTGGCGATTTGATGGAAGTTTTCATACCTAGCTTCAGCACTCGACAACTTGGAATGTGGCAGGCAGACACGTCAGACGTAGTTCCAATCAAATTGTTCACGGATCCATTGGACGGGCGTCCTTACTATCCAGCTGCACGCCAATGGCCCGGAATTGCTACGCCTGAGGACTCAGACAAATCGCGACGGGTCGCAAGCCCAGATGGCCTGAAAGAGTTTATGATTGTGATAGGACCTTTGAGTAAACAATTGGACTCCACTTGCACCAAGGGCTGTGGGCCTCATGTTGGGAGGGAGCGTGTTGACATGGAGATTGAGATCGAGATTGAGATGTGGAATAAGATGATGTTTGCGGCCTCCGTGTCTAGTTTCAATGACATCGATACTTGAAGGAGCTGATGATTTGAGTGGGAGGTCAAAATGTCTGTGGAGGTCAGCATCGGAGGTAATATGTGGAGCTTGAAGTGAGGCTGAAGAGTTGTAATGTGTTCATGTGGCCACCTGCTATCGTTCTTTAGTGAATCGGATGAACGGATTATTTGGTTGCTATCCATGGCATTCTATACAAACGCCTTGCATGCAACGCTGAAGCTGGGTATCATCAAGCACTTATCCAACATTATGAAGATGTGTCCAAGGTCCCTATGAGAAGACCTTTCAACCCATGACTACCTTGGCCGCTTCCCAACCCCCCTGCGTCTTATTGAATGGATTCGGCGTGCGGCTCTTTGATCGTTGCTTTCTCACAGTCCTGTATGTCATCTCTTGTGGCAAAGGATCCTGTGCCTCTATTCCCGCCTGCTGAGCTATAGTCGAGGTCTGCTTGTTTGTAGCGATTTGTGTATCCTGTGACTCTTCGCTTTGACCACCACCCCCACCACCCTCACCTCCCTCCCTAATCGTCTTAGTATCTATCACATTACTACACCCACATGTCAGCCGAAGCTTTCAGATATGTAGGATTCCACCTACTCAGACAATGCATGACAAATGTCGTCCAACCTTTCCTGATCTCGGCGCTCTGCCTCTAGATCTAGCTTTTTCTGTGGCTGTTGGCCAATTGATCCGTAGTATGAGCGGTAAGGATCGTCTAATAGGCGAGAGGTCTCCGGGTACTACCAGCGCAAGGAGGAAACGATTAGCAAGGAGTGAGATGGGTGGGGAACTTCCTACATACCTCGTCTTCTCCTCGCCCGCCTAGGCCAAGGCAGGAGAGGCAGGCGCCCATGGAATGTGACCGACGCGTCGCGGGCGAGGGTTTGTGAGGGGTGGGGGGGATATCGTAAAGAGGCGCTCGCTTTTGCTTTCTGGATGGCTGGTAGGGCTGGAAAGCTTGGCGCTTTCTGCCAAGAGAGAAGTTCGCAACGTCGATCCCCTCATTCCTCTTACAACCTCACTGGCAAAGGCGCACGTAAGTGATCGATGGAGATGGGTGTCTCTTTGCGTTGGGAAACCCCAATCTGTCAATAATTTCCTAATAATGACACAACGCTTTGTTTCTCTGGCCTTGCGTCTGAATTGTGATAAGTGCAAGACCTGTCTCAAGCTCTTCGAAGAATACATTTGGATGGCAAGATCTAGCCCTTGCTTTCTCGTGGCTCGATTTGGCCCACACCTTGCCATACATATCTCGGACGACTATGCTACCATTCCACGGGCAGTCGGTCGTATTCGGTAGTGGTGTGCAAGGAAGCGAAGCCACTGATGCCTCCTCCCTCTTGCATTGTCATAATGTATAAAGTATTGAACCTCCTCATCGTTCACCAGTTTCCTCTGTACTCCCCACGCTCGCTTCTTCTTCCTGTTTGCTAGCCGCTCTTTCTAGCGACTCTGAGTGAACCATCTTTCGCCATGCATTGCACGTCCTCTCTCTTGGCTGGTACCCTTATCGTGTTCTCTTCTGTAAGCCCTGTGATCGCCGTACGACCGCAGATTCCCGAACAATGGATGAAGAAGCGATTGGATGCAGACAAGGTTGCCGCCAAAAAGTTCGAGAAAAGAGACTTTGTTTGTTATACGGATGATACTTTGTCATATCTCGAGGCCAAGTCTCAGGACTTTACCAGTTTCTGTAGTAGTTTCATAACCGAACAGGATGCTACCAGCACCTCAGATGTGACTTCCACAACGTGAGACAATCTTTCCCGGGCCATGTGTCTTTCTGCTAAGAAACTCCCAGCACCACATCTGTGATATACACAACAGTTGCTCATACTGAAGGTGTATTGGCAACGATTCCCTCCAGTACCGTTCTGGTCACAATGACAGCAGCGGAACAACGTCGCAAACGTCAGGTGACCGTAGCTCTGACTGGAGCCGTCCCATCCACAGCGCTTTTAGGTCCTACCGACCCAGGAGCGATAATAAGCTCTGTCAGCGCCGCTTGCCTGGCTCCCACCGGCTTGAATCTATCGCTCATCAATGAGTATTCGAGTGCTTGCTCATGTCTCATCGCACCGGGTGTGAATACGGTTAAGGTCACCTTGACCTCTGTGAGCCTAGACATACAATATCCTTCTACAGATCTATTTTATTGACGGCATTGTTACAGACTCGGACCATTTCAGGCGAAGATCGTGCGGAGTACATCAATACCAATACGGTAACACAAGGCGTAACCACAGTGACTGTGACAGTGGTTTCGGTCGCATCAAGTCTCCCTTCCAGTGGTTTTTCAACATACGCCAATTCCACTATCTCCCCAATCGGTGGGCCAACAACTCCTGCAGGGTCTGTGACTTCGGCGTCCGGGTCTCCCACAACTTCCACCAATTCTACCGTGCCGAGCTCACCACCCCTGCCTGGTTGTCCAGCCGCAAATAATACTATTTACGTATCGTTGGGCCAGACATTTTTGATTCAATGCGATATCAGCTATCCTGGGCCGTATGACCAAGGTCTGATTGTGCCTTCCCTGCACCAATGCATTGACGACTGTGCACTCGTCAATGTCGGCTTCTCGCAAGCTCGATGCTATGCTACGTCCTTCAACCCAAATCTCGACCCCGGTACTCCAGATTGTTTCTTCAAGACTCATGCCAATAGTCTCCTTCCCTTCCCCAATGACAGTTTCATAAGTGCGTTACTTCTTAATAGCACCAATACGACGCTTCCCAGTGGGACTGGCATCATTCCTACTGGTATCATTTCTACTGGCACTGGAATCGTGCCTAGCGGTCCTGTTTACCCTACAGGCACATCTCTCACACCGTAAGTACACTCCTGACTGCTGGCCGTTCGTTCTTAAGGCTAAGCACCTGTCGCAGAATTGGGACCACGTTAGTGTTCCCCACCTTATCCATCAACGTGACTGTAAGCGATAATCGTACCCTCGTGGGCCCCACTGGCACAGGTGTCCTCCCTTCTGGCACTGGAGTCATCCCGTCTGGAACGGGTGCTATCCCCTCGGGCACTGGGATTTTCCCTCCAACTGCCACAGGGGATACCCGTACTGGTGTCTTACCTTCTGGAACAGGCATAGTCCCCTCTGGAACAGGCATAACCCCCTCTGGAACAGGCATAAACCCCTCTGGAACGGGCATTTTCCCCTCTGGCACTGGTTCCGCGAATTCAACTGGCTGTGGTGTAAGTGTTCGGTTGACGAGGACCTGGGAGACGAGCTGATAACGCTTTCTGCAGAGGGCCGAAACGATCACGGCAACCGTGACATCGTATATTACCTCCATATCTACTCTCGCCCCACACTCAGCTGAAGTCGTAAGTTTCGTACAAACTATCACGATTTAGCCGCAGGGCTATCGAGGCTTTGTCTCGTGATCACGAGCCGCCAGATACCTGTGGCGGCGAGCGGTAACAGGTGTAGGCTGTGCTACGAAGTGTTTTCGGGAAGTAAGGCAGAGCGCTGGAGGATCATTCTTGGCATACCTTATGTTTGCTTCAGGATTTTGCATTAATTACGAATGGCTAGAGGTATACATGATAATGTAAAAGAGCATCAATAGACGATTTGGAGGTTGATTACCTGCGTTCCTTTCAGCATTGGCACTGCTACTCGTTGATGGTCAATCTATGCAAAAGTACTAAAGTGTTGCGGGGTCCTGAAATATAGTTCTTAAAGTACTTTGTGATTAGGCAACATAATGTCATGCATTCACGTTGCAATACTCCAAGATGTACAGTACCGAGATTCTTGCACCGGATTATCATCAGAAAAATTCCGTGCTTCGGGGGTTCACAAGTCGAGGAATATCAGACATGGCCAATCTTTGTTACTTCGGATCATACTTCGAAACCCAAGGACGAATTGCATGTCTAGAAAGGAAAGACATACAATGTTTACTCAACAGAATTTCATTCTTACTTGTGCTTTCTAACGTGTATGCACCATCTGAATGGCGCTGTGGCTGCTTAGAAATAACGGCCAGCTTTGGTAATGGCAAAGACGGGGCTCTATATAAGAATCTCTGGCCTCCAATTCACCCCCAAAAGCTCAAAATGCATTCCCTCATCGCCATCACACGGCTCTCCCTTCTCCAAGTCCTTCCTAGCCAATCCTCCCCAAGCTACGGCACACTAACCACCACAACCATCAGCCCATGTGTAATCCGCGCCACGCTTAACAACCCGCCCGTCAACCTCTGGGACTTCAGACTCGCCGCCGATTTCTACTCCTTCATCAATTCCCTCGCCGCCGAAACTACCATCATCAACGGCACGAATCTCACCGTTATTACAGACACAAAAGTCGTCATCCTCTCCTCCGCCAACCCAGACTTCTGGATCGCTCATTATGATATCCACGCCCTCACAGTCTCCAGTCCCGAACTGCCACCAGCTAATGGCACTCTGATTGGCGAGCAGCTGCTCCGATCGAGGACACTGCTCGCAACACTACCCGTTATCTTCATCGCTGAGATCAATGGACTAGCGAGTGGAGCAGGAAATGAAGTGGCCGTACAATGTGATATTCGTTACGCCGGCCCCGTCGCAAAACTGGGGCATATCGAAGTCGGGTTTGGCCTCCCACCAGGCGCAGGTGGCGTCCAATTTCTCGTCAAATTGATCGGACGTACCCGCGCACTCGAACACATCCTTTCAGCCCGCAGCGTCGATGCTGTCACGGCAGCTGCTATCGGCTGGGTGAATCTTGCGTTCGGGAGTGCGCAGGAGTTGAGAAGCGAGGTGGATGCGTTGGCGACAAGGATTGCGACCTTTTCTAAGCAGAGGTTGGCGGCCATTAAGGCGAGGGTTAATGTGCAGAAACAGTCTGATGCGGATTTGCAGGGGGATAACGATCTGTTTTTCGAGCTGGTGGGGACGGAGGTAACGCAGAAAGCTGGGGATAGGTTTCTGGTGCTTGGTGGATATGAGTGATGATGAGTTGAAACGGGATTGCCGGATGATGTTGTGGAGATTTTTGGGTGAGGAAGGGAGCTATGTGGTGGGTTTGGTAGTTTGAGAAGTTTGTGGGTTGCTTTTGTGAGGGAATGCTGGCGCAGGGAGGGCTCGTTTGCTTGGCATTGGCGCTAAAACAGTTTCAACTTTTTTTATCGTCGCATTCTACTCTATGGCCATTATATGCTCGTTCCAGCACCTGGGCATATGGCATAGATGGATTTTACAAACGCTACAACCGTATCGCCTTCGTGGAGTAGTAGATATAAATTGGATAAATGGACGTGTTTTGCTAGATACTTGCGGGCCTGCGGGATTCAGCCCTAAACGAGCCATACGCCGGTGCATGGGGTAGCAAGCCGCTAGATTCAGCTGACGGTCACTACAGAGGATGACAAAGAGAATCAATGAAGTTATACCCAGCTGGTATCTGATATTCTAGCGCCAGTCCCCAGGAGCAGGCGGTTTGGAAGGGTATCAGGCTTAGTGTCCGAATGTAATTGTTATGAGAACGCCAAGAAGCCCAAGACATGACGACGTTCATCGTTGGACCCGCACTATTAGCTGTTCAAAATCCTAGATTGGTTTAGCGTTTTTAGATTAATGCTACCTTAACGATGGACCAGTGATATTTGACTGTAAGCTGATAAGACCCTAGATTGGTTTAACTTCCTAGACCATTGCCAAGACTGTTCGCTTGCAATATCTCTTGGCACTTTGGATCTGAGGAGCAAGGTGTTCTTCCCATCCCTTTTCCGCGTGCCAGACGGCTCGACAAGTAGTAGACATTGACAACGGTCATGCTCGCGTGGGTCTGGGAGTGGCATTTATTGGCAGAACAACTTCGCATCAATAGCAGACTTGAGGGACGATACCCCATGTCTGGCAATATATATATGCAACTGTAACTCTGAGCTCTATAACGACAGTCCGAGGTCAGGGCCTACGCATTGGGTTTCGCAGAAGGTAATAGGATCTAGCTGCGTAACTGTGTTTGACTGGCCTCATCTCTTCAACCTTCGTTCTCTAAGCCACTTGCTTTTAGACATACTGATGCGGCATTGCATCCATTTCTGAAAGTGATGGCATTCGCGAAAGTGATAGCCAGGCTCATTTGTCACTGTCGGGTTCATCTCCTTCGTCTTTCCTTCAGCTCCTCCTTTCGTCTATTCCGTTACCTCCCATTTAAACACCCCAGCGGGCCTTGAATTCCGCCTATCAACCACAATGGACTCCTCCAATACCTCTCAGACGACCTCCGAACCTTCCTGCCCAGCTTCAGCTAGCCTCTCCGACGAGCAAGTCAGCAGACTCGCCCACACTCCAAATTTTGCGCCTCTCACCTCTTCTGGAAAGCAAATTTGCGACGTTAAGCGCCTCACAATCAGGGTCCATGATGACCGTACTGGCCCCGTTCGCGCCTTCTTACACGTTCCACAAGACTACCTCCGCGAGAAAGTTGAAAGGTGTGAAAAGACTGCGGCTATACTGTTATCAGGAGCAGATGGTGGATTGGTTGGGCCATCGTCGATGTACCCTTCAATAGCGGACAAAATGGCCAGTCTGGTTAGGGGCATACCCGTCATGCGACTCGACTATCGGTACCCTGCAAACACGAATTATTGCGTTCCGGACGTACTAGCAGCTATGGAATACCTGGAGAATAAGTACGTGATCTCGCGCTTCGTGCTCGTGGGCTGGTCATTTGGTGGGGCACTGGTATCCACGGTGGGGGGAAGCGACAAAAGGGTCGTAGGCTGCGCAATGGTCGCTAGTCAGCTGGCGGAAACAGCGGGTATCAAGACCATGGCTCCGAGGTCGTTGCTGTTGATGCATGGGACGGATGACAGGACGATGAGGTATTCGTGCTCTCAAGAGCTATATGAGGATTATGGGGAGGACGGAGAGAAAGAATTGAAGCTGTTCGAGGGCGACGATCATGTATTGACTGAGCACTCGACAGAGGCTGAGGAGTTGCTCTGCGATTTCATCATGAAGTGTGCTGGAGTAGACATTGAATTCGAAAAACCAAAACTTATGCAGAACGACCTGCGTGATGATGAGGAAAGATAGAGTTGATGAAAGAAGAACGTGATCTGAACGTGGAGAGAGCGTGGAATAGCCACAAGTCCTTTCCTACAGCTCATGACTAGGTATGATCACAGATCGACATTGTGCCTCCAGTGGGTTTCCTAGACCCCGCACAATGAGGCTGATATCGGTGTGATGACTCCCGTTAGCGGCAAATTAGGCTGCCCTAGAATTCAACGACATCTGTCAGTCCCTCCACGTTTTTACCCCCTCGACCACTGATCACATCCTCAAGATGACCAAATCAAATCTTTGGGAGTCTGCAACTATCAAGCTAAGCGAGAAAGACAAGGCTTACTTGATTGCTATCCCGTCATTCAAGATTGAGGACTTACTGGCAGGCGTCGATCAGAGAAAGCAGTAGTGTGTAGACAAGCAGTGGACCACACAAAGGCTCGATAAAGCTGTCATACTCGGAGATGTCTTTGCCAAAATTGCAGTCTGGATCAGCAAATTTGTGGCGATCGGTGTTGTGGCTGTATCCTACGACCAACCACATGCGGCCTTGCGTTGGGCATTCGTGCGGTTCTTGCTGTAGGTTCCTTAGATCAAGAGAAGTGCTATTTGGGCCAGCCTTGGGGCTGAACACTATCGATCGGACGGCTTTCAATATTCATGATGGATCATTTACGCTTATACATCCGCTCTAAGATTCCATACAAGATACTCAACAATACTCGGTCATAGCGGAGAGCCTCGAGAAAGTCACCTGAGCATCACGCAATACGGCCTCGTCGAAAAGCTATATCTGGCTCGTGCAAGCGAGGCAACAACGCAGCTAGAGCGGGTTCTTGCTGAATTGTATGCATCGAATTTGACTTTCCTCATCAAGGCCAATTACTTCTATTTGAGAGATACTGCAAGTAAACATTCCGAGACAGCCTTCTTTTGCCACCACGAAAGCCACTTCTATTATACCGATCCTTCATATATCGCTAAGCAAGTTTATAGGTAGAGTCCTCAAAAGTCTCACGGACTTCTGCAATGAATTTCAGCAATATCTAGACCACATCAACGCCCAAGAGATCGAGGTGAAGAAATATACCGAACTAGTAGACGCTGGCCATCGCAAAAGGATGAAAAGGGGCATAGAAACGCTGTCTCTTGATGAGAAAGAGTCCCATCAGCGTCTGACAGACACCATGCAAGAGTTCAACAAGCCCATTAATCGGCTCGATGAGAGGTTACAGATGCTACAGGATGGCTTGAACATGAACGAGCGTGTCAACATTTTACAGTGGCTGTCTCCCATCCCTATAATTCACCATCATGATTAAGTACGCAGAGATGTACTAGCCGGCACCGGGCAATGGAAACTCACTAACGAGCGGAGTTCTGACATGCCAGCAGTCAAGCCCGTCATCAATCATGTGGCTTCGTGGCATGGCAGGTAGTGGGGAAAGCAAGCTCATGTGGGTGTTTTCAGTAAATTTCGAGACTTAGTCTCTCTAAGTCCTCGATTTGTGCTGTATTGTGACACTGTACATTGACTCATATGGGTGCCAATCCATTTTCATTGAGCAACAATTGGAAGCCTTCCGCAAGCAGGGGAATTCGTACGCGATATACTTCTACTGTACAAAAAATCTTGCCGAGCCATAGTGTGCTCAGCCCGTGATTATTCTTCGCAGCCTGGCCAGGCAATTTTCTTGTCTGAAACCAGACAGTGCAATCTTGGGACCTGCAAAAGAGTTGTACGAAACACGTAAAGCGAGTGCCTTCGCGAATGATGAGTTAACCATCGACCAAAGCACGGTTTTGATTATTGAATTGAATCTTCATCGAAGCCTGTGCACCATTGTTATTGATGCACTCGATGACTGCGACTGTTTGGAGCTGTTAGACATTTTATCAAGACTATTGAAAGAGCGTAATGGCTTGGTGAAGATTCTCCTGTCCAGCCGCGAAGACAGAGATATTGTCTGCCGTTTGGATGGCTGTCTGAATCTCTCAATTGAAGCCCGCAATAACCAAGCGGACATAGTCCAATTCATCAATACTGAAGTTGGCATACCAATCCAGGGCAAAAAGTTACTATACGGCAAAGTTCCAGATGCATTGAGGCATGATATACAACATGTGCTTTGTGACCGAGCTCAGGGAATGTGAGTCATTGCTACTGCCTGCTTAGCCTTTCCATACCCTCGGCGCGATCTAGACAAAGGGGTCCAACTGAAGACCCTTTTTCGAGGCTACCCGCAGGCCCGCTGTCAAAACAAGTGGTAGTTGCGTGGGTTACAGACACCGAAAACGAAGCACATAAATACGATGGACCGAGATCTCTATGATCTGCGCTCAAGATAGGTCTTGATTAGGTGGTTGATAACTTTTGAATGGTCTTGGATGCCTGTATTACTGCCTCAATCGAGCGCGTTCTGCGCTTAGCTCATTCGCTCTGCTATCTAAGACTGCCAATCTTTCTTGCACCAAGCATTCTGGTCTTTAGTCCTTCGCTTCTTTTTCCTTCGTGCTTGATATTATTGAGACAATACTGACCTATCTGATTTTCAAGGATTCGATGGGTCGACTTACAGCTTCAATTCCTTCAGACTATTAGGTTAAAGGCCGTGATTTGGAAGACATTAGGGCACTTACCTTCGACTTTGTGCAATTTGTACGAAGAGATTTATATTCAAAAATTCGGGACGATACGTACAAGAGAGGACAGTCACCGAAGCCATTTTCCGCCTACTATTATGCTTGCAAGACTCTTTGAAAAGCGAAGACTTCGTGCTTTTGCTGTTCTCCTGTGGAGAAAAGACGACCAGTATATCTTGCGAAGACGTGATCGACTTATGCGCGAATTTCATTGTCCTCGACCTCAAACTCGATGTTTTTCGCTTCGCACATCTCTCCGTTCGAGAATTCTATGAGACTAGAGGAGAGTACGACTATGAGTAAAACCCTGCACTGGCAGCCCGATGTTGTCCGACCTACTTATCCTCAATTTATCGTGACGAGGAGATGTATGGATTCGACGAAGAAGGCAATGCTTTGCGTAAGGTGTATAGTATTCGGGCGTTGGAAAAAGCTTCCACCAGAAGAGAGGGTCCTATTGAGGAAGAACATGACACCGACTCTGACCTAACCGATTCGGAACAAGTCACGGATGACCAAGATAGACGTCAAGACGCATGTATTCTACACTCGATGACGAACACCTCACCAATAGGTTAGAACTCGATGAATATAGTTCTACAGAAGAAAAACAAGCTTCCTTGGAGGAGTGGCCGAAATTTTTGACTATAGAAATCTGAAGTCTGATGAAGGGAGTCATATTATCTCAGCCTCAGACGCCTACTTATGGAGAGGAAAATTAATGTCCAACGCTTTCCACGAATATACCTGCATGTACTGCCCATACCATCTGTCCAGTAGTAGTGGTCTTCGACTGCTACCTCCACTGTAGCCTATTGAGCATGAGTTCATGATGAACTCGGCAGCGAATGTAGATCATGCTTTCAGATGCTGGAGCAAAGACATCAGAAACTTTATCTCAGATGGCGGTGGTCTCATTCGCGTATCCAATCTCGAAGACTATTCAGTCTCCCTTTATAACATGATAAGTCGGCCTGCTGATCCACTATTCGGGGCCATAATCTGGGGCTTTGACGATGATCTCGAAGGCCGCCTTCGTACAGTGGCGGGTGGTCCTAACGCCGTTGCTGGGTGCGATGAAAGGCCAGCCTTGGACCTTGCAGTTAAGTGTCGCATTCGAAGAGGAGTGGTAACGCTACTAGACCACGGGGCTGATCCTGAGATGCTCAATAACGAGAACGAAACTGCATCGATGATTGGAACCGCCTGCCACAATCCATTCCTCGAACACATCTTTCTGGACCGAGGAGCAGATGCAGAACCGTACTCTGATTTAGAATGGTGGTATGCTCGAGAATACACACTAACCCTATCCACTAAGCTGCTGCTGATAGCGCTACAAATATCGTTCGGATGCAATTCGAATCGAGCTCCCATTGATGCCCCAGATGAGTACTACGAAACACCGCTTCGGTTGGCAGTGGACAACGGTCACGAAGAAGTCACAAGATTTAAATTCCAGAGGCACGAAGGAGTTCCGAAACAAATGCATGATTTCTAGATTGGAGCAGTAAACCTCGGAAAGGCCGTCCAAGGCGGGGGTCCTATCAAGGTGCACTTCTTGTTGAAGCACTGGCCCAAAGAAGACCCCGCACAGCAGTTTCTGGGAATAATGCTGTGCAGGGCGGCAGCAACACATAATGAAGCTTGCGTAAGACTGCTGCTGGCTCGACGCGTAGATGGTAACACTCGTGACCAACATGCCCTGGAAGGTTTTAGTAGTCTTGACCCGAGCGAATTTCCGCTCATTAAAATGCTCCATAATCTTTGCATGCGTTGAGAACATAAACAGGGACTCCTGGCAACAGCCGTTGCTCGAGGTCACATAGACATGGTGCGCAGTTTACTCGAGCCAGGTGCAGACGTCAATCATCGGTATCACTACCCGCTCCGCAGAGCAGTGATAGCAGGACACCTACCCGTAGCCACACTACTTGTGGAGAGAGGCGGCGATCCCAATTATATTGGCAGTGGCTGGCATGGTTACAACAACTCTGTTCTCTACTGGGCAAGGTCTGAGAACCTCAAGGACATGGAAGATCTATTGCTCCAGTATGGTGCAACTTCGATATACTATCAATGGGACGTCTAGCGAATATTCAAAAATGGGGAAATCAAGTGCTTCTCCTTTCAGTAAATTGCAAAGAGCTATTAAAGGTCGAGGATTTCAAGTAGAATTTGAAGATGACGGGGCAGATCTTAGTAGATGAGCGCTCGAGAAGAAACGGCTCAAGTACCACACTTTGTGCCCTGATAGACACCAGTAACATCCCAGATCCTATTGATTCTAGCACTAACACCGACAAACGCGCTCGTCGTGACAAAGGGATCGGTAGTATAAGCAATACTGCCACAGTCTTGCAGAATGATTTATTGTCCTTGTTGTCCCAGCACAAATTGTATGCTAATGCCCGCAAGCATGTGAGGAACACTACGACTTACGCAGGGTAGAAGGAAAGATTGGTCAATCAGCGGCCTTGATAGAAATTAGACCGACTAAATCAATGAATCGTATCACAGATTTCTATTCTTTAGCAGGCAGGCTGGTGGTTTTCTCATAGACATGCGAGCTTGCCACCTCTATCATTTTCGTTCCAGATTCCTGTGTAGTACATGCTCTCTCATGAACAAACTCACCAACGCACCAAGGACACTGATTCCCAGCAAAGTCAAAAACACCCCTCTCAAAGCATCCATATAGACATCCCTAACCACCGCTCTCTGCCCCACGGGTAGCTTCTCAATCTCATCAAGGCTGTCCCTTAGTCTCCTGATTAGGTCTGCAGCACCCTCCTGATCCCCAAGCCTGGCGCAGAGTCTGATCTTCAGTATGTTCTGAAAGACAGCAGAGGCAATGGTAATCCCAATCGCACTCCCAGTACTCCGGAAAACATAAGAAGCCGAAGTAATAACAGCCTGGTCTTTATGATCCACAGCTGAAATCAAAGCAAGCAGCGTCGTAGTCAACATCCCAGCATACCCGATGCCAACCAAGAAAACCGCAATGATCGCTTCCCACGCGGGTGTAGTCAGAGTAAACGTAGAAGTAATGACATTTGCCGCAATGAAGATCGAAACAAAACATGTACTCAGTATGTAATACCTCCCCGTCCAGCGCATGATCAAGCCTACAGTCACAGAGCCGACTGCAATGCCAACCGATTGGGGTATCATGCGCGCACCTGCTTGTGTGGCTGAGAGGCCTTTGACTTGAAAGTAGAGGGGGCCGTAGAAGAGGAGGGCGAGGGTAGTCATGGAGAAGAACCAATTTGTCAGGCAGGCGGAGAGGACGGTACGGTTGAGAAGAAGCCGGACAGAAATGATTGGCTCGGAGGCGCGGCGGTCTTCAATGTAGATGTATACGAGGAGCGAGACGAACGATAGAGGAATCGTGACGTAGACCAATGGGTGGTTCCAGGGCACGATATTCCCGCCTGAGTTGACGCCGAGGAGGAGGAGCACTAATGTGGTAATTAATGTGAAGGCGCCTGAGAAATCGACGCGTTTGAACGCGGAATCCTCGGAATGCTTAACTGGTACTTTGACAACGAAGAAGACGATGATGCCCGATATGGCCGTCAAGGGAACCTGGATGAGGAAGGCCTTTCTCCATCCCCAAGTATCGTTGATCCAGCCACCGAAGACTCCACCGAATCCGGCACCAACGCCGTAAGAGATGTTGCCGAAGCCTTGCCACACTCCTCTTCTTCGTAGCGGTACTAGATCAGAACCAACAAATGTTGATATGGCCGTCAATCCTCCACCGCCCGCGCCGCCCACCACTCGGCCGAAGATCATGACCCATTCTTCCGTGGCAAGTCCACATATCAAGTTCCCTGTTGCAAAAAGAATGTTCGAGACAACAAGACCAGTCCGACGAGAGAAGATGTCGGTCAAGCGTCCACTGAGCGGTTGAAAAGCTGCTTGGGATATGAAAAACGCGGAGGCGAGCCAGGAAAGTAGGGAGAGAGACTTAAAGGAGTCTGCTATGGGGGCCGAAAGCGTGGCAACTATGGTAGAGTCGAGAGCAGCAAGAAAAGTGCCGAACCAGATGCTGGACATGACCAGCAAGAGCTTGCCAGTGCTGGGTTCTTCAGCAATTGGAACGTCGTTCTCGTCCTCCTCGTGACCCCCATCGTCTGCGCGGCCATTCTCGTTGGCTTCGCCGTCTAAATGGTGCTTCCCATTACCTAGTAGCGGACTTCTCTCCATTACTTGATCATTCGAACTCGACGGCACCGGCATGGCTTGCGATTTGGCGAACAACCCACAACCAAGAGCAGTGTTTACGAGGATGGGGTCACAGCTACCGCCAGAGTAGGTATAAGGGGATCATGCTCATTTCCAAATGTACATGAACGAACCATCGAAGCAGGACATGAGTAAAAGGATTGGGACGGTGAAACACAATGCAAGATGCAACAAACGTAAGGTACGTAAGAGCCTCCGATTGCGCTGTCAGATTAGATAAGTGAGCGGGAGATTGAGTTCGGAAAGGACCGCCATCCCTGCTTGAGCCTTATAAATCTTATGGGTCCAATTTTGAAAATCCAAGCTCGTTTTTTTCTAGGAAACCTATTAAGTTTGAGCCTCTATAGGTCTACAAGTAGAAACTTTACGATTGTGATGTCGCCTGTCAAAATATACCTCAGGTAGTCGGCTATCGTCTCGCTACCGAGTAAACTATCGTAAGACTTGTTGTTGTTGAGTTATCTTCAGTCTCGTACGGTCGGTTTTTTCGATCGCTGCAAGCGCCAAAATTTGTCCTCTACAGATTTTGGATTGAAGGACCCCAGCGTGCCACGCATGCACTAAGTCTGTTTTGGGACTTCCTCTTCGCGCTCAGTCTACAATGTCAGATACCTAAGATCCCGTGTAACATCCGAAGCCTAAATGATAGTAAACATTGGAATGTGCGACCTAGGGCTGTTCAGGATTGCTGACCAATTAATGGAAATCACTTTCGACACTCAATTCGGGTTTGGACACTGTGCGCCCTCAGTCTCGGAATTCGAGTCCAGACGAAAACCATCTCAACTCTCGGACAACTCATATGAGATTCTATAGGAGCATCGAAAGTCCCGTTCTTTTCGCCCCCTTGTCCAAGTTTGTAGGAATTCAATATGTTCATTTGTGGCAGGTCTAGTATGGGGTATCACTGCTTCAACGCGTCACTCTCCACTACTACTAGCAAGCCTCCCTCGATTCCGATCCCTACTCGTCTCTTTCAGCGGCACATGCTCAGCCTCGTCCTCCATATCATCCACAGAGAAGCTACCGGAGCTTTCCATCCGTGCTTCTTCGTCCTTGACCTTCCCATATCCACTATTAGCCAAGTCTGCGCGACTCGGGTAAGGCATATCGCAACGATCCGATTTCAGACTTGGATAGTATCTTCGATAAGAGAAGTAGGCAACTAGCATCCCCAGTAGAGAACCTACCGTCACATCGAAGACGTCGTGCCGGTAATCTTCTAGGCGTGAAATCGCTATCAAGGCAGCGCCAACCACGGGTGCCAGGGCCAGTAGGACTCGGGCCAGATCTGTTCGAGGTCGGAAGACATGCATTTGGCCGGCGAAGAAAAGCGCGAGATATCCTAGTCCACTGAAAGCTAGGCTGCTATGCCCGCTCGGAAAGCTCCTCCATCCATCATGAAGGGTATGATGTTCCGTCTCTGTACATACGTCGATCGTCACTAATGCATGTTGAGGAGTGCTTTTCTTAGGCTTGCAGCGCGCGATCAAGTCTGGTCGTGGCCGTCCAACGGAGTTCTTTACTACATCCGTAAGGAACGTCGCAAGCATGATGCTGATGGCAAGACCGAGGATCGTGACGTTGGTTTTATGTACACCTGGCCGAAATAGCGCAGCCCACAAGACAAATATACATAGCGGTAAAACGACGGAGTATGCAACATTCCAGACTGTAATCATGGTCAGCCCAGTAGTAAAAGCTGGGGTTAATGGGGGCTCCTACAGACTGGCACGCGCTCGACGTCTGCATGAGGATATTGAATAGCAGTCCAGTCCAAGGAGAACATGCGATGAAAGGGCTCGACGACGACTTCAATCTGAGCAGAGCATCAATACCGATGTCATTTCTTTTGGGATTGGCAACGGACCAAAGTATAGGCAACGAGCAGTAGCGCAAAGCCAGCATAGTCGGCGGCGTACGAACGCTGGGTAATGTCAGCACTATGCAGACGATAGGCAAGTCAAGGCGTATACCTGTGAGAATCTGGACATAGACACCATGAAGCTGCCCCCAGTACTTTCCTCCCTCCCCTTTCTTGCTGGGCTCCGACGTGGTCCTGGCATGGCTGCTAGGAATGCTCGTCACTGAGAAGCAAGACCTGTGACTGCACCACACACTAAGATAGATTGACCGGGCATAGCAATCAAGCCTGCAATCAATATTGACAGGAAGAGCGACTGAGTAAAGAGATCGACACTCCGCGGCCAGCTACTGTACTAGCGTGCTTTGCCCCGGATTTCCATATCCCACTTGCGATTTGCGATTCTCTATTTCGTCAAGCTCCCCAATTAGCGAAGATTCGTGCCAGTGACCCTCAGCCCCATTATTCAGCAATGGCAGACGAAACCCAAGCCACCGCCATCAGCGCCGCCTACCCAGCTCCACCACCCTTCTACAAGTCCTTTACGCCCCAAAACCTCGAGCGGCGCAGAGAGCATCTCGAACCCTCAGCGCCCAGATTTCCCGACAGTCTACCAGCCTCAGGAGCCTTCCCCGACCTCCTCTTCCTCCCACCCGAACTCCGCAACCTCATCCCCCCACCCCCACCCACCGGCCAATATCGCTCCTTCGGCACCCTGCACTCTCTCACTCCCACCGAAGTGGAACAAAACATCACACCCACGCCCTCGCGCCTAAAAGAACTCACCGAAAACCTCCTCCTGACTTTCTTGTCTCTCACCAACGTCCTTGCTACGAATCCTGGTGCCTATGGACCGCTTTGGGATCAACTACATGAGGGCTTTCAGGAGGTGCATAAGGTTATTAATGGGTATCGACCGCATCAAGCGAGGGAAACGCTTATCTTGATGATGGAGGAGCAGATTAAGATGGTTAGGGGGGAGACCAACGCTGTGAGGGAGAGTGTGGGGAGGGCGAGGGAGGTGGTGGAGGGGGTGAATGGGGATGGGGAGGTCGATGGGAGGGCAGAGCAGGATGTGGACAAGAGAAACGTGGAGATTAGGGAGAAAAGAGTGTGGGAGGTGCTCGAGAAGGAAGTGGGTAGGATCTAAGATCTATTTGCGAACCGGAGGCAGATGATTGGAAAATGAATGGATGGAGGGAATGTGGCAAGACCCTTTATATTGGTAATGTAGAGCATTTTGACTGAGTTGAGGGCCACAGATATTTGGCGTAAACAAACGCTCCCTAATTACCCATACCGGCTTGGTCAAAGCCTCGGCGTTATAAGAACGTCTCGGATATTTCTAAAGACTAAGGAACAACCCTCTGGAACGAGAACGCACACTATTGACATGGGTCAAAGGTATACATGACTCCGCTGAGTATGTCCTAGTAGCAGGCTTGGTGTCAGAATAAGTGGCAGGCTTGGACGCTAAGGCGAGCATGTTAAGCACCAAATGCCTTCGAACTGAGCAGTAAGTTAGACATTCGACCTCATCTGAGTGCGAGTGAGTACGTAACCATGACTCATCCGAAGCGGTGACAAGGAAATCCTTTACCATCAAAGACTTTTGTGCTGCAATCTCTGGGCTCCGTAGCCCTCGCAACTGCCACTTACTCTCACACCAAGCCTGATGTTGGCGAAAGCATTACTTCACGAGCTCTCGATCCAGCTATAGTTCGCTAATGGCTGTCTCCGTTGGTACGAAAACGTTGGCCACAGGAAAATTAACCTCCGCCGATTTCCTACAGCCATTGCACCTCTCAATCTCCAGTCAAGCAGTCATCGCTCGGACGATAGCTTTCTCCCTCCCAGGCTTTTTGCTCTCGAGATATTTCGCCATTGCCTCTTCATACTCGGTCATCAGACTGTGCTTCGCTAGCTTCTCTTCAGTAACACCGTCGCTAACCATACGCCATTTCCCCCAGAGCACTTTACCTAGCCCTCCAACTCCGAGAATAAATGGAATCAGCTGACCGACAGAAGAGAAAGACTGCAATCCGCTAACATGGTTCCAAGCAATCGTAAGCTCAACGTGCAGTACCAGGACCGCAACGAATCCGAATTGCCAAGCAGCCATCAAGATCCAAGTCCACGGTGTTATGCGCCTTCGCTTCTCGATAGAGAAAGTATTTCGAGAACCATACTGCCAGAGCTTGCGTGTAGTTTCCAATTCCAATCCCGGTCCCATAGATATCTGCATTGCCGGCAAAGGACCTTGATCGCGCTAAGATAAAACATAGAAGGTAGCTAAAGGCGGCTCGAATATGAATAATTATCAAAGACTACCAATACAGAGCAAAACACCAAAGAATGCGACGATATAGTGTATTGGCAATGAGCAATATTTTTGTACAGCAATGCACTGTAAAAACGTTGCGGAAAGACATTTCAGACCTTCAGAAGTCTCGCCGCTCGGCTCGGTTTCAGGCAGCACACGATAATGCAGCCAATATGGTCTTAAGGAAGGACTGCTGCAAACCTTGTGTTCATCAGCTATGCGAAGTCATTGCCGCAATTTTACCAGCAAGGCCGAATCCAATTGTGATGGATGACTGGTATTGGTGTGATGCGCTGAGCGTGCCTCATTCCGACGACTCACGCTTTCTTGCTTGACTGGACGTGCGACTATGGCATTCAAATTACTTGATACAGAAAGAATCAAGATCCAAACATCTTGCAATGTGATAGATGTGTTTATTGTGTTCATTATATCTTGGCAGGCATCAGGAGCGATTTACTCAAACCTAGGGCCGGCACGGGCCGGGAGGTCTCCCGCTCCAAGCCTTGAAATCCCTGCCCCCTCGGGCTTGGGCGTAGTAGCCAGCCTTATACGACAGGGAAATAGGGAAAACCAGGGGATCCCTTCTCCCCTAACCGTCTTCTATTTTTGTTGGTGTGAATCGTGGGACGTATAATTAGCCAGAAAGTAGTAAAAGGTACGTCTTAAACCATCCTAGTAATAGAATACGTACTGATTCAAATGATTGTCAAGGCGGTAATGGTATACATTCGACGTCTCTCAGCGGTTTTGCCGGCTGACCCCGTGTCCAGTCGATTAATTCGCCTGTTACCGTTGCTTATATCGATACTGTAGACCCTGTCGATTTTGTTGTTGAGCTGCAAAGCCGGGAACTTATCGTTCTCCTATACATTGTCTTGACGGCTGCCGAGCTTTTTTTTGGGATCCATCCCAAGGATTTTGGTACGCCCCGACTCCACCACCAATGCCGTTGTGTTTCGCAACCATGAGGAAGGCGTTGCCCTTGCAGACCGAGGCGAATGCTTGAGACAGCTTCCGGACATATATTTTTTGTCTGTTTAAATGAGCAGCATTTTGAGTCTGATCTATCACGCGAAATCTCGGCTGTCCAATGACCCTGAAAATGTAGTCTTGGTCGAACGCCATATATAACGTCACGCCTCGGCCGTTCAGATCTTCGTTGGCATAGTCTTGAGCGTCGGAACCTTGGCGCCCATGCTGTAGAAGACACACCAGTTGTCCTTGACTTTTCCGCAGGTGAGTATGTCCCTAGCGAGACAGGCAACCGTAGGAAACTGGAGTTGAGGATCCTTACAGGCCCAACGCTGTCCGAGTAATGGCCGATGCTCAAATCCGTCTGGTTCTTTTAACTGGCAACCTCCCGCAAGTGTTTGGAGTATGAGAGTACTGAGTGTGAGCAAAAGCTGTACAAGTGTTCGAGTCATATCGAAAATCAATATCAGTACGTTTGATTGTGGTGGTAGCTGGCTTTGTTGGTTCAGACCTGGCGATTGATTTTTCCGAAGCATTTGAATGTAAGATAGAATACTGAGTTTGTGATGGAGGACATCATTGTAGATGACTGTGAGTGAGATTGGTTGTTCTTGTACCTTTTGTTCTTGCGTCGAAAGCCGTGATGTTGGCCTGAGCGCAAAGGATGGCTCCTGTAGTGCAGCTTCTGCGGCGCTTGACATCCAGTAGTTCCAGCTTACACGCTGTGTGGACACTGCGTCTGCCAGGAGCTGCAAGCTCGCATATTGTTTTGCCCTCGTGCAAACGGATGGGATTTCTGTTTCGTTTCACCCTTCGTTCTGAGGCAGTGTCCTGTTGTTGTTTCGCTCGGCAGTGCATCGCTTCCTGCGCGTGGTAACGAGTTAGACATGCAAGAGATGTGACATGCTCTCTTCCCTGTCTGCTACGAAAGCGTGGCATGCCTAGGTATAAATGTCTTTAATAAGGTAAGTTTCAAGTGAATAAGCGAAATGCTACGCCAAGATTTGGAATTACTGCGCCAAGAGCTGGAATGCTGCGCCCGCCAAGAATTTGACTTAGGCATTAATGCTGCGCCACAATCCTTTCACCCTTTCACCACTGCCGCCCAAGCGCTTGAGTGTCGAGACGCTCAAGTTACGCCGCTGCCTGTCACCTCTTCCTCTTCTTCCAGCACCCCGGAAGCTCCAGGTCGTCCCGGTGTGGTCACCCACCCTGCTCTCCGCGAGCTTGTATCTGTAGGCTACCCGTCTGTCATGGCATCTGATCAACCCCAAGAAACATCTTTTTACGAAGAGACGCCCCTTCATCAGGAAGAAATGATGAAAGCTTGCGAGACCGGCGACGTCTTGAAATTGCAGAACCTTTTCGATGCTGTAGGGGTCTGGCGATGCGATACTGCGACACAACGCACCGTTGACACAGTCTACCCGTCAGGTCCATCTGCCACATCCGATATGCTGCACACGGCCGTAACTCATAATCAGCCTGAAATCCTCAAATTTCTACTGAAAACTTATCCGAACGCCTGTGTCTCAGTTGACACCCTCCTTGGATCCGCTTTCGCCAATCCAGATCTGCCGACCTTGGAGGCCCTTCGCTCTCACGATCCCTCCATCGTCAATTAAGCAATGGAGCAAAACGACGGCTTTGACACTCTGCTGATGGATTACTGTCGTGGCGGCGATCCCCGACTGCCGGGCTATCTCCTAGACAACGGAGCCGATCCAAATCTGGGCGGCCTGACGTTCATGGGCGCTCTTCTGACAGCTATAAACTCAGACCAGCCTCCTTCACTTATCAGCAAGATGACTGAATGTCGCGCGAAAGTCCAAATACTGGACGTGGTTTATGCTATCGTCATCAACGCGTGGACATTCTTGAAATGCTGCTCAGTCAATGTCGGTGGGAAGCCTATGCGTCCCCGAGAAAGAACATGGAAGAAGCTTTGCGAGAAGCACATGAGACGAAGAATAAGGAGATCATTCCACCCATGGAGGATTATTTGAAAAATAAGAAGGCAAAGAGAAAATGGTGGCAATTCTGGAATTGAGACAATGTCTAAGTCGCAACCAGCCTGAGAAGTGGTTCCCCTGAGTGGAATGAGTGTAGCATAGGAGGCTACAATGGCATCCGTCATGTCGATATCGCCAGTCACTATAATGTGCGGCAGGCTGTCAGCTTTCTGGTAGGATTCTTAGAGCATACTCTGAGGGTGCTTCAACCAAGTGGAAAACGGGAAAGGACGCTGGCGGCTTGTGGGTATACTTCGATATACCACTTTGCCCTCCAAGTAAGATTGATGATTCTATCCAACCTGCTGGGGGACCAGGAAATGCTCATTGCCATGGTCATGGCCTGTAAGATGTGTTGAGCTTGCTATTGGACCCACTACAGAGCCAGAATGTATCTCACGTTATGGGCATGTTTACAATGAATCTTGATGCGCGTGATCGTTGCGATGTTCCACTCCAAGACTACTGCTCCAAATCTGCTATCTTCATCGACTATGCTATCTGGACCAAGATAGATGGGACAGAGTGATTATAGAGCCACTACCCCGCTTATTCACAACTTCATTAATAGATCCCGTCTACACAAGCGAGAGCTTTCCGCAAAAAATTCGCTGTCTAATCGGAGCAAATCAAAGGAGACATAAATTCTGGGACGGTTCCTTCCGATTAATAACGTACAGCCTTCCTCTTGTTGGAGACACCGCCTCGCGTCCTACTACTCCATGCAATCGAGTCTCTAGGCCGTCGACATAACCGCTAACCAAAGAATACCTGCCACGTCCACTACTAGACAAGTGTGCCTAATACCCGGCAGGCGTGCTATAATTTCAACATTTATTTCGACGTAGGATCCTTTCCGAAAGCTAAAGATCTTAGTTAGTATCGTAGGAGAGCTAAGCAATGGTAAAACGGTAGCTGGTAAAGGGAAGTAGAGATAGGAGGGTCTGAAATAGTAATCGAGCGAGGAGTTCCTCCAGCATATCCTGAAGAGGAATCATCTCCGTTCGAGCTAAGCTGCAACGCGGAGGGTACAAAGCGGCGGATAAGAGGACCCGCTGGCTTAAGCCGTAGACCAAAAAACAGGCTGTAGAGGGTAAAAGCACCTGGTGGAGTCTGAGTTCAGGTAAATTGTGCGAATCCAGAAGTACCTAGCCATTCATGTTCGTACGTAACTTATATTCTGAATGATTTTCTATATAATTACTACGCTATAGTTGGTAGACCGGATTATAAATCAGGTTTTGATTACCCCTACAGAATTTTGCGGAACCATTGACGCCGACGCTAAACGGATGGCCCGCGCACTAAATTTTAGGTGGGCCAACTACTAAAGTCGAGTAGAATAAAATATAAATATAAATATATTATAGATCTACCCTAAATAGTTAAATTTAAAGTTATTTAAATATTATAAAGTTTTATCTTATTATAGATTTACTTTACTACCGCTCCCTCTTTACCGCCGTTATAATTATTATTATTCTAGAGTTTATTCGCGCCCTTATTTACATCGGCAAGTCCGGAAAAACAGTTCTACAAAATCGCTGCTTAATCGGTGCAAAATGCGCATTTTGCAGCCTTGGCAAATCTTGGCAAATCTTGGCGCCAAGAT